>Ga0123355_10022053_pt1 | contig 10204 bp, 6 predicted proteins | sample TergutEmb28metaG_3_FD_89872 | JGI IMG/M metagenome (GOLD analysis project Ga0123355, IMG submission 89872) | Embiratermes neotenicus P1 segment gut microbial communities from Petit-Saut dam, French Guiana - Emb289 P1 | ecosystem: Host-associated > Arthropoda: Insects > Digestive system > Gut ... | reverse complement strand
ATGCTGGATAGACCGTGTCCGATACAGTGCACGACTGCTGGCTACCCCCTCCATTCGCCCTTTTCCCCTTCACTTCTCCACCCGTGCGTTTCCGTGTGCCATCACATTCCGTTTCTGCTCTACGAGTGACAAGACACGCCCTATGATTAGCATGTATTCTTATAGCATGTGTTAAGGCGAACGGTAATTTTTTTTGGAGGGGGGAGGGAATTTTCGGAGGGGGAAAAAAAAAAGGCACTGGAGGCCGGAAATACGGAACGCAAAATCGAAGTTTTTGAAATACGATGCACCAATTCCAAAAATTACTTAGCATCAGACTTAATGGGCTGATCATGACGGGCAGCTTCTGTAGGAAAGAATAGAAAAGAGCCCTGTCCTGTCAGCGCAGTACACTCAAATGATCGCTGATTGCTGTGATGTTACGAGCAAACCGCGCGGTGTGTAGAATGAAGAATGTTGGCTGTCAACCTTGCACACACAATAACAACTAGACTTTAAACGGTTATGGAACTTACAACTTTGACGGAACCCTGAACGCATTTACGAACGCCTTCGGTTGGCCCCCGTCCTGAACAAGAAAACAGTTCACATTTCCACAAACCCCGGCCCTCCACAAAACAAAGGTAAACATTTTCAAAAAGTGAAGTCATAATCTAAAAACCCTGCCCAAACCACAACGTGCCCAGCTCGTGCACCTTATAGACAATCTTACATGCTATAGCCAAACCACGAATTGTAAACTACTCATTACACAGGTATGCGCCGCATAACGACGTTTCGGTCAACGACGGACCGCATATACGACGGTAAAGGTAAAGTGATCCCGTTACAGGCCCGGTGTGGCCCAGAAGGTGGGTATAGGTATAGCTCTACTCTTCCATGAGTGAAGGGGGTGAGTGGTCAGCAGCACGCACCGACCGCACTTTACCCCGGGAAAGACCCGGTACCCATTTTACATGAGGCTGGGTAGGCCCCAGGGCCGGTCTGGACGGGCGAAAAATCTCGTCCCCACCGGGATTCGATACCGGATCGTCCAGCCCGTAGTCAGTCGCTATACCGACTGGGCCATATACGACGGTGATTCCATTAGATTATGATGTAATACCATAACAATGATATTATGTTATGTCATGTCATGTTATTTTATTTTATTTTGTTACGTTATATATTATTATATTATATTATATTATATTATATTATATTATATTATACCATTGTGTTACAATTGTCTACAGTATTCAGTACAGTAACATGCTGTACAGGATTGTAGTCTAGGAGCAATAGGCTATACCATACAGCCTAGGTGTGTAGTAGGCTACACTATCGGGGTTTGTGTAAGTACACGTTTGCACGACGACGACTTCGCCTAACGACGCATTTCTCAGAAAGTATCCCCGTCGTTAAGCGACGCATATCTGTACGCCTTTATTCGTCCTCTTCCTAATTTTAACCCCTGTTTTCTACAAATCTCTCTAAGTATCATACAATTCTATACAACCAATCAGGTATAATTTACACACAGATGTATAAAGTATGCCGGGCTGGTTACATACTATTGCATGATACTGCTGTACATATTAATAACGTATTACGCAACTATAAGCATCATTCGAACAAGTGCCAAGACGCGTGGCGATCCAGATAGAGCACAGGTTACATCATCACGGTACAATAAATAGCGAAATGGACAGAGTTCAACGTCAAAGTGTAGTGCAAACAGAGGATCAGTGTGCACAGGGCACAGGAGTGAACACATGCACTGGACCGGCAATGAACCCGGTACCACAAGAATGCTGCTGCTGCTACTACACAAACAGCCAGTCGGATATTTAGTAAATTAGTTCATTAGATAGATTGAGATTTGCGGTAGCAGACGATGCAACAAGATAGGAAGTGTGTGCAGCGAGATCGAGCAATAACAACAATACAAGAACAATGGAAACTCTGGTAACCATGGCAGCAAAGGTAACAATAGTGACTCTGGTTACCACAGTAGCAAAGATAACTATACCACCTTTCGCAACCACGGTAGCAAAGGTAATTATGGCAACTCTGGTAACCGTGGTAGCAAAGGTAACCATAGTGTCTTTTGTAACCACAGCCGCAAAGATAGCCATACCAACTTCTGCAAACATGGTAACAAAGGTAACCATGGTAACCAAGGTAACCAAGATAACAAAGGTAATCATGGCAACTCTGGTAACAAAGGTAATCATGGCAACTCTGGTAACCTCAGTAGCAAAAGTAACCATACCAACTTTTGTAACCATGGTAGCCAATGTAATCGTGGCAAATCTGGTAACCATGGTAACTTTGGTAAACATGGCAGGGAAGGTAACCATACGAACAGTTATAACCATGATAACCATAAAATGACTGGTTAATTATAAATCCACGGGAACCATGGTAACAAACGTAACACCAGAAACCACAGACACAGTGGTAACCTTACCAGTAGAGACGACCATAATGTTGCGAATCCAAGTAGTTATGTAAACGGCATGTTACTCTTCTCCGAATTTAACCAAATTTTTATTTTTTGGGCGAATTTTAGTATTCCCTCCCTCCAAGTATAAAACTCCGCGAAAATCCGTCCAGTGGCATCATTCGAGTTCCGCGGACGGACATTACACAGCTAATATTCGCTTTCCTAAATATATTTGAGAATACGCAAACGAAGGTCCGTTCACGTAGGCGTTGGTCAGGAGAAATCCTGTCCAACTGTACGTGATGTTGGTCGCAGGACGAGCTTTCATAGCCGAACGCTGCTGTGGGAAATCCTAAGCCTCAAACGTCTCATTCACCCACATTATCAAAGATCCCCTCCCAACACATTTCGAACATTCGTGAAGGGATATTTGTTATTCTCCCTGTTTATGTGCGGCTGTCTTCTTTCTTACTTACTTACTTACTTCCTAAATTTACTTACGTACTTACTTAATTATTCCATGGAACAGAGCGCTTCTTTAGAAGCTAACCGGTTCTCAGCTAGTCAAGAAATTCCCCGGACTTTATGGAACCCGAAGATTCATTACCGCATTCACAAGTGCCCGCCACCTGTCCATATCCTGTGCCAGCTCGATCCAGTCCATACCCCCACATCCCATTTCCTTAAGATCCATCTTAATATTATCCTCCCATCTATGCCTGGGTCTCCCAAGTGGTCTTTTTTTCTTATGTTTCCCCAGCAAACCCCTGTATATGCCTCTCCTCTCCCCCATACGCACTAAAGGCCCCGCCCATCTCATTCTTCTCGATTTTATCACCCGAACAATAATGCGTAAAGAGAACAGATCATTAAGCTCCTCATTACGTAGTTTTCTCCACTCTTTGTCACCTCGTCCCTCTTAGGCCCAAATATTCTCCTCAGCAATCTATTTTCAAACACCCTCAACCTACGTTCCTCCCTCAATGTCAGCAACCAAGTTTCACACTCATACGTCTGCTGGTGCAGCTGTCTTCAGCAAACCAAACTCGCATACTCTAGAAACTCATACACACTGTGGAGACTTCTGGCCACGAGGGCCCGCCAGGCCCACCATTCCAACCATGCTGTCAGCGTATAGAAAGTGAACAATCGAAATGGTGCTGCTTGCTCTTCGGTACATTCCGGAACGTCGTTAAATTAAGGGTGAAACGTTAAAGGTAAAGGTAAAGTTACTGGCCCGGTGTGGCCCAGAGGGTGGGTAGAGGTATAGCTCTACTCTTCCATGACCGCGGCACTAGAAGGGGTGAGTGGTCAGCAGCATGTCCCGGCCGCACTTTACCCCCAGGAAAGACCCGGTACCCATTTTACAGGAGGCTGAGTGGGCCCAAGGGTCGGTCTGGACGGGCGAAAAATCTCGTCTCCACCGGGTTTCGATCCCGTAGTCAGTCGCTATACCGACTGAGCTACCCGGCCCACACTTCCTCTGTCAGTAAATAACGAAATGAACAACGGAAGCAACGGAATCCGACACCAAACATCGGCCCTGGAGATGGAGACAAAGCAGCCTGACTCTCTTGTGTGTTGTGAGGTACAGGTCTCTGTGTCGGGCCGATCCCTCGCCCAGAGGAGTCCTGCCGAGCGTGGTGTCTCGCCGTGATCAGGTGCAACAATACCCTCTACAACTACAATCAGTAGGCAGAAGAAACGAGACTAAGAAACGAGAAAAAGTAATGAAAGAATTAGACAATACGACTCCAGAAGGCAACGTTTGTCTACCGGACGTTCTGGAATTATCGTCCATTCCCACAGAAACCACAAGAAAATTCCGGTTACTTCAGGACGGCATCACCCAATGCAAGGTGGGTCGGGTAGCTCAGTCGGTATAGCGACTACGGGCTGGACGGTCCAGGATCGAATCCCGGTGGGGACGAGATTTTCCGCCCTGGGGCCCACCCAGCCTCCTGTAAAATGGGTACCGGGTCTTTGCCGGGGGTAAAGTACGGCCGGGGCGTACTGCTGACCACTCACCCCCTTCTAGTGCCGTGGTCATGGAAGAGCAGAGCTATACCTCTACCCACCCTCTGGGCCACACCGGGCCTGTAACGGGATCACTTTACCTTTACCTTTATCACCCAATGCAAGAAACAGAAGGTATTCGGAAAGACACTTTCATAAACAGGTATTACAGTGTCCACATTTATCGGCAAACAATTACAGGCAGGAACATTCGCCTTCCTTGTGTTACAAAATCGTTAAAGTTGAAGTAAGTACAGCAGTTAACGACTATTTGTGCTATAAATCACCTGGTTTTTAAGACACAGCACAGTGAGTACCTTCAAGCATACGTTAACATGTACAAGAGATCACAGCACGTTTCAGTCAAATGTGTTTGTGACACGTGTCAGAGCCGTGTGTCCCGTGCCGCCGCAAAAAAAAGGGCGGGCCATAAAACACGCGGCTCTGTAGCGACGCACTTCAGAAGGCTTTACATGTGTAACAGACGTTAACTACATTATGAAAACTCAACACAAACAGCTTATATGTGGGGCGGTTTGATCCGACCGCCACTCTGCTGTCACAGATGCGGCAGCCCAAAATTCCACCAATTTCAGTAACCGGAAGAAAACTAACGACCTACTGTTACGGTACCAAACGTTGGGGGCCCTAATCAGCTTAACGGCACTGCCGGGATAGTTCCACAAATAAGCCCTTCACAGTTCACGGTCCGGGACGGGACAAGGTGACTACTCGCTCGCCAATTCCAGTACATTCTCTACGATCATTAAGGAGAAGATAATTCTAAAATGTGGCGGGGAATAATCTTTGGATAATGTCCAGATAAGGGTTTTTATTATACACGCACTTTACGTAAAACGAAAGTTCATTGCCCTGTTCACAACAGCCCGCCACATGTCCCTCTACTGAGCCAAATAAATCCAGCCCTTGAAGACACATTATCTTCCTTCTATGCCTAGGTCTTCTGAGTTGTCTCTTTCCTTCAGGTTTCAAATTCTATACGAACTTCTCTTCTCCCCCATACATGTCACGCGTCCCTGAAATATAAGTCGACGAAGAGACGCCGGAAGAAAACACAAAGAAAAGGTTATTGCAACCGGTAACATATCCGACAACCAAACCAATGTCGCGTATATGGCGCCGAGACGCGTCGGAGTGCAAGAATACGTACGTTTCGGTAACAACCATAAGCCATAATGGCGTCACAACGCTCTGGGACGACCTCAGTACTGAATCCACTTTACGCTCGTCACAAATAGCCGCATTTGCCACGACGGCAGCGCGTTACCATGGGCACAATCTTGTCGTCAATTTCATCACGTCGAAACGAAGCGACGAAAAAGAATCGCAATTAACAAAAAATACTCCTTATCCAAACAGGCTGAAATTTCAGCACAAAACATAACTAGCGACCATGACAAACGGGGTTTTAAAATCATACCGGGTGGTGCAAAAGTCACTTCACAACGGAGGCAAATACGTGAAAACATCGAACATCAGATAACTTTTTGGGCCACTCTGTACGCAATTTGGTATCCTGAGCAATTCAGATGATGTATATGCATCAGCACTGTAAATCTGTGTGTGTGCGTGCGTGTGTGTGTGTGTGTAGCTTACATTCCAGCGTTTGGCACTCTGTGCTGTTACTGATGTACTGTTATCCTGATGACAGATTCTGAAAGCACAGACATGTAGCTAAAAAGACGCCGATTATAAATGTACCGGTTTAATGTTGGCTAATTGCACGGCTATTCAAATACAGCACAATGCCGTGAAGGGTATTGGGGATCGCGATACAGATCAGCTGTTCTGTGACTGATGCAAAGTTACACACACACACACACACACACACAGCGCATGCAAAACACAGGATTTAAATGTTCGTTTGCATTCAAACGAACAAGTTCTAACGAACCCGTAACCTTGTCCCTTGAAGCCGTATCTAATGCAGCAATCATATTTGACTAAAGGAATACAAACCAGCTCTCACTGGCCTCGGGGTTCAAACCTAAATGCCAAACTCGTTATTATGAAGGACACGTAATGCTGTTACCCCTCCACAAAGGTCAGGTCTCGAACCCATAAACCATAATGTCAGAGTACCTTCTGCGAAGGGACGATTGGCTGCACGGCCTAAGGCGTGGGTCTGCGGCCCCTCGCTTGCTGGTATTGTGGGTTCGAGTCTTGCCGGGTGATATGGGTGTGTGTCTTTTGTGAGTGTTGTGTGTTGTGCAGGTTGAAGTCTCTGCGACGGGCCGATCGCTCGTCCAGAGGAGTCCTATCGAGTGTGTGTACGTCACTGAATGTGATAAGGTGCAACAATAACCCTCTGCCTCTACAGTGAGGAGGGAGAAAGAGGTCAGACTAAGAAAGGAGAGAGAAAGATCTAGATATTCTTTCTCACTGAATGATGTCAGCAGATGTAACAACATGTGGGTCACGCGAAATCGTAAGGCGGTGACAACACCCACCAACACCAACACCACCACCAATACAATTACACCAATAATTAAAACACTGTGCTATAAGCCGTAAGGTCGCGGGTTCGATTCCCAACTGGGTCAATGGCATTTTTCATTAATCCTTCCGGGTCGACTCAGCCACCAACAGAAATGAGCACCAGGGATGTCTCTTGGAGGTAAAGGCGGCCGGTACGTAGAGGTCGCGGGTTAGATTCCCAATGGGGTCAATGGTATTTTTCAGTAATCCTTCCGGCCGCACTATGGCCCTGGGGTCGACTCAGCCACCAACAGAAACGAGCACCAGGGACGTCTCCTGGGGGTAAAGGCGGTCGGTACGTATAGGTCGCGGGTTAGATTCCCAATGGGGTCAATGGTATTTTTCATCAATCCTTCCGGCCGCACTATGGCCCTGGGGTCGACTCAGCCACCAACAGAAACGAGCACCAGGGATGTCTCCTGGGGGTAAAGGCGGCCGGTACGAAGGACTGACAACCTTGCCAACTTCGTGTGCAAATTGTCTAGAAATTCTGGAAACCTGAACCTCCTGGAACCCTAAACGCCTGTCCAGGCCTGTATACGGATAGCTTTACCTTTACTAATTAAAACAAATATTTACCTATTACCAAAAAAAATAAAAGATACTTCCACAATGAACGTTCTGCGTCTTGCGTGCTTTTCCCTAATAAACCAGTAAAATTAGATTTCAAATTGGCTGTACACATGACTTCAGGAGGAGAATTAAATTGGCTTGCTCTGTCCCTTAAACAAAGCAATCACTAGAACAAGAGGCCTCCAGCACACCACTAATACAATTACAGATATTGATTGCCACCCCTCAGATACGCAGCTGTCTCTCATTCTGCTGCAGCTCCAGTAAGGACGCCACACACCCGATGAACTACACCACTTCCGGTGTTCGTAATCACCGTCTCGCGTTATCATACCGCTGTCATAAACTTCTGCGTTCGTATTCGGTAGGTCCAGGCACTTATCACGTGACAGCGATCAGCAAAACAGATCAAAGAGTTTCGTGGTTCATTTCGGTGACGTCGGGGGGAATTCTCCAGAAATATCTGACAATAAGTGACAGCCAACGCCACTCATTCATAATCTTCGTCCCACACACCAAACAGTATCTTTAGTTCACACTCAACCAATTTAGCAATCCACAGTTGTGGCTCATACTAAAACTTCATCCAATTCACAAACAGCTCTCCCTGGCGACCATACCTCGGAAAATCCAGGTAGACTCCCGTTTAAATGTGATGGCACACGGTGACGCACGGGAGGGGAAGTGAGGGGGAAACTGGCGAATGCAGTGGATAGCCAGTACCCTTCACACTACCTCGGAACATGGTGTATCCAGCATTACTACCGCTGAAGCGCACACTTCGGCTGCCAGTAGTCGACTGAACTGACGCCCCCGCCAATTTCAATGGACTCGTCCGTTTCGCCGAAAGACGAAATCTGGTTTCTGCGCGTGTTCCATCACATTTTAAGTGTCCTCTACAACCTGCGGGTGTCAAAACCTTTCGGTAAAGTTCAGGCGTGTGTGTGGCAGATCTCCAAGCAGAAAGAAAGTCAGCATCGAATTCGTCACCTCGAACAAGAGATCATAAAACGGGCAGGTGCAAGGCTTCTGAACTTTACGCACAAACACATACAACAAGCATTAGCCCCAAGTTCTACAAACCCAGGACTCTTTGGATGTGATGCAGAGGTAATCAACGAACTCCTACACACAACCTCACGGATTCACTAACAACTACGAACCCAGGACGTCGCGACGCCATGACGTCCGTTCATAACCTTGCCGTGGTGCTCGGGTTAGCGTGACGCAAAAGAGAGAACGTGTAGTCTGCGGCAGGATCAAATTATCAGTCACACAAACGATAATTGGCAAGGATGTGGAAGTGGTCTCTAAATAATAAATATTCAAGTTTATCTTTCTGGAAATAATTGAGGCAAAGACGACGCCGAGAACATGGCAGTTGCAGCACGGGCCGACTACGCAGGTATGCCAGACCCAAATCTAAACAAGCGCCACGCAACGAGCGGCACGAAACTGACATACGTCTATTGGATACGTAAGGCCTCTACGGGCCTTCCACCGTTCGGCTGTCGTCGTCTGGAATTTGGCTGTGCTCCCGAAATTTCGGAAGAACCCGATGCTCCCATTGTCAGGTCAGAAGAGTAACCAGACTAACGGTATATTTTTCTAACAGGCTTATGCTGCGTGGTCCATATCCACGTGAATTCATTAGTCAAACATCGTATACAATGCAGTTGCAGCATTCCGCTAACAATGCAGCCTGCAGGAAGGGCTGGAGCGAGCCGGGTCATTTACGCTGACGTTAAGCCGTGGGAGCGTTACTCTCTTTTCCTGTTCCCGCAGCCATTACGACAACGGTTGAAAGTACAAGGCTTCCATGATAGAATATTCATGCGCTGTAGGAAAGAATAACGGACTTGAGAACAGGAACAGCCGCTGGTTCTCCGGCAGACAGTGCCGGCAACATTCCCACACAACAAATTCGGAAATGCAAAACAAAATCACGTGCCAAACCAAATCTCGTAAGTAAAATATAAGACGACAAGCATCAGGCTTCCGTTGCGGCCATGTTACGGGGCATAGTTTAACAGTCGGCTACCGACGTTTCGGAACAAAGTACCGGTCCCATTAATTTAATACATGTACCGTGCATTTTTTATTATTTTGCACTACGGCCAACAAATGCACAATTATTTCACAAATTATCACACTCCTACACGTTTCGACACTGTCGTATCATCCTCAGGGAGCTTGTAATCAATACCTTGCCAAGTTACGTAAGTATTTCAAATGCAGCTGTCGGTAATACATTTTACAATTAAGATGCTTCACACAGGCTTTATGCAACTTCTCATATTAGTCGTTGAAATCTCAATATTATAAAATCTTTAAAACATTAAAGTTGTCCTATTTGATAATAAAATGGACCAGCAACAAAATAATTTTAGCCCACATTATTGTCAAATAGGACAATTTTAATGTTTTAAAGATTTTATAATATAGAGATTTCAACGAATATAATATGAGAACTTTCATAAAGCCTGTGTGAAGCATCTTAATTGTAAATTGTATTACCAACAGCTGGATTTGAAATACTTGTGTAACTAGGCAAGGTATTGATTGCAAGCTCCCTCAGGATGACACGGTAGTCTCGAAACATGTAGGAGTGTGATAATTTGTGAAATAATTGTGCATTTATTGGTCACAGTACAAAATAAAAAATATCGGTCCCATTTTCTTGACCCT
>Ga0123355_10022052_pt1 | contig 10204 bp, 7 predicted proteins | sample TergutEmb28metaG_3_FD_89872 | JGI IMG/M metagenome (GOLD analysis project Ga0123355, IMG submission 89872) | Embiratermes neotenicus P1 segment gut microbial communities from Petit-Saut dam, French Guiana - Emb289 P1 | ecosystem: Host-associated > Arthropoda: Insects > Digestive system > Gut ... | reverse complement strand
TATCGGTTCCATCTTCATAGGCAGGTGATACTTCATTCACCTGCCTATGAAGATGGAACCGATAGTGAGTTCCGAAACGTCGGCAATTAGAACTCAGACGCCGGGGAATTACCCAAAAAGGAACAAATTACATATTTTAATATTATTTTCCCTTCTAGGTCTAAGTCTTGTCCTTCCAGGTGGGCTCTTCGTTTCAGGTTTCTTCACCAAAATGTTCATCCATACGTTAAATTAAACGTACTACAAAAGAGTTTTGCTGATGTGATGTTGCGTTCTTAATTTTCATAAAGCTGGCTGTTGCCTGTACATAAACACAGTCGGTATAGCATGATCGGCATGGTGACTGGCTACGGTGTGAACTATCCAGGATTCCATTCTCGGTGAGGGAAAGGGATTTTCCTCTTGTCCGAAATCTGTAGAGCGGCTGTGGGTCGCACTCAGTCTCCCGTTCAATGGGTTCTGGGGTTCTTACCCTGCAGTTAAGTGTCCGGGGCGTGATGTTGACTATTCACCGTCATCTAGTGTCGAGGTTAAAGAATGAGTGGAGCTACACCTCTGCTCTGTGTGCCTTCATGGCATGGGCAGGGAAGACTTTTACCAAATAGGCCTATAGGTGCAATCAGAAGCACCGAACTGCTAGATCTGCAGGCGAATGGCACCCAACATCGTTTAGGTGAATTCTAAAAAAATAAGAGATTTGAGGTTACCACAGCAGTTGACGTGAAGATTGCTTCCTTGTGGGATGACAGTCTAGTTTCGTAGATATGTAGCCGTGTTACTGAGGGACTTGCTGCCTCCATCTTCAGGGTAGAAAAATGATTGAATCTTTGACACCTATAAACCAAACTATTTTGCGTCACTTCCAAGAAAACAGTATCGTCTTACGCGTGTTTGGACAGTCAGAACTAGCTCCTCCATTGTGCGCAGAAATGTCATTGGAACTCGTGAACAGTGTCAAGTGTGAGGTGTTATTGCTAGTGACATTACCTAAAGTTCCCACGTTACTGTTTTAATTAGCATTATTTATTACAACGAATGACGTTAAAGGAAGTGACATCCATAATTTGAGCCGTAAGTAGCTGGCACTGTGCACGTGGTTAGTCTCTTAACGTCTAGCGCTGGACTCTGGAAAAGACGAGGCATTGAATAAGAAGCTGCCCTATGTCAAGGTTGTTGCTTCGTAACCAAGTCTTTGTTGCATTGAAACGTAGTGCGGCTAATCTCTTGTCTTTCATGGGACCTGAAGATTCGGTAGCTTGTTTGCAAGAGCCCGCCACTGGACTATATCCTGAGTCATAAAAATCCAGTCTGCTTTCTCATACACTGCTTCTTTCAGAACCATTTTAATATTATCCTCTCCCTGCTGCGAGCAGGTCAGTATAGTGGTATCTTCCCTTTAGGTTTGCTTGTATTGTCGCACTATATTTTCTGACTAAAGCCTTATTTTCACATCGCATTTCCAATGGAGGATTTATTTTCACATTACATTTCTCGACTAAAATGTGGACAGGCCTTTACATGCCCCACTCATCTCTTATTCGTTTTATCACGATGTAACAGCAGGCTAATATTTGCTGAAAAGAATGCGTACGTAATGCCGCCCGTCTGTTGTTTGCACGCTACGTTTCATTCCTTTGAACTACCAGTCATCAGTACATCTACATACATTAGCAGTTTTAAGAAACAAAGAGAGAAAGAAGAGAGAAGGAAAAATTGTATGGAAGATATAATAATTAACGCAGTTTTTTAGGCTGCACTCTTAGAATGTTCTGAAGATGGGGTCTGCAGATTCGTTCGAAACGTTGTTACCTATTCACTAAATTAAGCGGCGTCTTACACCAGAGGATGTTACTCTTAATGACAGGACATGCGCGACTCACATTCTGGGTGTGTCATTGCGGTGTCACCCAGTCTGATAACATTATCAAGCGAATCCAACTCAGAAGTTAGTAAACAGTTCCAAACTTTCGTAGAAATTTAAACCAACATTTTTATTTCTGGGACATGAATAAATCAAAGGAGAATCCCTGAAAGTTTTCTGTGAGTTTCAGAGGCATTTCATTTCCGACAGCGAGCACCGAGACCTGCTTTGGGGCCACACCCAGCTTCCTATTCAGGGGTGCCGGGGGTTCTTTTCTGAGGTGAAGCGACTGGGGCGTGAAGGTGACAACTCATCTCCACCCAGTGCTGACGTTTAGAATGAGTGGCGCTATATCTCCATTCCCCCATATGTCTTTGTCTTTAACTTTTGCACTTTGCCTTTACCTGTTACCCACAGATTTGATATGAGTCTCTCCACGCCTTGTAGGGCAGACGGCACTTCTGTGTTTCATTTCTTACCAGCCCTTTGCCAGTGTGTCATTGGTAACTGGTGCCACTGTTTCAGTAGTTTTTCTTTCCAGTTTGGGAATATTTGTCGGCAAATGCAACATAAACTTGGATTCTTCACGTCAAGGAAACTTCCTATCCATGTTGTTGCACATCTGTATGAAAGTGAGGGGGCGCATCTTCTGTCATATCGTGTGTCTGCAACCCGCAGACCGTCAGGGTGTACTATGCAGCCTTTGACCAAACTTGTTAATTAGATTTATACTACAAGAATTTTAAAATATTGTAGGTGGTTTGGTGTACCACTGATTGTTATTTTTCCACGTGCGGCTCGCGAACCAGCACACAATAACGGGTGCTTTCCTTTGCCTTAAAAAGGCTGGCCGCCGATGGTCTAGCTGAAGCATGTGATCAGCGGATCTTTGTGCAGCTGTGACATTTCCGGACAAGGGCTCCCATCGATTGGTTTTTCTGAAGAAGAAAAGAAACTGCTGTAAATTTTGTGATGAAATGACATTAAATGTATTTTTTTAGTTGCTTTTAATTCTGTAATTACATTAGCCCGTGCCCATGTAACACCAGGTTTGTGCGCAGCACACATTTCTTAGTATATACATACCTTAATAGTATTCATATATGTGCATTAATGAACAGCTTAATAGATAGTACCAACAAACGCACATGTATTAAAATGTACACTTTCACATACAATCCACTAATACTCCGACTTCTGGATCTTCTTCAAATCATCCTCAGGGAGTCTGACGTCAAACGAACATATATAAAACACAGATGAATTATCAAATAGATTGAAATTTTAGTCCTTAAAAATTGTGGATATCATAAAATTCGTAGTAGCTGTGCAGAATTGGTCCATAAAATGTGTATATTATTGCGTTATGGAATTGCAAGTGTTCTGGAAGTTAACTTGCCAATAGTAACATTAAATACAATTACAAATGTTCGAATAAGTGTAGGTAAGACGATAGTTCGTGGCTATGTTGTGAAACAGACCGTGCCACCACACCAGCCTCTTCCTCTTTCCCTTGAAATTTACAGAAATACACGTATCACATGAGTTGTTCAGGTTACATCCTGCACTTAACTGCCTTTTGTAAGCTTTCAGAAGTATGGTTTTCCAAAGAACACACCAGACTCCCCCCCCAAGATGAAACTGATGGCTCCTTCTGTAAGTTTGTTTTCGTGGTCCACACTGAAAGGCTTTTCGTGCACGCTGCACAGTTTTATCCGTGTCACGTGGGCGACTGGGCCTCTTTACTTGCAGACACAGCATTTGTTTTCAAACTGCTTACACGGGGTGTAAATTGACTAACATTATGGTGGGACGACTCACATTGCACACTTGTTAATGAATTTTTGATATCACCGACTGGTTAACACTCAATGACTGTTTCTGTACAGAAACCATTTGTACAAAATTTGTACCCCTGCCGAATTTCAGGTGGGGCGTTAAAAACACATAGAATTTATCTAACGACAGGTACGTACAATATAGGGTCACATGCAAGGTTACTTACTGTTCTTAGATTACTGAAAGTGGTGACTTCTTTTTGAACCGTCCTGTGTAATAAACTGTGCGTAGCTTGAAAGGGAATCCCCCTTCTTGTTCCCCCAGCAGTCTACCCAGTGTCGCTCGCTGACATCATCAAGCAGAGAGAACTGTTGTGTGAGATGACATCACTGGGGCTGATGCCTGCAGACAGCAAGGCCCAGGCCCATAGCGAGAGCCAGACAATATCCGGTACTTGCAGCTAGTGCGTATCGTATCGATGTTACCGTAAACAGTAGTACGTATGTGTCATATCGACTATTGTTAACAGTAGCCGGCGCGTGTCATAAACGATACTGGCGTAAGGAGCCGGTACGTACCATATCAATACGGTCGTAGACAGTGGCTGGTAGGTGTCGTATCGATATTCTCACAAAAATAGTTGGCGTGTGTCGATCAGATACATTCGTCAACAGTAGCCGGTACGCGCCATATCGGTACTACTGCAAAGAATAACGGGTACATGTCGAGTCAGTTCTCTCGCAAAACAGCCGGTGCTTGTCAAATCGATAGGTTTTCGTTAATGTGTGTTACCCTTGATTTCTTCGGGGATGCAACTGATTGCCATATATTTCAGGTTTGTTACGTTTTGAAAGGCTGCGTTAGGTATTGTATGGTACAGGTTTATAGGCTTACTGCATTCTTGTGAATTACATAAACATTTACATCTGAAATTTTAATTTAATATGTGAAGACGTTGTTCGTCGAAATACAGTCCATTCTGAGTTGCAGTTTTTGCTAAGAGTGGGTCACTTTTGATTGTTATGCAATTCCTTCGAACGTCACTGTCTTGTTTAATACAGACATGTATGAATGTTATAAATTTGACGTTCAACAAGCTGTAAAATTATGACATAAGGGAGTCCTGCTGTTTTAACAGATGATTCGCCACACCTTGATACCACCACATTTATTGTCATAGTGGCTTGAAATATAGTGAATCCTGCCTTAAACGGAACCTGAATAAGGCGGAAGCCTGTATTTACCGGAAAACTTTTACAGTTCCGGGGAGCCGAACTTCAAAGACTTAATGAAACGGAACCTCTCTTCAGAGAAGGAAATTTCGGTCCCTTGCAGTTCCGTTACAGGCAGGTTTCACTAGTTACTGCTGTAGTTACGTATAATATCTACATATATATATATATATTTTTTTTTTTTCCGTTCCAGGTGAGTATATGCAACCAGAAGTGATTACGCATGTCCTGTGACGGTAAGCTGAATGTTTTTTTTTTTTAGTAGCGATGGAGTGTAATGCATGTCAATTACGCACACTGAAATTTCAAAGTGCCATTCTGCTTGTGGGACCACTGCAGGCTCCAATTAAGGGCTGGGCGACTGGGGTTCAGTGCCCGGCAGGGGCAGAGGAACAGTGGTTTTTAGACCGGCTGTGAGGCCCACCGACGATCCTATCAAGCGCGTATGGGAACGGAAGCTCTTTCCTTTTGGGTTAAAGTGGACGGGTGGTGAAGATGATCTCGGACCATGAAGGTATATAGTAAGAGTGGTATAGCTCTACTTATTCTTAACCTTGAGTGATCAGCTTGGCGTCGCGGTCACTTTACCCTCGACATAAGTAAGATTTGAAGCTGTACGTCCACTGGCCCGGGACAACTGTGCGTTACCAATTCTCCTAGCATTACTTGTTTTTAACTCTTTAAAGCACACTGGTTTCTATGTACCAGCTGCTCACAGTGTGTAGTTAGCCCTGTTTTTGTATGATTCTTAAAAAATACCAGTTATATCCCAAAACAACATTAAGTGATTGGCCTTTGTAATGGAGGTGGTCTGTGTTCTCTTGATTTAGGAGCTGACGTTTTATGTGTAATTTGGACAAATGTTAGTCTTCGTAAGATTAAATTGAAGGTATTTCCTGCCTGCATTCGACCACGTGACAGCTTATGTCCATTGTATCCATTCGCCTATACAACAAGTATTGTACCTTATGCAAAGGGCACTTCATCTGGCGTTTTCTTCTTTTTAACTTCAAAGATAACAATAAATTTCACTCACGCGATACACGTCAGACATGCGTAGTTTGTGCCAATATAAGATACAAAATATGGTGGCTTGAGTGGAGAAAATTAATTCATAATACTTACTCATTTAATGAAGAAAGTTGAACCAGTTCCTTTCGACCCGAGCGGGATATTTTGACAGTGGTGAATGTTTTCACCAAAAACTCTACAACCCGCTGGCCGTTCATGTTTTATTTCTTCACTATGCCGTCCAGAAGGCAAGTAACGCAATACAAGTGCAAGAGCCGCATTTAGTTCTTAGCCTAAGCTTAACACCAAAAGTCCTTCAGTCCCCCACCCCCTCCCAAATCGAAACTAAAACACACACATACACATATTCGGTAGACAAGGTTATGTCAGACGTTTTACTCAATTTACCCTTCAGCCAATGAAATCGGCTGATGACCGACGACATTGTAAATCTGAAAAATAAAATTTTAAAGTGATAAAGTTTGAGGCGAACTTAAGAAACCAAGAAGATTAGACCTTATGATTTAAATTAGGAGAGTGAATCATGTACGTGCAGTTTTGTTTGTGCTATATTAATGCAGTTACAAAGAGCGTTATGGTACAGTTTTATCATCAAAATTAAAATATACCTAACCTTATGGTCTGCCCCCCTCCCCAGTGAAGAATTTTGGGTGCGCACCTGATTGAACGTCCCAAGATTTGGAACTGTTAGCTACCGGCCTGTGAGGATTTCCGAAAGAACATCGCTTTTTGGGAGGTTCCCAGGATTCGCACGTTTGTCTTTCTGGTAAACGCCAAATGTTGATGAAGATGAGTATGGAGAATTGGTGGAATAAAACTGACAGGGGAAAACCTGCCCCAGTGTCATTTTGTCCACCACAAACCTCACATAGACTGGCCTGGGATCGAAAGCTGCCCACCGCGGTGAGAAGCCGGCGACTAACCGCCTGAGGCTTGGCACGTTCAGAACTGAAGCCCCAATCTATGTAACAAATATATAATAAATCAGTTCCTACCTTGCAGTAAACACGCACTGTCTGCGTTACAAAGATCAGCCGTTGAAATCTGTGTAGGGAATCGATTGCTGATGATTTGGAGAATAATTCGAAACACATAAACACCCTAAGTGGGAAAAATGCAGGTTTGAGTGTAACAGCAGGTGGTAGAGTAGATACAGTTGCCATGGTGCTGTGAATAGTTGTAGAATGAATGGAACAGTTGGATGGAGAAAACGACATGAAGAGTGGTACTGGCCCGAAATAGAGAGAGTGTGGGGAAGTGGAAGTTGCTTGCAAAATTTTAATCGGCAATTCTGATGGCAAGAGGTCAATCGGGAGACCTAGCCATAGATGTCAATATTAAAATGCGACTAGAAATAGTGGGTTGTGTATGTGTGGAATGAATTCAGCTGGTCCATTGGCAGGATGCCGTTACGACGGCATTGGATATTGGGTTGCCATGAGAGGCAGTGAATGTCTTGTCCAGCTGATCATCTATCGGAATTATAAGGAATGTGGCCTAGGGAGTTATTTATAAGCAGGCAACCTCTTATCCGCATTTCTTGGAGGCACCAAATCTTTAATCTCACAACAGGCGGTTATGAGACAAGTTCAGAAATCTGACCAGAAGCATCACTATTTTGAAGCAGTGTAAAATCGGTCAGTGAACACGCCCAAACTTTTGCATTTAAAATAAGCATTTCCTGGCAGCTTACTTCTCTGCTGCATAGATTTATAGTTCTACACATTGAGTACTATTATTTATGTTGTTTCATTTTATGTTTGTGAAGGACTGATTTTTAAGTACGGGTTTTGTATGCGTTAAATTTGTGGGTGATAGCCTTAGAGCTACGAATGATCGCCATGTTCGTAATTGTTTAGTTAGAAGCAACATTTCAAATAATGTGTCTTTGTGTCAATGATGCATCTCCGCACCAAATTTCACTAGCGTAGCTTCATTGTTTCATTAGTTCTTGTCTCCAGAAGTAAAGCTAAAATTGTCTCACGGCCGCCACCTTGTTCTTTGACATTCTACAATAATATTACCGTAGCGAAAGTTGCATTTTTTTTTTTAATTTCCAACGCCATAAGTCATTGTAGTACCTAGCAGTACGTGGCGCTAGTGGCCTTCCCGCCCTACTCATTCTCGCGTGTCATGTTACTACTGATAGTATGAAATTAAAGAGTACGGCCTTGTTGCGTCCTCCAATGACAGTGTTCATGCGACGTTCGTGAAAATCGGTCAGCTAGTTTCGATATTGGGGACTCACAGACAGCATGGCGATCTTTGTGTCTAACGACTTTCCTTTTTGAGAAGAAAATTAGGCAAGAAATTGTAACAGTGTTGTACACATAGCGATCGAACTAGCTTATATTAACGGACACTTTAAACTTATTTACTTTTCATGTTTCAGTTACCCTGTGTCTTACAGAATTATATTTTTGGGGAAATTCCACAGATAGGAAAAAAGTATTCACCCTTAAAAGACCCGATAAATTAGTGGCAGGCGTAAACAGAAGAATACGGTGTAGGAAACTATGTAAGAAATTATAGGCATGAGTACATGTGTGTATTAACCGTGGGAACGAGTACTGCAGAGCGAGCGGCGTAATCGGTCGCCATGCAGCAATGCAGCTATGAACGGGTTTGTCGTTGCCCTGGACGGTCTGTACGTTCCCTTGCCAGTGCATAGTCATTCCATTTAGAAAACACGGGAGGATTTCAAACAAATTCAGAAATACACAGTATAAATACGAGACACAAACATGACCTCTGTGTGCCAAATGCAAACATCACTAATTACCAGAAAGGTGTGTACTGTGCAAGAACCAAACCGTACAAGACTGTTCCATCTAACACTAAAATCTTAAACCATCATATAAAACAATTTGAGTCAACATTGGACTATTATCTAGCCCATTGCTTGTGCGCTGTAGAACAATTGTTATTCAACTTAAAGCTTGTGAGTATCGCGCATATTATTAAGTAAACTTTGCCGACACTTGCCTTATTTTTGATCTGTATAGTATGATTTTCTTTAAGTATGATTATAAATGGTTGTGCACGCCATACATTTCATATGTTTATTATATTACTCATATATTATAACACGGTCTGCATCATTCTGCTAGAAGGGATCTGTGGAATGTAAATACATTATAATTCAGAAAAAGTCTTTACGTCTGCACTCTCTAATATAATATAAACTGGAGACTGCACACCTGAAGGCAATCTTTATACCCTTAATGCACGTGGGAAGCATGGGAACATAACGCAGCCCAGTTGTTAGTTATAGTATTCCATAAGCTTCCCTCACATGGTGTACTCCACGAAAGTTTGTGTTTGGCAGACGGGTCCCAAGTTTTATTAAACGGTTGGCCGCATGTCCAGAAATTGTTGGGGCCGGATAGTTAGCTGATAATAATGATTTTCTGTTAAGTAACGTGAATATTGTAGTAGTAACTCACAAACTATGGGCAGGCTGTTAGGCCCTGCTGGCTTGCTACTTTCATATGGAGTCGCTAATTAGGTGCTTTTTTGCGCTAAAACCCTCAAGCAGGCCGTTTCTTGGGTTCTGGTTGACACACGGTAGCCAAATCCGTAAAACAGGTGCGGGCTGAGGTTCAGTTCCTGGCTTGCGCAGGTATTTTTCTTTTTGTTACCACATTCACACCGGTCCAAGGATCCACCAAGCCCCGTGTTTTTATGTGTACCGGGTCTCCTCTGTTTTACGTATCTACAGCCGAGAACTAGAAAGTCTAAAGCTAAAACCTCCCCAGCCCCTGACGTCTGCATAGTAGTAGGTATATAAAGTTAACTTCAGCACATTGAAACTGCACGTAGCAGTCATTATCCATTCACTACTGTCCGTCACCGGACGCTGTCTTGAGCCAGCTGATTGCAGTCCACGCACTCACATTCTTTTTTTTCCTTAAATCTTTGAAGCCTGGTGGACACCTAAAAAATATTAAACAGCTGATGTCCTGCGTCACAGCAGACGCACTTTGTGGCCATTACGTATAGAATGCTGGAATAGTAATGGTTAAGGAAGTAGATCGCTGTTTAGAATAATAAGACATACATGGTCTGGGTAAACTGCGGAGTTTTTGGGTGTTAAAAAAGTTTTGCGTAGATACCCGTGTGTTGTAAGCAGTGCCGCTGGGGTTTGAATTCCAACTACTGACCAGGACGGGGGAGTTTTTAATTTAAATTACGCTAAAATGCACTCACGCATGCTGTGTTGACGAGGCCGGCGGGGGGGGGGGGGGGGCGGGGGGCCCCGGGGCCCCGCCCCATAGGTTTTTTTCTTCCCCACTTTGAC
>Ga0123355_10022050_pt1 | contig 10205 bp, 8 predicted proteins | sample TergutEmb28metaG_3_FD_89872 | JGI IMG/M metagenome (GOLD analysis project Ga0123355, IMG submission 89872) | Embiratermes neotenicus P1 segment gut microbial communities from Petit-Saut dam, French Guiana - Emb289 P1 | ecosystem: Host-associated > Arthropoda: Insects > Digestive system > Gut ... | reverse complement strand
GGCAAGGTCATGAGATCACGTTCTTCGAGAAAGACATGCCCTATTATGCCGACCATCGCGACTTGAAGCAGCCGGAGCTTTTCGAGCTCAAGCTCTATCCCTTGTGGGAGGACGCTCGAGGGATTGCGAAAGCCGCCGTCGCCGGGAGCGACGTTGCGGTGGTTACTTCCTATTGTCCCGATGCCCGATTGGCCTCCGATCTGGTTCTGAACTCCCCAACGCTTAAGGTTTTCTACGATCTCGACACGGCGGTCACCATCGAGAGTTATCGCTTGCGAGGTGCAGCCGACTATATACCGAGCTACGGGCTCTCCGATTTCGATCTGGTGCTCAGCTATGTGGGTGGACGGGCGCTCGAGGAACTGCAGCAATTGCTCGGCGCGAAACGCGTTGCTCCGCTCTACGGGAGCGTTGATCCGGCAGTCCATCGCCAGGTGGCGCCGTCGAGCTCGTACGATTCCGATCTCTCCTATCTCGGAACCTACGCGGCAGACCGGCAAACCGCACTCGAGGAGCTATTCCTTGAGCCGGCGCATCGTCTGCCCGAACGCAAGTTTCTTTTGGGCGGAGCGCAATATCCCGACAGTTTCCCCTGGAACAAGAATGTCTGGTTCGTACGGCATGTTCCTCCTCCGGAACATCCCGCGTTTTACAGCTCCTCGAAAGCCACATTGAACGTTACCCGCGGCGCCATGGCCAGCTTCGGCTATTGTCCTTCCGGGCGATTGTTTGAAGCGGCGGCGTGCGCGACGCCGGTAGTCAGTGATTCCTGGGAAGGTCTGTCTGAATTTTTCGAACCCGGCCGGGAAATTCTGGTCGCCTCCTCGGCCGATGACGTAGTTGCTGCAATCGAGGGGGACCGCGAAGAGTTGCAGGCGGTTGGAAGAGCCGCCCGGGAACGGGTGCTCGGCGCCCATACCTCGGAGCACCGCAGCCACCAGTTTTTGGACCTGCTGGGAGCGGCGGCGTGAATTTGCGCTGGGGAATCGTTCCGGCTGCGGGCCTCGGCACTCGCATACAGCCGCTTGCGTTTTCGAAAGAGCTGCTTCCCCTCGGCACGCGAGTCGACGGGGCCAGGGAGCGTCCACAAGCGGTCACCGAATATCTGCTCGAACGGATGCTCGCGGGCGGAGTAAACCGGATCTGTTTCGTGATTTCACCCGAGAAGACCGACATCATCCGCTATTTCGGCGCTCGCATCGGAGAGGTCCCCATTTGCTACGCGGTTCAGCAGAATCCCGGAGGACTCTGCGACGCGCTCTTCAGCGCTCTCCCATTTTTGGGCGCTGACGATGAAATTTACGTGGGGCTGCCCGACACGGTGTGGTTCCCGGTCGATGGTTTTCGATTTCTACCCGATGGCGAGTTTTCCTTTCTGCTTTTTCCCACGGGCAAACCGGAGCTGTTCGATGCGGTGGTCACCGACCACTTCGGGGCGGTCGAGGAAATTCAAGTCAAGCACCAGAACCCGGCTTCCGGTTGGGTATGGGGCGCATTCAAACTGACCGCCTGGCATTTTTCAAGACTCCATGAAATGTGGGTCGAACGCCGGCGCGCGGATGAATATGTGGGAACGCTGGTAAATGCCTATTTAGCGCAGGGTGGAACGGCAATGGGGATCAAACGGGGCGAGGTATATGTGGACGTCGGCACGCTCCATGGATACCGGGAGGCATTACGGGTGCTTTCGGATCGGACCATAGTCGATGAACTGGCAAGCTGACCTCGATCGATGGAAGCAGGTTTCCGGGCGCTTGGCGACTGACGGTGCCGACGCGGGAGTGCGTCTCGTGGTCCTGGCGGCGCATCCCGATGATGAAACCATTGGCGCATCATGGCTGCTCGGGCGCTTTCCTCAATCATCGGTTGTCTTTCTTACCGATGGCGCCCCACGGGATTCGAGCCTCTGGCCTTGGGGCGTATATGGATCGCGAGACGAGTACGGCAAGCTGAGGCGCGAGGAAGCGCAACGCGCAGTGCGCCATGTGGGCATGAGCGAAGAAAATATCCGCTGGCTCGGCGGTGTCGACCAGGAAGCCGCCGGCGAAGGTGCCACCCTGGCGGCGCGATTTCGAGAGATTCTTTGTGAACTCCAGCCTTCTCTGATCGTTACCCACTCTTACGAAGGTGGACATCCGGATCACGACACGGCTTCGCTCATTGCCAGGATCGCCCCGGCCCGCCTGGAAGCGTGCCCGGCGCCTCTGATTCTCGAGATGACCTCTTACCATGCGCACCAAGGAAGCTGCGTGACGGGAAGATTTCTCGAGAACGGAGTTCTGCCCGAGTTGGTCCTCGAACTCTCCCCGGAAGATCGCGAGCGCAAGCGACGCATGATGCACGCCCATGGTTCGCAGCGCCGGGTGCTCGAAAGTTTCTCGGTCGATTCGGAACGCCTGCGGCCGGCTCCGGAATATGATTTCGGTCGACCGCCGCACCCGGGAAAACTCTGGTACGAGTCGATGGGTTGGGCCATGAGCGGCGCTCGGTGGCGTGAGCTTGCCGCTAGCGCGCTCCGAGATCACCCGGAGCACACATGGGCCTGACGGTTGCGAGCGTGAGTTATCCGTTGGCGACGGTTTCCTCGCAGACGCCCGGCGGCGCCGAGCAGGTGCTTTCGACCCTCGACGAATCGCTGGTGCGCGCAGGGCACCGATCGATGGTTCTGGCTCCTCGAGGTTCCTCGTGTCTCGGACTGCTCATCCCGGCCGAGGTCCCGGCCGGAGTCTGGGATGAAGCGGCAAAACGCGAAGCCCGCCGGTCATTTAAGCAATTGCTCGATCGTACTCTCAAAGCGCGCCGCGTCGATCTCGTGCACATGCACGGACTCGATTTTCACGCCTATCTGCCTGGCGGAGAGATTCCGGTCGTGGTCACCTTGCATTTACCCATGAGCTGGTACGCTGCCGGCGAGTTGCGCTGGGTGGGGCCGAATGTCCACCTGGTCTCGGTGTCGGAGTCGCAGGCTCGTACCGCTCCTGGCGGAATCCGCATTGGTCGCGTGATCCCCAACGGAATTGTCCTCGGGCGTTTCCATGCGGCGGAAAAGAAATCGAACTATGCCGTCGCCCTTTCTCGCCTGTGTCCGGAAAAGGGAATTCACCTGGCGGTCGATGCCGCGGAACGGGCCGGCATCAAGTTGATCATCGCCGGGCGGGTGTTCGAATATCCCGAACACCGCGCTTATTTCGATGCCATGGTTCGGCCGCGGCTGAACGGCAGCATTCGCTTTATCGGCGGCGTGGGCGGCCGAAGGAAAGCGGCTCTGCTTGCCGGAGCGCGTTGTCTCCTCATCTCCAGTCTGGCGCCGGAGACCAGTTCCCTGGCGGCGATGGAGGCGATGGCTTCGGGTACGCCGGTCGTAGCCTTCCGAAGCGGCGCTCTCTCGGAAATCGTGTCATCCGGGCACACCGGGTTTCTAGTCGACGATGTCGAGGAAATGGCCGAGGCGATTCGACGGGCAGACGGGATCGATCCCCGCGTCTGCCGCTCCGAAGCAGAGCGCAGATTTTCCTCGGCCAGCATGTTTTCCAAGTATCTGGAGTTATATCGCGCGGTGATAAATGGCGCGCCCGTTCGTGAACCTAGCGCGGCCTGATTGCGCCGCCGGCAAGGCATGGCACCCGGACTCGAAACCCGCATTCTCGCCAGCCTGGAAGAGTTGGGCAGCATTGCGGGTGAATGGGGTGAATTATGGCAGCGGTCTCGCGAAGCGACCCCGTTCCAGCTCGCGGAGTGGCTGCTCGCCTGGGCGGAGGCGTTCTCTCCCGGGAACGTACGAACCCTTGCCGTCCGATCCGGCGGCCGGCTGGTCGGCCTGGCTCCATTTCTCATCTATCCGCGGCAGGAGGAGAGAGTACTGGCATTCATGGGCGGCGGCGTATCCGATTATCTCGACCTCGTCGTCGAGCCGCAGCATGAGACCGCGGTGGTTTCGGCGATGTTCTCGGCCGTGGGCGGAATCAGCGGCTGGACCACGCTCGAATTAACCGATCTCCCGGCCCATTCCGCCCTGCGTCGGACCCTGCTCACGGCGCCTGCCACTCGGCACGATCAATGTTCCGCTCTCCTGCTGCCCCATACCAGGGCGGAGCTGATCAAGCTTCTCTCCAAACGGCAGCGCGCAAATTTGCGGTGTGCCCGTTCGCGTCTCGGCAGATCCGGGGGAGGACAGGTGGAGCTCGCGACACCCGAGACCCTGCCGCAGTTCCTCGACGACCTGTTTCGCCTGCACACCCGCCGCTGGTCGCAAGCGGGACAATCCGGAGTTTTGGCTGACCAAAGGCTCAGAAAATTTCACCAGGAAGCGGCGGGCAAATTGCTTGCGAAAGGAGTCTTGCGCCTCTATCGTCTGCGGCTGGCTGGCCGCACGATTGCAGTGCTGTATTCGCTCCTCCGAGGCACGACTTTGTACTGTTACCTGCAGGGCTACGATCCGGAGCTGGCTTGGCTGAGTCCCGGAACTCAGCTTACTTTCTTCGCAATCGAAGACGCCCTGGAACTTGGCATCCGCAAATTCGATTTTCTCCGGGGGGAGGAGCCGTATAAGCGGCACTGGCGCGTAACTCCGGAAGCTACGTACCGGATTCAGCTCACTCGCGATACCCTGAACGCCTGCCTGTCAGCACAGGAAACAGCTGCCTGACGGGTGCAGAATCTCCTCTGAAACTACAGCATGCTACCCCAAGGCCTAACACATGAAAGGGATAGCATCCACTTTCACCCCCAACTAGATTTCGCTTATACAGGTTCATGTTTCTCGTATGTGGTTCAAGAATCTTCATCTTTTTTGGGTCGAAACGCCATGATGAAACTCGAAACAACCAATCGGCAAGATTGGCAGGGATTCAGCCGGATACTCGAAGTTATGTCTTTTGTGGACGACGCCGGGGGGTTCACGCGGGAAGAAGCAAGAGAAATGGTGGAAAGATTCTGTCAGCTCCCGCCTTCGCCCGGCGAAACCATGAGCATGGAAGAGGTTGTGTTCTGGGCGGGGATAGCGGCCGGAATGGAGATCTCTCTGCGGGTGGAAGAGGGAACGTTTGATGCGGAAAGCGCAGAAAGAATCCTGGTCTTTTCGTCGTTGTTCCAGCATTCTACGAAGACTGCGATCGTCGATCTGGCGCTGCGGAACATGGAGCAGGCGGAGTTTCAAAAACGGAGAAACAGGTAGCCGCCCAGACGTTGTCCTGAATCCAGAAAGCAGCAGAGACAGCGAGCGCGCAGGGGGTCCTGCTGGATTCGCCTTGCGGATCACACGCTTTCTGGAGCGTCGGTGAGGACGACACCACAGGCCGGTTCCCCAGAGGATATTGCCGGAAAGAGATGGCAATATGCCCGTCCCCGGATGCGTGGCGATAGATTCGGGCGCTATCGCGGCAACCGGGGACGGTTCCACCGCACCTAGTGCCGCATTAGATGGCACTCCTCGAGGGCAGGTTGGTGAGTTGTCCTATGTTTCTCGACTCCGTCCCGTTCCCTGCCGGTAATTTCAACCCAGAAGGGCAGCTGAAGCGCACTGGCCTTGAAACCTAGGGGTGGTGGTCAGGGAAGCCGCCCGCAACTGAGCGGGGAAGGCAAGAGCTGGCACTTGGCGAACAACTTTGCGATGCAGTCCGGTATCGAGCGGCGGCCCGTCGTACTCTGGTTCATGCAAGACTGCCGCAAATAACTGTCCGAAAAATCACGCAAGAGTTCGGACAGAAATCGAGAGCTCAGAGAGAGCGATCGAGGTTCCCAAAGTCAGCAGCACCGAAGTTTCGCGCTCGAGTGCTTCTCGCGCAGGAAATCAGAGTAGGACCTGCGGCCGGGTGGAACTTCATGCAGCGTACAAAACCGCTCATAGGCCGCTTCCTCGAAGATCTCCCGCAGCATCAGGCGCAAGATTCGAATTACCCGGTTCATCGCTCCTCCGCCAACTGCGTGAGTACGAAGGGCGATTCCTCGAGCCGGGGCTCCCGTTTCCCCGCCAGCACTTCGAGCCATCGGCGCAGTGATTCGAGGAGGATGAGCGCAACCATGGCCATGAATAGACCGGTTATCGCTGCGTCCAGCCGATTGTTGAAAATCAATCGCGCATCCCCGCCGGCCGCGGCCAGCTGCCTTGCCTGCGCCAGGAATCCGATACGCGGATCCGGGTCAAAGATCTTGTGCCATGCGGCCAGAAATGTGACTGTGACCAGCCAGGCCAAAGGCACGAGCGTGACCCAAACATACCGGATGCGGTGCATGTTGACGAGGATCGTGGTGGCAACGCACAGAGCCACTGCAGCCAACAGTTGATTCGAGATCCCGAACAAAGGCCAGAGGGAATTAATGCCGCCCAGCGGGTCGCGCACGCCCTGCCACAAGAAATATCCCCACGCGCCCACAATGAACCCGCTGGTGACGAGTGCCGACGGGTACCAACTGGTTCTCCCCAGAGGCTTCCACCAATGCCCGAGCGCCTCCTGAATCATGAATCGGCCGACCCGCGTTCCCGCATCGAGGACGGTCAGGATGAACAGCGCTTCAAACATCAGTGCGAAGTGGTACCAGAGCGCCATGAAGCTTTGTCCGCCCAGGCTGCGCGAAAAAATATGCGCCATGCCCAGCGCAAATGCCGGAGCGCCACCGGTGCGATTGAACAGAGTCTGCTCGCCGACGCTGCGGGCCAGGGCCTCGAACGAAGCTGCAGTCACAGGAAATCCCCAGCTCGAGATGGTGCTCGCGGCTTTCTCGGGCAGCTGGCCCACAATGCCCGACGGGCTATTGATGGCAAAGTAGGTTCCCGGTTCGAGAACGCAGGCTGCAATCGTGGCCATGATGGCGACCATGGACTCGGCCAGCATCGCGCCATAGCCGACCATGCGAATCTCGGTCTCGCGGCGAATGAGTTTGGGCGTGGTTCCACTCGAAATGAGCGCATGAAATCCGCTGATGGCACCGCAGGCGATGGTGATAAATGCGAAGGGGAAGACTTTTCCTGCAAAAACCGGGCCGGTGCCGTCGACGAAACGCGTCAACGGCGGCATGCGTAAGGTGGGATGCATTCCGACAACGCCGGCCGTCAAAAGAGCAATGGTTCCCAGTTTCACGAACGTGCTCAGATAGTCGCGGGGAGCGAGCAGAAGCCATACGGGCAAGGCCGATGCCGCAAATCCATAAAGAATGATGGCCACAGCGAGAGCAGGCGCCGCCATGGTGAAATATCTTGCAATCGCCGGAATTTCCGAAACCCATTGTCCGCCGTAGATTGCCGCCACTACCAGCACGAAGCCGATGGCGGAGGCCTCAAGTACCCGCCCGGGACGAATTCGCCTGAGATACAGTCCCATGATGAGCGCAATCGGTATGGTCATCGCAATGGTGAACGTGCCCCACGGGCTTTGCTTTAGCGCATTCACCACCACCAGCGCGCACACCGCCAGCAGGATCACCAGAATTGCAATCACCGCCGAAAAGGCGACCCAGCCGCCCGCGGGTCCGATCTCCTGCTTCGCCATTTCGGTCAGCGACTTGCCGTCGCGGCGGACCGAGAAAAGCAGGATGACGAAGTCCTGAACGCACCCGCCGAGGACCGCGCCGGCCAGGATCCACAGGGTTCCCGGCAGATAGCCGAATTGCGCGGCGAGCACCGGCCCGATCAGCGGTCCGGGCCCGGCAATGGCGGCAAAGTGATGCCCGAACACAACCCACTTGTTGGTGGGAACAAAGTCGCGTCCGTTTTCCATTCGTTCGGCGGGCGTGGCTCGCTCTTGATCGAGCAGCAAAACCTTGGTGGCGATGAACTTGCTGTAGAAGCGATATCCAAGGGCGTAGGTACATACTGCCGCCGTGACCAGCCAGAGAGCGTTGATTTGCTCGCCGCGATCGAGGGCGACCATGCCAATGGCAAGCGCGCCAGCCAATGCAAGAAAAACCCAAAGCAGAAAGCGCATCCGGTCTCCGGTTGGACACTGAATCCGCTGTATTGTGTCTGGTTTCAGAAATTGACGCAAGGGAGGAGAATCCGGGGGAAGAGAAAGCGAGAGAATGTGAAAGCCGCGAGAAGGAGAGGAAAGATGATTCAAGATCGGGATCAGAGATGAAGAAGCCCGAGTGGCCCGAACCCTCCCCTCCGAGCCTGCTCAGAAACCTGCCAGCTCAGGAGAATTGGCGGCCACCGAACGCCACCTAAGTTTAGAGAAGGGCGTCCGCGATGGCCCCGCTTCGAATCAACTCGGCGACCGAGGCAAAATCGCCATACATCGCCCGATCGCTTTGGGCCATGGGACTAATCGAACGAATCGCCCGGTGTGCCTTTTCGCCGCGCGGGCCCGTCTTGAGCGGAAGAACCAGATCCAGAGCCTGGGCCGCGGCAATCGCCTCGATGGCGAGCACCCCGCGAGTGTTTTCGACCACACGACGCAGCTTCAGTGCCGCGGTCATCCCCATCGAAACGTAATCTTCCTTGTTTCCCGAGGTCGTGATCGAGTCGACCGACGCCGGGTGGGCCAGCACCTTGTTTTCACTGACCAGCGCCGCGGCCGTAACCTGCGCCATCATGAATCCGGAATTCAATCCCGCCTCGGAAGCAAGAAACGGCGGCAGGCCTTCGTTGAGCGCCGGGTTCACCATCCGTTCGATTCTGCGTTCGGAAATTCCAGCCAGAGCGCTCAAGCCAATGGCCAGGAAATCCAGCGCGAAGGCGAGCGGTTCGCCATGAAAGTTTCCGCCGGAAACGACGGCATCAGGGTTGGTGGCGCCCGGCGGTGCGCCGAAAGCGCTCTTCCGTCCCGGGCCCGGGCTGGCGAACACCAGGGGATTGTCGACTGCGGAATTGGCCTCGGTTTCAAATACCTGGCGGCAGTGGGTGAGGGTGTCGCGCACCGCTCCGTGGACTTGGGGAATACAGCGCAAAGAATATGCGTCTTGCACGCGCCCGCACTCGCGGTGCGATTCGCGAATCTCGCTGGCTTCGAGCATGCGTCGCAGATTGGCGGCAGACCTCATTTGTCCAGCATGAGGACGGGCCTGGTGAATGCGCGGGTCGAAGGCGACGTCGGTTCCGCGCAGAGCGTCGAGCGTCATGGCGCCGATGACGTCAGCGGAGTCCACGAGCGTTTCTGCCGCGGCCAGCGCCAGCGTTCCCACCGCGAGCATCGCCTGCGTGCCGTTAATCAACGACACTGCTTCCTTGGCTTCGAGCACCAGGGGCTCAATTTGAGCTTGCTTCAGATTGCCCCGCGCCGGAGTTCTCGCGCCCTGCTCGTCCAAACACTCACCTTCGCCGATCAGCACCAGAGCAAGATGGGCCAGGGGAGCAAGGTCGCCGCTTGCGCCCACGCTTCCCTGCGAAGGGACAAAGGGAGTAACTTTGCGATTCAACATCTCGCAAAGCCGGTCGATCACAATCGCGCGAATGCCGGAATGACCCTTGGCAAGGGAGTTGGCGCGCAGCAACATCATGGCGCGCGTTTCCCCGACCGACAAAGGCTCTCCTACGCCCACCGCGTGGGAGCGCACCAGGTTGACCTGTAGTTCTCTGATCTGATCGCCCGCGATGCGCACGTCGCTGAGCTTGCCTACACCGGTCGTGATTGCATAGACAACCCGATTTTCCGCGACCACGCTTTCCACCACGGCGCGGGCCTGCTTCACCCGCTCCCGCGCATCCGGCGACATCAGCACCGGACGGCCTTCGAGTGCGACTTCACGCACCGCTTCAAGCGTCAAGTCATTTCCGTTCAGGTGAAGGGCTTGCATAAAGCAGCCTCCCGCTTCCGGACGTTTGTGTCCAGCCGAGATCCTCGAAGCCAAGCCTAACTTCTGGCAGGCCGAGTTATGGCCTCACGAAACGCTCTCACGTATTTCTCGGGTATGGGCATGGTCCTCATATTTCGATCGGTGACAATGTGCAGGGTCTCTCCTTCGGCGAGCAGCGTGCCGTCGGAGGCGCGCACCAATTCGTATGCAAAGTGGATGAGCGATTCCCGCACATTTTTCAGGTAGGTGCGTACGACGATCTCTTCGTCGTAGCGCGCCGGCGCTTTGTAGCGGCATCGCGCATCGACCACGGCGATAAAGCAGTGGTCTTGTGCTTCCATTTCACGATAAGAGAAGCCCAGCTGGCGCAGCAGTTCCACGCGTCCGACTTCGAACCAGACAAAGTGATTGGCGTGGTAGACCACGCCCATCTGATCGGTTTCGGCGTAGCGGACGCGCAACCGCACCTCGCAGGGATT
>Ga0123355_10022049_pt1 | contig 10205 bp, 5 predicted proteins | sample TergutEmb28metaG_3_FD_89872 | JGI IMG/M metagenome (GOLD analysis project Ga0123355, IMG submission 89872) | Embiratermes neotenicus P1 segment gut microbial communities from Petit-Saut dam, French Guiana - Emb289 P1 | ecosystem: Host-associated > Arthropoda: Insects > Digestive system > Gut ... | reverse complement strand
ACAGTTAGTTGTGCTAAGTGCTTCCCAATGGACAGACAAGCAGCCAACAGGATCTGACTGCCTACACAGCCACGGGTATGTAACCTAATTAACCTACACATTAGATCACACCTAGACACTACACCTAAAACTACCAACCACAATAACCCACTATACCACACAACCCACCTAACAAAAACATGAAAACAGATGAACATAATGACCCGCAAATATTAGACATATATGGAAATAACACTACCCATTGTTACAGCTCTGCAACACACCTGAAAAATACCACTAAGTTGTCAGCTCCTGAAGATGGGCACAAGGTGGCCCGAAACATGTTGAGCAAATTATAAAGGAGAAATAAATATTTTACTAAGTGACATCTAGTTGGTCTCTTAATCCACATTGAACTACGATGAACGGTCAACAATATATCAAAATTAGTTGTATTCCTTATATATCCCTTTTCTTATGGCTTATTTCCTGTATCATTCTGTAGTACTTCAAATAGGTTTCTGAGTTCTAAAGCAACTGTATCTCTTGTATTTTGATTTTGATCATGTGTACATCACATTGCTATTTATTATGTCAGTCTTGTGATAACATACAGATGGTGCATTGAACCTAAATTGACCTATTACGTGGCAATGGTCAGAACCCAATTCTTTGTTTCTAATACCCTGTGAAGATCTTTCCCAGCACCTCTGTACGTTCTACTTGGTTTCTGGTATGATAGTCTAGTGATGCCCTTGTTTCTTTATGGCAGTCTTTATGTGGGAAATTGTGTGCCCAGTAATAAAAGTATGGCCAGCTCATGAATCTACCAACAGTTCTCCATTTTCATTTATCCTATTTCATGTTGAGTGATCACATATTTTAATCCTTCATTTTCTGATCTAGTTTTAACATTTAAGTCTCCTATCAAGGCAGTGTTATTCATTTTTACCTTATTAAAAACCTGCTGGAATGTAGACTGAGTACAGCCATATCTCTTCGTGACAGTCTTGGCATGGGAATATTGTCCCTTTGCAGCAAGGCATATAGCTATTTAAAGTGTTCTATTTTCATTGAACTATACAGTCCAAATTAACTTATTAGTTGTTGTAATCATTTATTTAGTGATCCAGTTTTATCATTTAAGTTTCTTGTCAAAATAACCACTTAAGTTTTCACTACTTTGTTTTAACCACCTTGGACAACAGCATGAAATGCTTATTTATGTACCTTTTCATGTTCTTCAGTAGGGGGATAAGATGGGGACAGCGTTTAACACAGCTCACTTTTATTTTGAACTTTACAATATGTATCTTCTGTGATAATACAAACCATTCCACTAAATATTGATTTGTTTCTTAAGTTAACAGGGTTTCAGCAATTTCTGCATATTCATCTTACTTATTTGCTTGTCTAGGGGTAATGAAAATTTATATGTATTCTCATCTGTTCTTAATTCTTCCAAGCAAGTTTACTGATCTGCATGTAATCCCAGAATTTTGGTCTGGTAGTTAACATTTTATTTGAAACTTTCTTCAGATTGTATACTACAGCATGTCCTTAAATTTCATTGTGAATTTTATATTTTGTATTTAGAGTGTCAACAACACAGAATCTTCCTAGCTCTCTGTTTTTATTTGTCTAATATTTAACCTGTAAATGACGAGGTTGGCATTTAAATTTGAGCACTTGATTTATGAAAAACATATTATTTGAATAGAAAAGGTTAAAATTATGAAATAATTGGCACTTTGTGGACAGTAAAATAGAGATTATGTAGCATGTCTGAAAAATGCAGGAAATTTTCTTGTTGCCTAAACATATGAAATTAATTTCTTTGGGGTGTTTTTTTACATGTGTTTGCATATACAAACATAGGTTGTGTAAAGGTTAAATTCAAGATATGCAGGTTATTGCTCTGTATCTAGTTCTGGTACTGGAACTGCCTCCATAGCCTGTAGATAAGCTGACATTTTCTTCATTGTCATTCTTCCCCTTTGACCTTATCAACTACAGTAACCCTGCCAGGAGCCAAGTCTCTAATTAATATTGCTCTTGGCTTCACATGTGTAAACCTTGCCACCATATCAAAGCAGCAGTACTATGTGGGTGATTTTAATTACCTAATTATCTTTATCCATGAATGTTTTCACAGTTGGTCCTATGACAGCCTTTTGTGATATCCTAACAGAGGGTGAAGAAAAACGTGGTATAGCATGACAAGGACAAGGTTTACTTCCAATACTACCATCATTATTGTATCATACCCTAAGTGGAATTTAACCATGCCACATCTGGATACAGGAAAGACAGAGTATTAAAACCATCATCATGTTGTTAAACAATTAATAAACAAAAATGCCAAATTTAGTTGTGCTATGTAGTATTACCCACAATGAAATATTGCAGAACATCAAGACAAGTCCAAATAGTTGTTTTCTATTAAAATATTTGTTAAATTGCTCTACAAATTACTGTGAATAGAAGAAAAAATAAATACAACTAGATTTTGCGAGAACTGACAAATATGAAACTCTTCCATTTCTGTTATCATCAGGAACATGGCTCTCCCAGCAAGCTGTATTATTTATTTTGTCAATGATTCTACCCTGATTCTGACATACTACTTCATTACTTAATTTCAATATCCAAATTTGTAAATTGTATATAACTTTGCCAGTAAACTTGACTAATGATTTCTGGTTACCTTTGGCTTAGTCAGTGCCAAGATTATCCTGTCCATTTCCAGCCAAATTCTATTACAAAACAAAACATTTCATTCCTACCTTTCATTGACAGTAGTTTTCACCTGGTAATTCATGATAACAACACAATGTTATAGCACCTCTCACAACACAGTCAACCCAAACAGTTTGAAGGTGGAAACCATAGTGAACTTGTGTCTCCAAATCTTTAACTTGTTCCATACGGGTTGGTCATCTTGGAAATATGAAAGCCCCCAAAAGTAGCGATGTCTAATAAATAAATATCTGTAAGTTGCATTTCTCACACCTTTACAGATGAAATTACTTGGCATGGTCTGTCTGTACATACGTAGGGAGCATTTGTTCAAAAATGTGACTTGATACACAGTCACTATGAAATGCATAGATATAAAATAGTAGAATTACAATTAAGTAAATGCAATAAGTGAATAAATGAAGTAAATGATGAAATGAAATGAATGCCAAATTACTGCACTTCCCAATCCTTGCCTGTCCTCCCATAACTATTGTTCTTATATCTGTACACTCTTCCATGTCTGTGTTTAGTACCTCTTCTTACCTCTTTCCTTATTTGTTTCCTTGACTTAGACCTTTGTTTCTCAATAGTTGTCTTTTCCATTATCTTCATTTGTATGCTCAAAGGATGCTGTTGGCAATGTGTAACAAGTTCATATTGCCATGTTCTCAACTTCACCTGTATACAATAATTTTTGCTAATGTAGGACTACATCTTTCCTAGTGTTGTTAATACAGTTAAACAATAGTTTTGATGAGCTAAGCTTGAAACGTGGATGGAGACGAGACATAAATTGTGGGAAAATATTTCGTGATGAAGAAGAGAAGTGAATTTCACTAGGCCATGATATGGTAAAATAGTAGAGTTTATTTACTGTAGTATTAAACCTTTGGATTGTAATGGTTGGTAATTATACAGGTTGTCTTTGTCAAATCTCCCTCATTTCATATCATCACTTTGGAAAAAGTACAGCAGCTGAAAAGATACCATTTATAACCTGAGGACGATAAACTGAAAGAACTTATATGTGCAAAAAGACATAACAGTTGGTGCTGGTAGTAAGGTATTTCATGTGGCACAGATAATGCCAATTTTATGCTCAGTTTCTTGCCATGACAGTTGTGAGCTCATAATGTTGGAAAGTCAGGCACAGGGTTGACATACACTTGGTCCTGAATGTACTCCATAGAAAAAAATCCAGAGGAGTGACGGGCATGAATAGAATGACCAAGAAAATGGTCTGCTGTACCCAATCCAGCTGTCAGGGAAGGTGCTGAGAGATCCTAAAACAAACAGAAGCTGGACACCATTGGAAATAGTACCTGTAGTTCCTTGGACACTTTGTGAATGGATTTGGTTAAGTCTCATGGATTGCTTGGCAAATTTGTCTGACCTTCTTGTCACCAAAAAACTTGTTGGACTGGGCCTTGAAGATTTTCTTATCTGGCTTATCACATCTGTGAACTCAATAAGAGTTTCTTTGCATTGTAGTGGTTGACTTCATTTTTACATACCACACAACAATCTACACCTACCGCTTAAAAGGTGTCATTTTTCGTGTAGTGAGGGCAGTACTAAGACAGAACCACATCTTCAGTTATGCAGTGAAGTTCTTTGAGTTTCCATTTCTGATGCCACAGTTTGTATTCATTTTAGTTCTTATACTTTCACCACAATGATAATCTGATATTGGGAAAGTTTGACAGGGTACAACCCGATATCTGTGCCCTTTTGGGAAGCGTAGCATTGTAGTTTCTTGCCGATGCATTGTCCTGAAATATTGGTAAGAAAATATCATTCTTTGCTGCATAAAATCCCAAAAGAGCGCAGGGTCTCATTTACACCATGGCCGAAGCCTAAAGTGATGCAAAGTATAACCTGTATTTTTGGACTTTGTTTTGGAGCCATTTCCATTGTCATTTTATTTTTAGGTATATGGAGAAAGTGCACAGAGTAATATGGAAGAAGTGCTTGGCCATGGAATGTTATACCAGAAAAGGAAAGACATTTCATCTGGAATATGCTCATATGTTGAGCAAGTGGAAAAGTGTAATGAAAGTAGCAGTTTGGAATCATCACATGGAGGTGCAACAAAACTGTCATCACCTTTATCATTATTAGATCTGTTGGATGTAATTGATTGTCATTCAAATTATGGTAGCAAACCCATGAATGAACCAGATACTTGGAACTCACTGGGTGCTAGTAAGAAGAATTCATCTGTAGAGTACCTTCCAGCAGGAGCAAATTTACGTGTTACTAATGAAAAGTCAAAACATACAAGAGACACAAAAAGTATATGTGTAAGAAATGAACAGAAGCCTGTTGGTGTAAGAAGCAATTCCCATCCCCTGTCATGTAAGATTACAAACAACTGTGATACTGTGATAGATGTTATATCATCTCAAAGCACAAATGCACCATTAGATGCAGAAAACAATGAAGTGCAAAGTTCAGTAAAAAAACATGCTGAGCACTGTGATAAAATTGCCAAGAAGAAACAACAGAGTTTAGTGTCATTGTTGGAATGCCTGAAAATGGAAGCAAACAGCATTAATGAAAATGATAGTTGTAGAGCAGAAAATATTGGTGATGTACCATGTGACATTACTGAGAAAGAAAGGTCAGTGTCTTCAAGGAGCTTCTTTCAGGTTATTGCAAGCAATGTGGAAAATTCAACACAGGCCAAGAGGCAAAAGTTGTTTGATGGTGTGAAGAATAATTCTGTCTCCCCAGACAGTATTCCTGACATGACGGCAAAACAACATAATGCTGCACGTGGAGCTGTGTTGAAGCAAGAAGCATCAGGGAATGATACACGTGTCAGGAGTGTAAATTCTCTTGTAAGGTAAGGAACAAATACAATTTGTATGGTGCAATGAACATGTTATGCTTATTTGTGTATATTAACCCTACAAGTGCCAGCTTTAATTATTACATTCTCAAGTAAAAGCACTGCAGAACTGGTCCTCAACTAAACAACACACCAGTGCTGTAATTTTTAATCTGCATAGCACCTTACAAGTGAAATAAATTAAACTGTATAAAGTAATGGCTTTTTATATTTATTGTTAAGATTTTGGACACTGCTGTAACAAAGCTGTGTATGACCTAAAATGCAAAGTGTACAAAATAATGCTTACTGTATTAGTACAGGCTGTGCAGTGGCTGAGTTGGTTAGTCACTGGTCTTTGTCTGCAGAGGCCCATATTTGAACTCATGCCAGTCCGTGAAGGATTTGTGGTGGTCAAACTGGTAGTGGGAACGGTTTTATTGGTCATATTCATCTGCCTTTAATCATGTATATGATCTTAGCAATTGAGAGCATTGTTAAATTAAACACTTCTCTGTTTAGCAACTTGCTTGATAATTTTATGACATATTATCTGTTACTAGTGTGATGTTTTAAATCTCTGTTCATTCTGCCTTGCAGTGGTAAATTGCTCTATGAATCATTGGTCTTCATGTGCCTTGTTTCATACACACTGAATTAAAACACCCAACCTCAGAAACAATCATTTTAACTGTCACATTTGTTTTCTTCACCATCACTATGTTCAGTATTACTGAGGTAGCACATGTAGTGTTTGCAGTTCTATTAGTGTCATTCACTGTGCCCTTTTGTAGCAACCATTGCAGATTGTCTTATTTCATGGATAAATAAGTGTATTGGAGAGCTTTAAATGCAAGAATACCTCTTGGCTGTTTAATTCAGGTAAAGTGCCTACAGATATAGCAAGAGTTGTCATTTATTACTTTGGCACCACAGAACAGTGAGACTGAGCACTTGTGGGGTTAAAATGTTTGTTTATTGTGCTGTGTAAGGAAATGTTATAGCTGCTGGTGATGATCATTCTGATTTTATGGGATTTAACTAGTATATAATAAATATTTGCATCAATAAATTGCCCATTTCCAGTGGAAAATTTGAAGAAAAAATTATTTGATTTGTGGTGGATGCTCAGTTATGAAGTTGATGGTTATTCAGTTGGTCAAGAAATTTCTGGGTTTTTGTAACTTGAAGGTTCATTACCATTGCACAGGTGTCTGTTAAGACAGGCAGAGTCTTAGCACATGTTTTGTATCAGACATAGTCCTCATATTGGACCCACACTGCTGTTGCCCCACCAGGTTATTAGTTGTTAGCTCAAAGTAGAATGGTGTGGTGAAACACTTGTGTGATAGGTGAGCTGTGCAGGATATAGGTTAGGAGTGGTTTTATATGTTTATGTTCTGGTTGCAACATGCGTGCAGTGTAACAGAGTCACATTATGTTGATCATTACTTGAAGTCTCAAAACACACCATTCCATTACTCTAATAACTATTGCTTCTAACTACCTACAGGACTGTCCTCAATTCATACTTATTTAAATCAGTGCATGCACAGCAACCTTCAGCCTGTTAGTTTAAACCTCTTCTGTACATAAAACTATGCGACATCTGGCAGCCGTGGTGTAATTGATACTTGTAAATTAATTGTAAAAAAATGCTACATTGAAGGTTTTCGTACATATGGATTATTCTTTTGTCTGAGTGGTATAAAAGGTGGTGGAAATATGAAATCACGTCTAATGAATGTGGCCTTGTGTTACAAGCAGAGGTACTAACTGATTTTATAATTTCTAGTATGTACTTAAATCATGGTTTGTTTAAATAATGAGATGTCTGTAAGGCTAGAGTGCCTGAAGTAATTCCAGATTTTTAGAAAGTGACTTGAATTAAATTGTCTGTCATTTCAAAGACATGATGGAAGCAAAGGATGGGAGATTTATGTGGGCATCCCCCGGCTATAGTGTGCTTCACGTATTGTTTCAGTATAGCACTGTTGCCAACTGATTTTTTTTAACTGTGTCCAGAAATTTCATGCATTTAAAATATTTTCTGAGTGCTTACATTAATGGTTACTGCCACCACCATGCATTAAAGGATGGCTGAGTGCAGCTGGTTGGCATTGACAGTGGCTCAAGTCGAGTGGGGAGGGTGTCTACACTTCTGAACAAAGAAGCCGCAAGAAATCAGTGAAGCATGTAGCCATAATTTAGCTCTGTGCTTTAAGTGGTATGGTGTGGCATAAGTTACATCTTGTCTCATGTGTAGTGTACTGTGGTAGTCTTTTCTTATTATGTTGACCATAATTATTCATGATGAGTCAGAAGTGTGAAAATGTGAGTGAAAATGCTTTGTAAAGATGTATATGCAAAGCATGCCATTAGCAGTGAAGATGAGTATCATAAGATGCATTGAAGCAGGAGAACACCAACTGGATGTCTGTACAACATTAGACTTTGCGTGAGCAACAGCACAGTCTATTTTGGAAACTAAAGACAAAATCAAGGAATATGATTTTACCTAGTACTCTGTTTTCCTGGAACCAGTCAATAGCACTAATTGAGGGATACCTGTGTCCAGTTATATGGTTTTTCTTCTGTGAACTAGGGTGTCACAAGTTTATATAGAATGTTACCATATTTACTTGAATGTAAGACAACCCTTTATACAAGTTGACCCCTCTTACAGTCATCAGTTTTCAGGAAAATATGTGTGCGGAACATGTTTAACAGCACGCAGTTACAGGAATTGAATAGAATGAGTAAAAAAGGGTGGGCAGTGCAGTGACCTGTGCACTTTGACCTATATCAATCTTTTGTGTGGCCCTATGCTCATGCTTTTACCGGCCTTGCTCATTGAACCAAGTGCAATATCCTGTTGATGGAGATGTCCTCAAAGTCACCTGGTTTCATAAAATGTTGACCTAGGTGCCTAAATCATAATGTGGCCATAGCCTCACAGTTACAAAGAATGTGCGAGACCTTTTCAGATGCCTGTTCGTGTCTCTCACACCTGAGACTGTTTACCAGCCCCAGTTTAATTAATGTCGTTTTAAATGACACTGTCATATTAATAACCCCATTATTATTCATAGCTGGTTTCTGCTTAAGTTGAGTAATTATCATTGGACCATGTAGTTTTAGTACGTCATTCCACCACAAAATGCCCCTAGTCATGCTTACCTGTGAAGAGCTTCTGTGTCACTCACCAAGGCTGGTGGTTGAAGCACATGGTCAAGAGTTGCAAAATGGAAGGTGATTATCATGGGCAGAGGTGGACCACACAGTTCCTTTGGAAAGAAAGCATTAAACTATAAAATATTCATCATTGGTTATCTGCAATTTGTGGAGACAAAGTACCTGCATGCAGCACTGTGTTTAACTGGTTATGGAGCTTCAACAGCAGCTGTATATGGGTGGTATTGCAACACCTTTAAAGAGTTACTCAATGAAGCCATCGTGAAGCTTGCAAGGAGGTGGCAGTGATGTACAACCTAGGAGGGGAATATGTTGAGGTATCAGTTGTTATAGTATTCAGCCTGAAGTTAAAATTTCTGCAACTCAGTTTAGTCTAAATCATTTCTAAATACCCTTCAAACTAGTTCACTAGTGATTAATAGGAAGCTTTGATTTGGTAGTGGGTTCAGTTTCTGAAGTCCTTAGGTAGTGTATTTATTAGCAGGATTTCTTGTATTGGTGTTCAAAGCATCATACAATAAAGTTTCATTTATCTGGCATGGCTCGGGATTACGGCATGCCAATAGATCAGTTTTCCAGTAGACAGATTTGTGACATACAAAAAGAAATTTTAAGAAAGGGTTCGTACATTAACAGAAAGTTCCATAAACATGAAGTTTGTGTGCTCGCTCACACACACACACACACACACACACACACACACACACACACACACGTGCTCTCTCTCTCTCTCTCTCTGATTTGTCTGCAGGATTAATTAAAGCTTTATCTTATCTTTCAATACAAAGTGTTTTTCAGCCAGAAGTTGCCCACTATTGTGTATTTGGTTTCAGTAGAAACATATTGTTAGGATCATCACTGCAGTTTTAAGTAGTATGTATTTACTCCCTTCATATAATTTTTCAGACCTGTAAGGGTTTTGTTCATGTTTCCTTTTTTCAGTTTATTGGATTTGGTGGCTACTATGGAAACAAATGACACATCTTAACTGTTTACCATCACTAGAAGTTAACATTTATCATCATTCAACTTATGTTTATATTTGACAAAAAGTAAACTTTTAAGATTTTGCGTATTGGACTCTGAGATATGCAGATCATGGATGGCAAACCAATGTCACTGACTCCGATTACAGCTGGCACTGGTGATTATAGGTTTAATCTGTATTTGTATCGAAAGTCACTTGTTAATCTAACAGTAGTTCACTTTGTCATAACAGAGTTGAGAAATGTTTCAAGTATGCAACAGAACAACTCATTTTTTCAGTTTTGTATTTTTTACAGCATTTTCATAATAATGTCAATCTAATGTGAGAATATGATTATGCATTAGTGAATAGAAATTTCTTCTTCTTCTCCTCCTCCTCCTCCTCCTCCTCCTCCTCCTCCTCCTCCTCCTTCTTCTTCTTCTTCTTCTTCTTCTTCTTCTTCTTCTTCTTCTTCTTCTTCTTCTTCTT
>Ga0123355_10022048_pt1 | contig 10206 bp, 6 predicted proteins | sample TergutEmb28metaG_3_FD_89872 | JGI IMG/M metagenome (GOLD analysis project Ga0123355, IMG submission 89872) | Embiratermes neotenicus P1 segment gut microbial communities from Petit-Saut dam, French Guiana - Emb289 P1 | ecosystem: Host-associated > Arthropoda: Insects > Digestive system > Gut ... | reverse complement strand
CGGCGTTCTTATGCGCATTGCCGGCCCTAATGCATTGGTAGACGGCGGCGTACCCGAAGGTGCAAGAATCGTTGCAGAAGGGTATATTCGTGGCACGATGACTGCAACCCATGCAACTCCGGGAGTAGCTTTCCGCCCCGGTCATGATGGCGGAAACCCAGCTTCAAACCTTGTGACTGTTCAAATTCCAACAGGTGTGGCAAATCAGCCCTTTACGATTTCGCATATTGTTACACCAACTGACATCACCCACAATGCTGCTCATTGGAGCGAAAATGCTGTATTGCAACTTGTAAGGCAACCCAGCCAACCAGGGCTGTATATGGTTATTACCGACATTAGAGTGTACCTTCCTGGTACAGGTGGTGGTAACGGCGGCGGCGGCGGTAATGGCGGTGGCCAAGGGCAACAACCTGGCCAAGGCGTAGGTCGCCCACCAACAAGCAATGTAATAGCCCGTCCTCCAGGACAGGTGGCTACCCCTCCCGTCACTCCACCGGTTACTCCTCCAGTAACCCCACCAGTTACACCTCCTGTCACTCCTCCTGCAGCTACTGATAGGGTAGTTGAAGGCGACGGCTGGGCTGTAGTTATTCCCGAGGGTGCAAATGTACCCGCAGGTGCGGATGTTACTGTATCAGTTGACAGTGTACCAGAAGGCGTAGCTGTAAATGTTTCAATTTCTTACGAAGGTGCAGAAGTAGCACTTGATGCTCGTGTGGATATTGTTGTAGAACTTGACGATATTTCACCAGCCGTAAACCCCACTACCATAATTGCGTTTGATTCAAATGGCGCAATCGTGGGCGGTAGCTTTGACCCTGTTACGGGCGAGTTCACCTTTGCAACAAATGTTACGGGCGAGTTCACGATTATGGAAGTGCCAAATGTAAGTCGTTTCGTTATGAGTCAAACTTCTCTTGTGATGTTTGATGCTACAGGTAATAGAGCACCTATCATAATGGACGTTCTGCCACAAGTTGTTGATGGGCGCAAGCTTGTACCCATGCGCTTTATTGCAGATGCACTTGGCGGCACATCTAGCTTTGACCGTGAAACAAGGGTGATTTCCTTCACAATTGACGGCGTTACCGTTTCTTTCCGTGAAGGCGATATGCTACCCGGCATGGACGTTGCGCCACAGGTAATAAATGGCCGTACCATGGTACCTGTACGCTGGATAGCTAATCACTTTGGCGCGTTTGTACGCTGGGATTCTGCCACACAAACCGCTGAAATTATCAGAGTTCAATGGTAATTTATTAAGGTTTAAACTTAACCGCATTTATGTAGGTTGAGTTTTAAATCAAGCACAAGAAAACTGCCTTGCACACCATGTGTAAGGCGGTTTTTTTAATGTAAGGAAATTGCTTTGCAATTTCGACTGGCGGTAACAGAAACGCGCAAGCGTGTTTTGTTCAGTAAAAAATAAAAACGTCGCAAATTGCGACAAATTTATTTTATTAATTTGATAAGCGTCTAATCAATATTTTGCACACCACTTGCATTTTTTTTGCTCAAACTTTATAATGATGCAAAGAGCAATTTAGAGGTGTTCGTCGATGTTCAATGGTTTGCGAAAAAAACTAAAACGCATGGGCATAGCGACACGGCTTGCGATTTCGTTTGTTGTTGTGATTGTGCTTTTGCTTGTGGTGGCTTTTCAGTCCAATATTGCTGTACGGCACGCCAATAGGCTTCACCGTGTACATGTGGACTATATTCTTGCGCAACGCGAGTCGGTTTATCGCATACAGGGCGAATTTTTTGAGTTTCGGTTTTTGGCGCGGAACTCTTTTATGTCGCAAAGCTGGCGTGATACTTCTGATAGAACTGCGCAAAGGTCTAATGCTCGGTGGCTTACGGATAAGCATGGGGACTTGATTGCCCTTGCTGATGAGTATAAGGAACGTGCGCAAAACGACCCTTTTATTTCTGGTGAACGTCGCGAGACAGTCATTTATTATATGGAGCAAGTATGCGATTATTTTGACCGCATATATGCTCAGTTTTTGAACTATTTTTTTATTGGTAGTGCTGGTACATATGAGTTGGGCAACATTGCTCACTACAAAGAGCGCGTTGATTACATTTTGCGCATCCTTATTGACATTACACAACTTTCCGTGGATGAGGCTTTGCTTGAAGCAGAGTCTATTACACGCAATTCGCTAGCCCTCTCAATTGTGCTTGTAGTAGTGGCCGTTACTATGGCGATTGTGCTTGGGTACAGGCTAATAACCATGTTTACACAACGAGTACGCGATGCAGAAAAATATGTAAGAATGTTGCAAGAAAGTGGGCTTAAAACAAAGATAGCCGATAAAAACAATGACGAATTTTCGCGTATAGTAACAGATATGGAAGATATAATGCTAGATGCAATGAAAGACCGCGACATAGCTTCCAGAAAACGCGCAGAAGCCATGTTTGATGCAACCCCTGCTATTATAGAGTTTTGGAACACAAATGGTGAGTGCATAGACTGCAATCTTGCGGCTTTAAAGCATCATGGTGCAGAAACTAAAGATGCATTGTTGGAGAATTACGGCAAGTTTGTTTATAATTCGTCTGATGCAATGGGCAAAAATCCGTGGGAAGGCTGGCGCGCCGCTATAAACGAGGCTTTTGTAAATGGCACTAGCCGATACGAGTGTGTAAAACACGAGCAAAATGGCGAAAAAATATATTACGACTGCTTTGCACAAAGCGTTGTTATAGAGGGCGACGACCCAACCGTAATTTCATATATCCGCGATATTACACCCCAAAAAGAAGTAGAACTGGCACAGCGGCAGTTTTTTTTGGCACAAAAAAATTCGCTTGCAAAATCTGATTTCCTTGCCCGAATGAGTCACGAAATTCGTACACCCCTTACGGCGGTGCTTGGCATTTCAGAAATTCAGTTGCAAAACCCATCAGTTTCCATTGCCATTGAAGAGGCTTTTGCAAAAATATATAATTCCGCAAGCATTCTTTTAAGCCTTATAAACGATATACTTGACCTTTCTCGCATAGAGTCGGGCAAGTTAAATATTATTACAGGGCCTTACGAAGTAGCAAGCATGGTTATAGATGTTGTACAAATGCACTTGATTTACTTAGGCAGTAAAAGAATTGAGTTTCGTGTAGATACAGATGAAAACCTGCCTGCGGTGCTTGTAGGCGACGAGCTTCGCATTCGCCAAGTTTTGAATAACTTGTTATCAAACGCCTTTAAGTACACCGAAAGCGGCGAAATTGAGTTCTCATTGCGCCGCATTAGAAACGACCATCCGAATAAAATTACGCTGAAAATCCGCATACGAGATACCGGCCTTGGCATGACTCACGACCAATTGAATAGGCTTATGGAAGAATACACTCGCTTCCATGAAAAAGAGCATTCCTTGGTGGAGGGAACAGGTCTTGGTATGTCTATAGTTTACAGCCTTGTGAATCTCATGGGCGGTACTATCGAAATAGACAGTGCTGTGGGCGAAGGCACATCTGTGATTATCCACCTGCCGCAGGAATTTACTGACGACCAACCGATAGGCGCGGAAGTTGCCGAAAACCTTATGAGTGTAGATAATTTATCTGCATCAATGGCAAAACGCGCAAAATTTGTTCCCGAGGCAATGCCGTATGGAAGAGTGCTTATAGTGGACGATATTGATACTAACTTATACGTTGCTCGGGGGTTATTAACTTTTTATGATTTGCATGTCGATACCTGTACATCAGGCAAAGAGGCAATCGCGCTGATTAGTGCAGGAAACAACTACGATGTTGTTTTTATGGACCAGATGATGCCAGATATGACGGGTACGGCCACTGTTCGCCACCTTCGCAAGGCTGGGTATACTCAGCCAATTATCGCGCTTACAGCAAACGCCCTTATTGGGCAGGCAGAAATTTTTGTGCAAAACGGTTTCGATGGTTTTCTTTCCAAGCCTATTCAAACCACGTATTTAAACGATGTTTTAAACAAGTATGTGCGAGACAAGCAACCGCAAGAGGTAATTGAGGCCGCCAGAGCAGGCGCAAAGCAGTTAAGTGGCGAGGGCATAAACGATTTTCTTAACAGGGAAATGAACAGGCTTCGCAAGGATTTTTACAATGGACAAAAAAATACCGCCAAAAACATACGCGGCGCGCTGGAAAACAGCGATTTTGAAACAGCCCATCGCCTTGTTCACACGCTAAAGGGTTTGGCAGGGCTTATCAAGGAGAGCGAGCTTACCAAAAGAGCATATATCGTGGAAAAAACTGTGCGGCAGTCCGTAATGCCAGAAGATGAGCTTATTGTATTGGAAGCTAAGCTGGAACAGGTTTTATCGGATATTGAAGCAAGTATGGAGGTAGAAACATCGGAGCAAAATCTTTTATGCGAAGGACATTCCGCGCTTTTTGACAAATTGCAAATCATGCTTGCCGAAAATGACGCGGCCTGCATAGAGCTTATTGCCCAACTGAGAAACGTACCCGAAGCAAAGGTTTTAGTGAAGTTAATCGAAGACTACAGCTTTGAAACAGCACGACAAACCTTAGAAACCATGCGTGCTGTACTGGAAATATAAAGTTTTCTATTGAGGTGTAAAAATTTTTGGAGGTGTATAATTGTGAAGAATTCGGAGAAAGGAACGCAGACGGCCAACATTCATCAGGAATCTGCCGCTTCAGCGAATGGCAAAAAAATTGTGAAGAGGAAATTAATCGCGTTTGTGTTGTTCATATGTATTTTTGCGATTGTCGCCTGCGGTGTGGATGATTATCCGATTGACGACCCTGCGCACGACTACAACCCGTATGCCACGGTGATTACCATTGCATGGTGGGGTAGTGACCTGCGGCATGAAAGAACAAACGCCGTACTGCGCTTGTTTGAAGAGGAAAACCCGCATATTCGTTTTGAAGCGGAGTATTTTGACTTCGATGGATATTTTACAAACCTGCGTGCGCGTGTGCTTGCGGGCGATGTGTGGGATATTTTCCAGCTTGGCGGGAATTATCCCGAGTTTATTTCAAGCATACTGCCGCTTAATGATTTAATTGCGAGCGAGAGTATTGACATAAGAGGCATTGACGATGAGTTTTTAAACCTTACAACCAGTGGCGGTAATGTAGTTGGTCTTTCGCTTGGTGTAAACGCTTGGGGAATTGCATACGACCCAGTTATGTTTCGACAGGCGGGGGTGCCTATGCCGCATCCGCTGTGGACATGGGAAGACTTTACTCATGCGGCACTTGCTATAAGCAGTTATCACAATGTGTGGGGTGTTGGCAGTTTTCCCGACGGTGGTATTGCTCTTACACAGTATTTGACACGGGCAGGGATTCCGCTTTTTCATGAAGAAGATGTTCAGCGGCTTGGGCTGGAAAGTTATGAGCCAATAATTTCGTTCCTTGAAATGATGGAAACCCTTTCGCAACACGGCGCAATACCAAGTCCTTTAGACGCGCTGTTTATCCCCACGATAGAGGAGAACCCCCTTGTAAGCGGTCGTGCCGGTATGGCCTATATCGCCAGCAATCAGCTTATTTCATTGGCTAATGCCGCGCTTGCACTTAATCCATACCGTGAGCTTGCTATGGGGCTTTTGCCTGGTGCAGAATTTGACGGAAGTGGTGCGCTTGTTTCGTCGCAAATGTTCTCGATTTTTAGCGGCACGGAACATTCGGAGTACGCCGCGCAGTTTATTTCATTCTTTGTAAACGATTGCGAAGCAAACAGAATCCTTCTGGGCGAGCGTGGAGTGCCTATTTCTACCACTGCGCGGGATGCAATTGCTGAAGGCGATTGTCCTTTTGCCGCAGCGGTAAGCAGATTTGTTTCAGATATTTCATATGCTCGTGAAACTGCGGAGGTTGACCCCCTCGACACGCCTTCGGTGGCAAACCCTGCAAGAGGCCGCGTCGAGAACTTCATAGGCCAAACTGTGGAGCTTGTAAAGCTTGGCAGAATGTCGCCAGAAGAAGGGGCAAGGGCAATTTTTGATTTTGCCACAGAGGCAGTGGCGGCAAATGTACCATAGATGTTTTTTAATATGTTTGTTTAAGAGTTTAATGTGCCGCAAAGCCTGTCTTTGCGGCCTTGTTTTTACGGTTTACCTTCTTTTAATATGGTGATAATCGGTAGCAGAACTACAACCGTTAAGCCGCCCGCAAACCCGTTATTATAAAGGTTAAGTCCTCCGTGAAAGCCTGCAATGTTCACTGCGAAGGCCAGATGTAAAAAACCCGCCGCCAGCCCCGCACCCATGCCGAATTTTTTCACAAAGGGTGAAAGACAGGTAGAAAAAATAGCGGCAACAAGAAAGCTAGGGTGGTTAAACTGCGTGCCTATAGTTCCCTCCATGGACGCTATCACTGCCGCAAGCATTGCCCCTGCCATAAGCGGCACGGCAGTAAGTATAGTCTTTCCATATGCGCCAAAGCCCACCACAGACAAGATTGCGCCAATTACAGGCCCGTTGTATTCGCCCCTTACGATAAGCATAAAAACAAGGCACATAAGCCCCATTATACCCATGTGTATGTAAGTTTTTTCGCGAAGTTGTGCGAAGAAATCAATATCATATTTGTGAAACATAAAAAATTCGCGCAAGCGGATTTTTTTTGAATTTTGGGAAATTGCTCCGCAATTTTGGCTGTCGGTAACAGAAACGTGCAAGGCACGTTTTGTTAATGAACCAAGCACACCAACAATAATAAAATACCCCGAAACAGTCGCCAAAAGCACTGTCAAATGCACGGTATAGCCCGTACTCCAGTCATTTTGTACCTCTGGATGTGTACCCAAAACCCTAAAAATGACAAAAATCGCCATGCCAACAATGCCTGCCGCCCAGCCGATATTGTATAAATTGTAGCCCTTGTGGGCGGCTTCCACATGCATGGCAATGGGGTTGATAAAATAACCTACGAAAAAGCCCGTAGCTATTCCTACAGCCACGCCCTCCGCAAGGGTTAAGGCCGGATTAAAATGTATCGCTTGGGTAATAACAGGTGCAAGGCAAGTAGCCAGCACTGCCCGAAGTACGCATTTATCGAATGGTGCGCGCTCAACCAACGCACAGTGAATTAGCCCGTACAAAAAACCGCCCACAATAATCGGCATCATATTAACAATGTTTTTACCAAAGAAGGCGAAGCCAATCACCAGCCCAAACGTACCCATGGTAAGGCCGCTTGGGGTGTGCCGCGCAAGCTTTAATGCAACAACCGCCAAAAGCCCAGCCAGCCCCACATTCACCAATGTACTGCCAAAACCACCTACATAAATATAGTCCCGCACAAGCACATCTGGCCCTGTGAAGATGTAATAAAGACCACGCACAGTGGCGGCAAGCCCGTTTTGAATCGCGCCGCCATATGCGCCTGCCGTATCAACAAAATCACCCGAATATTTCACGATATTGTACACAACCCCCGCCGCTATAAACAAAAAAAACAATAGCGCGTGAACAGAGTATGGCTTTTGAAAAAAATTGTCTTTTTGCATATGCTGGCTATCAAAAGAATTCTCTTGAAGAATCATGGCGCACTACCTCCAATACTAAGTATACCACATCGACAGTATATTTTCCCGCACATAGGGCAAGAATCCAATCACCAAAAAGTGTAAAGGATGAAAGGGGAAATGCATAAATGAAAGTGTTCCGAGCTATGAAAGGGGAAATGTATATATGAAATCTTTTCGAGCTATGAAAGGAGAAATGTTAAAATGAAGAGGTTTGTGGTTCAAGAAGGTAAGATTCTTTTGGTTTCGCTGGCGGTTGGCCTGTTGTTTGCAGGTATTATGGCGGCTTTTACCTTTGTGTACTCTATGGAGGTTCAGCGAGACATTGCGGAAAATGTGATTCGCTTCCATGTGATGGCTCATGATGACTCGTGCGAAGAACAAGAGCTAAAAGAGCTTGTTCGCACGGAAATTCTTGCGGAATTTGCAGACACCCTTGCCGCTACCGACTGTATAAAAGAAACCCGCGCCGCGTTAAGCGACCTCCTGCCGAATCTGCAAGCCCACGCCCAAAGCGCGGTACACAATGCAGGCTTTGCCCACGAAGTAAATGTGCGCATGGCAAGGGTGTTTTTTCCCACACAATCGTATGGAAAAATGGTATTTCCGCCAGGCTTTTATGAAGCCGTGCAAATTTCAATTGGCAATGGCGGTGGCCAAAACTGGTGGTGCTTGATGTTTCCTCCGCTATGCTATGTAGATATGACTGCAACCGATAAAGGCCAAACCCTGCTTGCACAAAACGTATCTGACGAGGGGTTTCGCCTGCTAATGCATCAAGAAACAGCCGCGCCAGAAGTCACCGTTCGCTTTAGAATAGTAGAATGGTGGCAAAACCTCCGCCGCCCCGCCAACCAACCACAACCGCAACCTGGCCAACAGCTGGTAGGGCGGTAAAAAAGGCTGGGGCGCAAAGCCTCTGGTTACGGTAGCTTCCACGAAGACTAACTTCCAAAAAACTGGACAATGTATACGCTTTTTGCAAGATGCGACACACCGCCGAACATCCTAGGTGTTCGGCACATTTTACAAAAGATTATCTACAGCAACGAACCTTCCGACATAGGTAATGCAACTATGGTGTGGTTTGTTGTTGTGCAATAGTAACCGAGCCGCAAAGGGACTTTTCCCTTTTGCGGCTCGGGTTTTGTTTTATCGTCGCCTTTTAGCGATTACATTTAGCCCCAACATACCCCAACATACCCCAACGCACCAGGGGTGGTTGTATTAATAGCGGCAGGGGTAGTTTAAGGAACTTGGCAATGATACCAGTTGGATTTGCTAATCATTACGGGTTGGACGGTATTGGCCTTAGAATTGCCGATTCAATACCTTCTCTGTATCGCCCGAGCAGGGTGTCGGGGATGTTAGGACTCCGCGTTACTATCAAATGCATAGGTAGGCTGGTGGCATAACCTTGCCATACCAATGCACCGTTTACCCTCGAACATTGGCATATCCTTTCAACTAATCATGATTTTAATAAAATGCTATTTTTCATCATTATCCGTAGGCACGATTTCCATAATATCTTCAACATTGCTAATTAAGTGAGGTGCAGATTCGCAATAAAACGTCTGACGTAACCGTCTCGCCAATGCCAACAACTTAAGGCTCATTAGAAGCAAGATTTGACGAACTTTTTAAGGCTCTGCGCCTGCACCGCAGGCTTTCGTGCAGACGCGGGAATCGTCTATTTGGTTTAACAGGGACGCGATTTTTTGCGGCATCCTTGACAATAGAATTGATTATTCGGATGCTCTTTTTGTCACTGTCTGCAAGCAATGCAAGGACAAGCCTGTCTCTTAGCTTGCTTATAAGTACATTTTCATTTGTCTTGTATTCGTACTTTAGTTCCTTGTTATCGTTGTCATCGCTTATTATTTCGTCGCTCTCCATTTTTGTTATTGAGACTATGTTGCCGATAAAAATAGTTGCATAGAAATCTTGATATAAACTCACCACGGTTTTTCCGCTTAATGTTTCTATTTTTAGTTTGTTTTTGAGCATATTGTATTTTGTTTCTATCGGCCACCGTTTAAAATACAGCTCTTTAAACTCACTTGCCTTACTTTGTATGGCGAAACCCAAGCGGGAAGTTCATATCAAGGATATTATTCCCGATTTCCTGTAGCGATGGTGGCGGCATCTTCTGTGATGTCGCTACTTTCGGCTATTACAAGGGTAATAGAATAATTTTCTCTAAAATATTTCTTGGGCAGAGGCATTGGTATGTCTGAAATTGGCATTTTGCCAAGTAAGAGTTTTGGCATGATACTGCTATGCGTAGCAGATATGCCTGTAGCTGTGACAGTAGAAACGCCATCTGTTAAGGCAACAGGAAATTCAAGCAAGGCAGCTAAATCCTCGTCAATTATGGTTTTATATGCACCTGTGTCAAAAATGACAACAGATGTTGCATATGCTTTTCTTTGAGGAACCCATATGCTTGCAGAAACTCGTAAAACACTGCCACGTTGGTTTTCAAGCGTTAACTTCATATATAAACCCCCGACGCTTCAACTGCTCCGAAATAAATTACAAGTAAAGGTTCATGCTTGACTCCATTCCGCCGCCCAGCGGCGGCACAAATAATTTATGAAAGCGGGAAAACCGCAATCAGTTGTGGTACAATGTTCTTGAAACAGCGGTAAACACGAGAGCACGGAGGAGGGAGTGGCGTAAGCCAAAACCCGAATGCT
>Ga0123355_10022047_pt1 | contig 10206 bp, 5 predicted proteins | sample TergutEmb28metaG_3_FD_89872 | JGI IMG/M metagenome (GOLD analysis project Ga0123355, IMG submission 89872) | Embiratermes neotenicus P1 segment gut microbial communities from Petit-Saut dam, French Guiana - Emb289 P1 | ecosystem: Host-associated > Arthropoda: Insects > Digestive system > Gut ... | reverse complement strand
ATTTTCCGCAAGCCTTCGTCGCTAAAAACCTTGCGCACCGCTAGTGCGCGGCGGCTTTCAGCTCCTCGCCTTGCGGAAAATTTCCTGCGCTCTATGCGAATGTTTTTAGGTGGAGCGGCTATAATGACATTTCTTCCTTGCGAGACTTGATGCAAGGCCCCAAATTAGACGGACGTTTACTGGCAATATATTGGTTGACAGTATAAGATAAAAGTGAGAGAATAAACTGTATTAATGTATGTTTTTGTAGACATAATAACTCAAGAGTTTAGTTAGAAATTGCAGTAATCAATTTAAGATTATTTTCACTTTTGTACTACATCCCTCCTAACTGAGGAGGCAACTATTTTGGACTGGAAATAATCTATAAATTATGGGGAGGTTAACTGTGAACAAAAAACTGAAAAAAATTGTAGCGCTGGTACTGGTTGCGATGCTTATATTACAGGCATTTCCCGCAATTGTGTTCGGCAACGTTGTACAATCAGGTACAGTCGGCGTAGGTGGTGCGCCGTGGCGATTGTACGACAACGGTAACCTGGTGGTTAGTACAGGTGTTATTAACAGCTCAAGCCTAACAAATAGCCCGTGGATAGAGTACAATGCAAACATTCAGCATATTAGGTTTGAGGGTCCCATTGAAGCCGGCACTTCTTTACGTGCATTGTTTGCAAACCTTACAAACATTACAACCATCGAAGGATTAGACTATTTTGACACATCCGGTGTTACTACCATGCACAGCATGTTCTTGGGGGCAAGCAGCCTTGCATCAGTAGACCTTTCAAGTTGGGACACAAGTGGTGTTTCCAACTTTACCAATATGTTTAGCGGCACACATAGTCTTGCAATAATAAACACGTCCGGCTGGGACACAAGTAGCGCCACTCTCATGACAAGTATGTTTTTTGACGCAAGAGCAGTAACATATATTGATGTATCTTCCTGGGACACAAGCCGTGTTACCAGCATGAACCAGATGTTCCGCCACACGCATTCGCTTGCTACGTTGGATGTATCCGACTGGGACACAAGCAGTGTCACTACTATGCGCACTATGTTCACCCATGCCCACTCGTTAACTGCACTTGATGTGTCTGGCTGGGATACCAGCAATGTTACCAACATGGACCGCATGTTTCAACGTGCATATGCAATTAATGGGCTGGACGTTTCTAGCTGGGATACATCTAATGTCACAATTATGGCGGGTATGTTCGACATGGCAACTTCACCACCCGGGCCATCAAGTAATCTTACTACACTTGACGTTTCAAACTGGGATACTAGCCGTGTTATAAGCATGGCAAACATGTTCCGCCAAGCAGTTATGTTAGACGGGTTGAACGTGTCCGGATGGGACGTTAGTAATGTGACAGCCATGAACAGTATGTTTATGAATGCACAATCTTTAAGCACACTCGATGTTTCGGGTTGGAACACGAGCAGCGTTGCAAATATGAGTTTTATGTTCCGTTATGCATATTCGATAAATGGCTTGGATGTGTCTAATTGGGACACGTCTAATGTAACAACCATGAGTAACATGTTTCGTGAGACGCGCAACCTTACACAGCTTGACGTATCCAATTGGGATACATCTCGCGTCACATTAATGAATGATATGTTTACCAATGCCAGTGCTTTATCAAATTTATATGTGTCGAATTGGGATACCGCACGTGTAACAAATATGTCTAGAATGTTTTTTAATGCAGAATCACTCACTTACTTGGATGTATCAAATTGGAATACGTCACTTGTTATAAGTATGGCAGGCATGTTTTCAAACGCAAATTCTTTAACTGCGCTGAATGTGTCCAATTGGGACACGCGCAATGTCACAGACATGAGCACTATGTTTGCAAGCACGTCAAGTTTAGGCGCGTTGGACGTGTCCGGCTGGCAAACAGGTAGCGTTACAAACATGGGCTCAATGTTTCAGTTTGCTTCTGCGCTAACCGTGCTGGATGTGTCTAGATGGGATGTAAGCAATGTCGTATTCATGCAGTCTATGTTCCGTGATGCGCGAAATATAGCGGTACTTGATGTTTCTAATTGGGATGTGAGTAGCGTAACTCGCACAGACACAATGTTTAGAGATATGCGTGCCGTAACAGTGCTTGACATTTCTAATTGGGATGTCAGTAATGTAACAAGAATGGAGAATATGTTCCATACTGTAAACAATGTAGCAAGTTTGGATTTTTCTAATTGGGATACAGAAAATGTCGTGACAATGGTCAGCATGTTGGCTGGAACAGCCGCTCTACAACGCATTCATTTTGGTGAAGATTTTGTTAAACCAGCAGGCGCAAACCTAGCCCTTCCTGCTATACCAAACATTTCAGGTTTTACACGCAACTGGATAAAAATAACACCGCCGGAAGGCACGCCACAGTTAACATCTGCCCAACTTATTCCCACCGCCGGCGACAGACCGTATTTACCCGGCATTTGGGTATGGGAGCGTGAAGTTGGTATTGTTCTGCTTTCTGTAGACGGCATGTTTAGATTTCCTACAGTGGCCGTTGGCTATCTTGATGTTGACTCATTGCATGTAACGGTATCAAATGCGGGCAGGACTCCTGTTAGTGCATACCTTGACGTTTCGCTTGGCGGAACAAACCCTGAAGCTTTTGAGCTTACCGTTGGTAGTTTTGCGCCGGGAATGACGATACCAGTTGGCAGTTCACTACAAGATGCCTTTAGTGTTGTGCCTATACTAGGTTTGCCTGCTGGTACGTACACAGCTACTATTACAGTAATGGGAGCGGGCATAAACACCGAAACTTTTATTGTAAGCTTTATTGTTTTGCCAGACTCTATTGAAAATGCAATTTTTAATTTCGACTTTGCTGTTTTTGACGGAAACGAGCAACGTCCCGATTTTACTGTAACACTAGAAGGTGTTCCTTTGATAGAGGATGTTGACTTTAAAATTGTAGAAAATTCGTGGATAAATAACGTAAATGCAAGAACATGGAACAGCGAAAACCCACCATCGGTTACTATTCTAGGCATAGGTAGCTTTGCAGGAGAAGGTAGTGAAGCTACGGGCAATTTTACCATAGCAAGGCGACCGATTTTGTTGGCGGCGGGTAGTTTGCGTTTTACCAAGGTATATGACGGCACAACGCTATCAGACCTTGCAACACCAACCGGTGCGCTGGCAGTTGCGGGTCTTGTACAACCTGCAAGAGTGCGAGTTGCTTGGGATACCGTTAGTGATTTTAGCAATTCGTATGTAGGCACACATGAAGTTACATTGCGCGGGTTAAGACTGGAAAGTGTTGACGGTTTAGACAACTGGCATTTGAATTTTGACCTTTCTGTGGATATGTTGGCTGAAGTACCGGCACAAATTACTCCAGCCACTATAACGAGTTCTCCTGTTACACGTACAGTTACAATAGGTACAACACATACCATTACAATCCCAATAGCAGAACTTGCGCCAGTGCCGGTTACACCAATGGTGCTTGGTGATATTGACTCGATTATGTTGAATAATTATACTGCTGGGTCAATTAGTACAAGTGCTACAATTTCTGGTGGATATTTAGTTATTGTGACGTGTGTAGACAAGTTGCCCCTAGCAACCGAAACGATAATGGTAAGATTTGAAGTGCAAAACTTTTTACGGTTTGATGTGGAAGTTTTGATTAATACGATACAAGCAGATGAGTTTAAAATAAGCTACGAGTTTACTAACAGCCCTATTGGTGTACCGATAGTGCCAATCGACCGCTTAGTGGCTATCGGTACAGAGGATATCACACCTACCGCGGTGCATCCATTGTCTTTCCTAGGTGAAAATAATGATATTATTGGCACATGGACTTTTGGCGGGTGGGAAACTATCTCCAACGGAGCAGATGCAACTGAGCCGTTTGTTATGCCAGGCAACAATGTGCATTTCACAGGCACATGGACTTTTGCAGCTAGCGTTTTTGAAATAAGCTACGAGTTTACCAACAGCCCTATTGGTGTACCTATAGTGCCAGAAACCCGCGATGTAGTCGCTGGCACACTAAATACTATTGCATCCGCACTAATGTCAACTAGTTTTGCTGGGTATAACAATAATGTGGCTGGCACATGGACTTTTGGCGGGTGGGAAACTATTTCCAACGGAGCAGATGCAAGCGAGCCGTTTGTTATGCCAAGCAACAATGTACATTTCACGGGCACATGGACTTTTGCAGCTAACGTTTTTGAAATAAGCTACGAGTTTACCAACAGCCCTATTGGCGCACCTATAGTGCCAGAAACCCGCGATGTAGCCGCTGGCACACCAAACACTATGGCATCCGCACTATTGTCAACTAGTTTTGCCGGGTATAACGATGATGTGGCTGGCACTTGGACCTTTAGTGGGTGGACAACGGAAAGTGTTGGCGCAAGTATTAGTCCGTTTACTATGCCTAATAATAACGTGGTATTTACTGGAACTTGGAATTTTGTGACAGCAGGCTTTACAATTAACTATAGTTTTGCAAACGAACCTCCCGGCGCTCCTGCTGTACCGAGTAGCCGTTCTGTATATGCAGGTACGTACCCTGTATCAGCCTCCACATTGAGCCAGACAAGTATTGCAGGCGATTACAATGATATTGTAGGCAATTGGGTTTTTAACGGGTGGGAAACGAGCAGCCCCGGCGTAAGTGGCGAGACGTTTACAATGCCAAATAACGATGTAGATTTTATCGGTAGCTGGCGATTTAAGGCAAGTGAGTTTATGATAAGCTATATCTTTAGCAGCTCCCCCGCAATTGCACCAACCAGCCGCTATGTTGCGGCAGGTACACTTGTTACACCAACAGAAGTTAATCCATCAAGTTTCCCTGGGTACGACAACGGTGTCGCTGGTGTATGGACATTCAATGGATGGAACTCCGTAGCACCTGAGTTATCAAACGGCTCGCTTATAATGCCAAATAACAACATACAATTTATCGGCGACTGGACATTTATCGCAGATGAAACCGAACCTGTGGATACGCGCGGAATTTCCCTTTCGCCCGCAGACGACCACATATTTGCAGTTGTAAATTTAGGCTATGCAACACAAGCGGCGCATGAAGTGACAATTGTCAACATTGGTACATTGCCCACAGGAAAATTAGAATTGTCACTATCTGGCACAGGCGCAGGTAGCTTTGTGCTTAGCGTGACGGATATTGCTGATATTGCGGTAGCTGGCAGTTTTGTTTTTACCGTCACACCTGTTAATGGGCTTGTTGCGGGGACACACACCGCCACTATATCCGTTTCGGGGTACGAAATTAATAAAACGTTCACTGTGACATTTATCGTACAAGCGCCAAGCGTCGATGCAATACAACCGCCGCCTGTGCAGCGACCAGCAACAACTCCAGAGCCGACGCGACCACAGTTGCCACCTTCTCTAGAGCCTGAACTGCCTTACTCTTTATACGAATGCGACTTGTTGCATGACGAATTGCTGCATGACGAATTGCAACCTACGCAATCACCTGATCGCAACTTGCATCTGGCATATATGTTTGGTTACACATGCGGGAACTTCTTCCCTGACGGCATGCTAACAAGAGCTGAGGCTACAACCGTTTTTGTGCGTATCTACTTGCTCAATTTTGAACATGGTATTGCACAATTACCACCTGGCATGGTTGAATTTGACACTTTTGTAGACGTACGCCCCGAACATTGGCATTACTATTATCTTGCATGGGCATTTGACGCGGGGCTGATATTTGGCTACGGTGACAATTTTAGACCAGAATCCCCAATCACACGAGAAGAATTTGCGGCAATGCTTGCACGAGTAGGTTCGGCACAAAACGTATTTGGGGAGCTATCATTCCTTGATGCCGGTAGCATTAGTAGCTGGGCGCAGGCGTATGTGCATGGCGTAAGCCATATAGCGTTAATGCTTGGTGATCCAAGCGGCCACTTTCGTCCACAATCTAATATCACTCGTGCAGAAGCAGCAACGGCGATGAACCGCTTACTAGGACGTATCGATAACCAAACTCAATTAGAAGCAACAAATATTTTGAATATAGAATACATGCGATTTTTTCCGGATGTGAATGAATTGGCGTGGTACTTTGCGTCTGTAGTTGCAGCCGCGAATAATCATTACCTGTATGAGGATATAAGCGAAATGGAGTTTGTGCCTTTGAATGGATAAATGTGCTTGTGGAATTGCTATAAATAAAACTAGGGCGTATTCCCATTGCGTTAGCACACATTTTTGAGATTGCTATTTTCACTCTATTATGCACCTTCCTCGCTGTGTACCTCTAGTACGCAGCATCATTATTTCTGCAAAATAGCGAAAAGGCAGCCTGAAAATACCAACTATTGTAACTACTAAAACACAGGTTTCAAAAGCGTAAGAAAAGGGGTTGCCGCAAGTGTGCGTCAACCCCTTTTTCCGTTTTGCTAATGGATTTTTTCTGTTTTTTATCGTAAATGATTCGAAACCCAAACAAAATAGGGCGGCAGGTAGTGCCGGGTTATCAAAGCAAGTCTTATGGAAAACGGTGGAGGTATGGTCGGCTGGTCGGACGCTACGCGTCTTGCTAGCCCCTGCAGCCCGAGCAAAGCTTCTGACGGTTTTTACACATATCCCCCAACCCAACCGCATAAGCTATTACAAACTATGCTTGAAGGGAGATTTTTATGGATTATCAAAACCTCTACCGCGACATCGCCGAGCGGACAAAAGGCGATATTTACATAGGTGTTGTTGGGCCCGTGCGCACAGGTAAGTCTACGTTTATTAAGCGATTTATGGATTTATTGGTGCTACCAAACATTGAAAACAGCTATAGCAAAGAAAGGGCGCGGGATGAGCTGCCACAAAGCGCCGCCGGGCGCACGATTATGACAACAGAGCCTAAATTTGTGCCTAATGAAGCCGTGGAGATTCAGCTAGATGATGTGGCGCGGTTTAAGCTGCGCATGATTGATTGCGTAGGGTATCTTGTACCAGGAGCGAATGGCCACTTGGAAGGCGAGGATATGCAGCCCAGGATGGTGTCTACGCCGTGGAGCGAGGATAAAATCCCCTTCGCAGAGGCTGCGGAAATGGGTACGAAAAAGGTAATAAACGACCATTCCACCATCGGGATTGTGATAACCACAGACGGCTCGATTGCGGAAATCCCCAGGGATGAGTACATAGACGCCGAAGAGCGCGTAATCCGCGAGCTGCGAGCCATTAACAAACCCTTTGTGGTTCTTTTGAACAGCCAAACGCCGTTTTCTGCCGAGGTTGACCAGCTAAAAGATGAACTTACGCTAAAATACGGCGCACCGGTGGTGGCGGTCAACTGCGCACAGCTAAAGCTGGAGGATATAAACGCAATAATAGAGCGCGTTTTATATGAATTCCCGGTGCAGGAAATCCGCATAAATTACCCGAAATGGATTGAAACTCTGCCCCTTAACCATTGGCTGAAGCAAAGCTTCATCAACACCGTAAAATCTACCATTGGCGGCATAGGCAAGCTGCGCGAAATGCGCGAACATGTGCCTAGGCTAGAAGAAAATGATTATGTAAAGAAAGCCTTCTTGGACAAAATTTGCCTGGGCGAAGGCGCAGCGCATATCGAGCTTGGTGTAGACGAGGGCCTGTTTTACAATATACTTAGCGAAACCACCGGCATGGAAATTTCTGGCGAGTACCAGCTAATCTCCACCATCAAGGTGCTGGCAGAGGCCAAAAAAGAATACGACAAAATAAAATACGCACTAGAAGAAGTACGCCGCAAGGGCTACGGCATAGTAACCCCAGCCACAGACGAAATGAAACTAGAACCCCCAGTGCTGGTAAAACACGGCGCAAAATACGGCGTGAAAATTAAAGCCAGCGCCCCAAGCTTCCATATTATAAGGGCGGATATAGAAACCGAGAAGTTGATATACAAAATGAAGGTGGCTACACAGTGGCCAAAGCGAGGAAATACAAGCATTGACGTTGAATACACATTCCGCCTTGTGGCATAACTGGGCGGTTTTTTATTGCGGGTTTTATTACGGAAAAGGAGATGATTTTATGGCAGTATTCAGAGTTGAAAAGAACAGGGATTTTACGGTGATGAGTAATCACCATTTTAGGAACAGGGAGCTATCGTTAAAAGCGATGGGGCTTTTGTCACTCATGTTAAACTTGCCCGATAATTGGGATTACACTCTTGCCGGGCTTGCTACGATTTGTGGCGATGGAATTTCAAGCGTTCGTGCGGGATTGGTGGAGTTGGAAAAGCACGGTTATGTTTATCGTGAGCGTATGCGTGATGAACATGGACGGCTTGCACATACGGAATATTCTATTTTTGAAGTGCCACAGACAAGCCCAAAAGCCTCAATTTCCCCATAAGCCCATTTTGGGCTATTCGATGGTGCATTTTTACACAATAGAGATGCGAAAAACCTATGTACGTGAATCCAACATAGGTTTTGCCTATATAGGTTTTTCGCTCGCTATTAAATATTAAGGTATCAAAAATTTAAGAATTAAATGCCTTATAAATTAAATACTCACTCTCCGCCCTTCGGTTGGTGTGTGTTTATAAACAAATATAGCTTGGTATGATTAAAACCTTACAAACTGGAAAAATGAAATTAGGCCTTGCGCCACAATGCGATAGCGCGCTAAACTTGTTTTGAGAGAATACAATTAAAAACAAGGAGCGTGAATTTTATGAGCAAAGAATACATTCCAGTAGCCACTAATGAAACGGTTTATTTCAAACCGCAAACCAAAGATGAAATGGAAACCATGATTCCGCAAATGAAATTAGGCGATATGTTATTTGCTCCGTGGGTATTTAGCAAAGGTATGTGGTACACACTTGGGTTAAATGACGAAACAGACCTATCATCAAAATGTCTGTTCCCTAATATAATCATGGACGAGCCACTTGCACCACTAACTCGCTGGGGGTTGGCGCGTTACGATTTCTTAAAGCGGGAAAAGAAATTCATGGCAGCACAATTTGACACTGTTGCCCTGCATAAACATTGCCTTGAAATTCAAGAGCAAGCAGAAAATCAAAAGCGCAGTATGATGGTGAAAATCCAAAATGACCCCACAAACCGTGTAACCGAGCGCGATAAAGCGGAGAATCCAATTGTATGGGTGCAACGCATGAATATGTTTCAGGCACAAATTCACGAGGTCATCAATGAAGATTTAATCTTCAGCTAGTAATTTTAATTGACACATTCGCACGAAAATTCGGAGCATCGGAAAATTCCGGTGCTTCTTTTTTTATGCCTTCCTGCACATAGAAATATGTTTTCGTGCAAATTTGAAATCCATTATGTGTATTTGAAATTTCACATGTCTAATTTCAAATTGGTACCACTATACAAAAATTTGCACTAACTCAAATCAGTCATATTGCAACTTGAGATTGAGAAAATGCAACGAAACTACATCGTACCACTAAAATTGAAATGCACACAATAATTTGAAATTACCGAATCTAGCAGCGGAACGCTTAACAAAAAGAGCGTAGTCACTTTTTGAATTTGTGAAATTGTGTGGCCGTGCGCACAATTTCGCAAATAGGGGTCGAGGGGAAATTCCACTCGCAAGCAGCTGTGTGGTAACACAGACATTGCTTGCACATATACACAATTCACATTATTCAACTCGCTCTATCTCACATTTTGATGAGTCGGGTATGTTTTTTGGCTCTTTGTCGAAATATTCCAAATAATCCTCTAATATATGTTTATCATACTCTTCATTCTGGAGTATATACCTATACATGTTTTTTATCTTTCCGTATGCAGTCTGGTTTTCTGATATGCGCTGCTTTAAGCTAGAATTAAAACTACGCAACCACTCAAAATTAAACTTACCATAATCAAATCCATCCATATCATACAGAAATCTCACCTTGTCATTGCCATCCTTAAACAAAGCAACAAAATTTTGAATCTCTATAAGGTTGCCATTGAGGTGTAGAAAAGCGCAAAGCTCTATATGCCGCTCCTTATCTTTATCTGTGGCAGATGCTATCTCTTCGAGCATGCGTTTCTCAAGCTCCTTTGATGGATGGATAATTTTAGCAACTGCAGCATCGTGATAAATTTCAAAAGGAAATTTTTCTGATTGCTCTATATATTCCAGAATAGCGTTAGCAATGGCTTCTTTCATTTTACTACTAGCTACTGGATAGATGGGTTTTAATAGTGCGT
>Ga0123355_10022046_pt1 | contig 10206 bp, 4 predicted proteins | sample TergutEmb28metaG_3_FD_89872 | JGI IMG/M metagenome (GOLD analysis project Ga0123355, IMG submission 89872) | Embiratermes neotenicus P1 segment gut microbial communities from Petit-Saut dam, French Guiana - Emb289 P1 | ecosystem: Host-associated > Arthropoda: Insects > Digestive system > Gut ... | reverse complement strand
TTCTTTTTATGTGGGCATGTTAAGGACAAAGTGTTTTCGACACCAGTTCCAGATATTACAAATTTGAAGGCAAGAATAACAGACGCTTTTGCTACAATAACTGAAGACATGTTGGAGAACACAGGGTGAGAAATCGATTATCGACGCAACAAAATGAGCACATGTTGAAGTGTACTAATGTGTTGTAAAAAAAGTCTTGAGTTACATTTAAAAAAAGTTTGTATTCCATGTACAGTAGTTTTCTTGTAATAAGTGTTTGTAATCAGGGAAAGACTTTATGCTCACCCTGTAGTACGTATGAGAGAAAAAATTCGTAATTTTAAAAATTAACAGTAGTGGTTCAAATAGGGATTGATATTTCAATACGACAGTGACTGTTGGTTATTTACCTGATGTGATTCGTTAAAAACACAAACGTATGGCCCATTTTACGATAACTAAATTCTAGTTAACAAGTAACCGAGAGGGGCCAAACCGTAGCGGAAGGATACGATGTTAATGAATACGAAAGGGAATATTAGAATTTTTTTCTCCTGCAAGGTATATATACTATATACACAAAGAACAAGGGATTAGAGTGCTTTATAGTTATGCGAATTTTTCAACATATTGCTTCAATCGAATTATTTCATACGTTTGACTTTATCGTGCTTACACTAAAAGTAAGTTATGCTGTACGAGAAAAAAAAAGAAGAAGAGAGACAAGTATCGGTCTGTATGTCATTAATATATTGTTCGTCACGCACGGGAAGCAAGTAGCGGGAGTACATGTCGTAATTTTTAGGGCAAGAATAGATCCTGACCTTTGGTCACATCAGAAAAACGTACTGTGTGCGTTAAAAAAATTGTGATCAGTATAAAAATGCATTGAGGGGGCAGGCACGCGCCTGGACATTTAAGATGGCATATTTAACCCTTGACCAAAAAGACAAAAAAAGAAAAAGTAAGTAGAAAAGATAGAACTATCTCACCAGGATGCGTATTCAGAGTGTCGGATGAAATTATTCTACATCACCAGAGCCTTTTGACCAATGACTGAATTTACACGTCCATCAGACCACGTCTTCGCCACGTCAGTGGAGTGCATAAGTGGCACATGTAGCAGTATGCCTTAGTCTCATTAATACCTACACCATTTACAGTCCTTCCTTTGTTTACACTGTTCAGCAGGAAGTAATACAGTTACTATTTCCATGGTTACACGTATTTTAGTACCACATGTCAACTAATTGCTTATGCAGCTTTTGGTCGGAAATGGAAAAAAAGAGTGGGTAAATTTAATCATGAGGTGGCATTAAATAGTCTGTGTTTTCTTGTTTTTAAGCTTTCGCCGTGTTCTAAATGTAAATTGTTCCTTTTTGGGTAATATTTCATTCACCTGCCTATGAAGATGGAACCGATAGTGAGTTCCGAAACGTCGGCAATTAGAACTCAGACGCCGGGGAATTACCCAAAAAGGAACAAATTACAGTCTGTGTTTTACTATTTTTCTGTCTCCTGTGTAGGTTTATGTCATCTACAGTAAACTGGTGAGTGTGAGCTGCATGGTAGGGTGATAACCGAAAGCTGGAAAATTCTTACAATCGTGCATTCTATACAGGTACATTCATTCTTTTAAATCATTGGATCTTGTGCCTCTAGTTTTCTTCGGACCATTCAGAATGACCATGGCCTGCAAACACCAGACATACGTAGAATACCATGCAAGTGTGGGAAGGTGTACGTATAACAAAGTAAATGTTCTATTGAGACCGGAATTTCTTGACACCACTGGAATGGTGTTCACCCATAGATGTCAGGGCTGGAAGTCTCAGCCTGTATCTTTTTATCTTTCTTAATGACATCAGTATCTTTGCAACAACAAAAAATCCGACTCGGAGACCAGCTTTTGTCTACACAATTCAGAAAAGCGAGAAACTTTCTTAAGTGCAGGTACTTTTTTTTTAAGGCGCTTTCACAAAATTGCGAAAAGCGGATATTAGCTCCCTCATGTCTGCTCGTCCGTCCGTTTTCATGGAACAACTCAGCTTCCACTGATGGATTTGCATAAAATTTGAGATTATTTTTCGAAAATCTGTTGTGAAAATTCAAGTTTCATTAAAATCTGACAAGAATAACGGGTGAGTTACAAGAAGACCAACATATATTTTTGATCATATCTCCCTCAGTCCTTCACTTCGGACAAGAGTTGTAGAGCAAAGCCAACCCTATGTTCACTAACTTTTGTTTTTCGAAAAGCGTGCCTTTTATGACGTAATGTGGAAAAATATTTTAGAGCCGGGCAGGCCACAGATAACAATGTGGTGCGTGCGCATTGCGGTTTGGATACCTAAGGCTACAAACCAACACTCAGAATATGTAATATTATTGCTTTTCCACTGCAGCAATGTTTGCACGAACGCTTCCCAGTTGTTACATCACAGTACATTGCCTGTCTTGTTAATGTAATTTGGTATTCGGGATTCTACCTCCAGCAGTAAACGAGCTTGATGAGGTCAACAGAGTGACGCCACGTAAAAAGACTAAGGTCAGTGGAACTAAAACTTATGGTCTCCCTGATGATTATTTGTGAAAGGTCGAAACATGTGAGAGATACGTGACATTGTGCACTTAGTTGGTTATAATATGTAGTCTACCCTAAATATTCCTCAAATAGGACTTCTAATGAAATGTGCAAGATTGCGACGGTAACGCAAATACATTAACATGTGGTGAGGCCAAGTTGACCGGTGAACATTTCAAGACGTAATTAAGTTCTGTCTGCAACTTGTCATGCAGGCTGCCTTCAATATTGTTTTTCACTTGTGTAGAGTGGAAGTACAGCATATAATTCCACGAATGGCCACTAATTAGCAGGCGATTTGGAGAGTCTGTAATTTCCCTCTGGTGTACACACACATTAAGCTAACCTTTCTTCCTGTTTCCCACCCTCGTAACAGTCGAGACCCCCACCCCGACCGAGAAAAACTGGTGCTCTTTAGTTCATGACGTTTCCACTAATGGCGGGACGATCGGACGAAAAGTTTTGGCGGTACGTGGGGAAAGTAAATAATATTGTGGAGGTGTTGTGGCTGTTTCACGTATGAAGTAATGCGCTGTGGTACGTGTGGGCAGTGTCGTTTTCGAATTCCAACGAACCCTGCAGGCACAACAGCAGTGATCACATGACATTTGTAGTGTGCGGTAAGAGGGCGTGTTTTTCATTGCAATGCTGGCCAAGGTCGAACGTCGTGTCGGGAACGCGTGTTCGAAGTTGCCGGATGTGTTCACGCGCAGAGACGTCTGCGAGAAATACCAAGAAGGACTTTAGGAAACCACTGAAGCTTAAGCCATACGTGGTGCAGTTATTCGAAGCTGTCGAAGATGGTGACAAAAAAAAATGAATTAGGCGTTAAATGGTACATTGACAGGAACAATATTACATTCTGGACGTAGCCGCATTTCACAAGTGGCTTAGACATACCGTCCATATCTGGCGAACAGAACGCCGATCATGAGTTGTTGCGTCGTGGGTTTCCCAAGTTAATGGATCATGCTTATGCATTGAAGCGGTGGTGACTGGTATGTCATGTATTGACGTGCCACAACATTTCTTTTTGCATGGCTTCAATAAGACAATTTACAGTGATCTACCACCATAACTCATGTTCCAGATAGGACAGCATTCTACAGTACAACTTGGAGACGAAATTATTTCTCTCTGATACTTATTCCAAATGGGTCACCCAAGGTGTGCCTGGTATCGGCCTCTTGCATTTGACATCATACCCCTTGACCTCCTTTTATGGAGCTATTTCAAGGATGTAACATATGTTACCCCAGGAATTCAAAGAATCTGGAAAGTTGTAATGACATTCAACCAGGATATGTTAGGATGAGTGTGGGATAAAATTGTCTGTAGGTGGGACACGTAGTTTTACCAGGGGAGTCTACATTGAGCACCCTTGACCAATGTAAAAAACTTTAACATTATGAGTATTTACAGTAAAACGTTTTTCATATGTTCTTGCTGTACATGATTACAGGCTCGGCAAATCATTTGATAATTTTGCAGAAAGCTTGTATATTTTAATAATGCATAAGTACTTACCACAGACAGTCTCAAATTGAAGTTTGGCGCATTACTGGTGTTGCCTGAAGTATGTATTTTTTCCCAGATAAAATAAATTAAAAGAAATCACATATTTATCTATTCAAGGTCAAATTTAAGTTGGTTTGGCGGGACAGTTTTCTCCACAGCAATATACTTATGATTATTATCATTGTCAAGCACATGCAGTCAACTTCCCACAGCACTTGATTTAGCTGTGTAGATTGAATACAGCCAAAGTTATGGCCATTATAATGTGGCTGATTTTGCAAAAAAGGATATTGTGGATATTGATTTTCTTGATTCCTAGTAAATGCAAGTTGGTGAAGGTTGGGTTGTGAGCTGCATAGCTTTAGCATGTAATGATTCTGGTGTGACAACCTGAAAGACCACATCCCAATTATAATACCATATTTGGGTTAAACAAAGATTAATTCTTTTAAATATATAACCCTCAACCACCCACCCCCAAAAAGAATTTAGCTTTGCTGTTGCTGTTGGGTGAGCATTGTATGTTACAATAATGAATTACAGTGCTTGGATTTTAAGAAACGCATGTGTGCAAATGTATGAAAACACACATGCGGACTTCTAGGTGTCCTGCCACGTAGAAAAGTTGGAGGATTCAATTTGCCAGGCAGATATTACAATGTGTTTTAGGCTTTGCATATAAGCGAGGAATAAAATGTAATTGTCAGTTCTGAAAAGAATATCTCAGAGTGAATTTTTAACTCACAAATGACTAATCGTCCTCAGTAACTTACAGAAACTGGAATATCTAGGAAGGATGACTGCTTCATTTCATGATCTGCTAGTCCCAAGTTTGTCATCGCAAGTGGACTACGCCAATTAGACAAATATGATATTTGTTATAATACAGCAACAAATTAAACATCGACCAATTGCCAGGAGACGGGAAGCCTACAATATAAAATGTGAAACAAGTAACTGGTTTTAATCTCCCTTGCAATTTATTTGTATTAATATTAATGTTATAACATTTTTCAATCTATATTGATGTTCTACTGAGGCTGTGAATATTTTGGTTACATCATTTAATATGTTTCTTGTTTCACTTCTTAACATTTCCGTGATATATTTGGTTGACCTTTGTTCTAAAAACATACTGTTTGAGATAATGTACCGGAACCTGCAACGTTGGAGCTACTCAAAATATGCCACGTCAATAGTGAGCAATGCCCTAATGAGTATCAGCGTGTTATAAAATCACGTCATTGCAAGTGTTGCTGTCATTGAAGTAACATCACTGGAACACAGCACATCGCTTGCAAGTGAAGACGTAAGAACAGTGACTGTGAGTTTGTCTGAAGCAAATTATGATATAGAATAATTCAGTTATATTGGGTTATTTATTTTGAGCTGAAGGGCCGAGATTTGTATGTGGTAGGTTACACCACATTAGCTTCATGGGTCATATAATGTGAGAAGCTATGCTTGTGAATAATTAATTTAGAGAGATAAGCAGGATTTGTCTGTATGCTAATTAAATAGCTGTGGTATGTGTAACATTTTTATGGAACAGTGTCATGAGAAGGGACCACATTTTTGGACCATGACATTGAAGGGAGCGTCATATCAAATGGATCATTTAAAAAGGTTATCATGTTGGGAATTTGACTGAGCTGGCTTAGAATAAACTTCAAAGCAGGTTTCCGTGATTACATGGTGACCCTTCAAGTCCTACAATACCATCAGCATTATTTAATTCATGTGTTATTTGTCTTGGTAGTCAAACCGTCATTCTTTATTTCAATGTAATGTGGAATAGTGAATTAGTAAGAAAAAAACTAGATCTGGTCACTTGTCGAGACCAATGTGACAACCACAAGGTTAAAAAAAAAAACTTGCAATGTGTATGTTTCAAATTCAGTTCTGCAAACCAGTTCTAATTCTGTTATTAGTCAGGGGTAAGGGAGAATCACTGGTAAACTGAATGGATCAACAAATGAGAGACAGTCTTAGAAAAACATCCCACGTGTTCAAGATGGACCTTTGCCTTGAAAATGTTTGTAAACTTTCATAGTGTTAAGGTCAAAGAAGATTACTTATCTGCACTTGTGGATAGCTAAATGGCACAATGATCAGACAGCATTCACATGTTCACAAAATGACATTGCTGCTACGCTGTATATCTGTAATGGTGCCTTAAATATTGCTAATTAATATGACTTAACCAACAATTTAAAGTACCTTCCCATCTTAAATGTTGGGCCTGTGGTGTATATTTTGTAAATTTCAGCCTGAGATCTCATTCCTAAAGGATCTGTAAATCCTGTGCTTATGACAGATAGGTATGAATACTTAACAGTTGGAATGTTGCTTATGGAGAAATATGGAGTCAGTGGTGGAATGAGACACAATATTTTCACAAAATCATAGATGCACTGCGCCGGGTTGTGAATGTCTACTTCAGTGATACAGGGAATGGAATAGTATATATTTAAAATATCTAATGTAGTGAAAATATTCTGAATGGTTAAGTGTGACATGATCATGGCCCTATTCCTGTACTTTGTAAAGATTTTGCACTGCAGCAGTAACATGAATTTACTTTCTGTTGCGAAACTCCTTGAAATCTAGGCAACAGATCAGCTGTGTGAATGGTTCACATAGTTTTCTCCATTATACCCTGTTTAATATTGGGGTAACTCCTTTAAAACTGACCACAAATGTTTTCTCACTCATTTTTCTCAGCTCACAAAATAACAGTAACTAAAGGATAAATCATGACTCTGCCAAAATGATGAACTTGAGCGTACACTGCATCAGGGTCAGTGAGCACTTATTAACTTCCAGTATTTGTACACCATTTTTATGAAACACTGAATATGTAATTGTATTAATTAATATATTAATTTTTTTTTTTAAATAATTATCTACAGTTAAAGACAGCTGTTGGAAATTACTTTCTTCATCTTTCAGATGAGTAGACTGCAGATGCACATGGTCCATAAATTTTGGTTAGTGTTAGTAATGTGTACTTTAACTCTGATTGTAGTAAAATTATTTTAATGCCATATGCATACATATGGGGTGTGCTGGGTGTGCCCAGACACATCCCAATATCTAAAAAAAAGTGGCTTTGCATTTTAATTTATTCACATGGTTCACTGTTGAGTTTAAAGTCTGGATTGTTGTGTTGTACAGTAAGTGCTGATAGGTTTTAGTTTCTTTAGCTTTTTTTGGTGAATGAAGTAATGTCACTTATGATTGAATGTTAAATGTTTACCTTTTAAACAATGAAAAATACAGTTGTGGGTGCACACCCTAATTAAATGTGCTGCACATGCTTATGCTTAAAATCAGTGACTTCTTGTGTTTCATTTAAGGAGCAAAACAGTTTGTGAAGATCATTTATAGACTGTCCTACATGGAGGTCTTAGTAGGCTTGCCTTTCCCACAGTTAGTGACCTGAAAATGTAAATTATCTCTGATAAATTTTACTGTTTCATATACTGTTTGTAGGTTTAGTATTTAATGTTTACTATAGAGATTTTGACATTATTTTGATTTTCTTACCACTTCAGTCTCTACAATGAAAATACATAAGTTCATGTGTGCTACCAGAAATGTATCATTATTTGTACTGTAAAACAAGACGGGTAATATCGTTATGATATGCATCATGTAGTGTCAGTTCAGACAAAGTTTAATAATTTCCACTTATTTTATTTTACGTGGTTGTATAGTTGAAATATGAACTACATACACTGACACAAACAGTGAATAAATGTAGTTTATGTGATGACTTTTGTTTTGTACCATGATTTTGTCCATTGGTGACTCACTGTACTTAAGACAAAACATGTTGCACATTACAGTTACCAAGCAGTTGCTAATGGCAGCCTTCAACCTTTACTTTGCAGACAGATAAGGCATTGGTCAATAGAAAGTGTTCTAACAGAGCATAAGAAATAATTTGACAAAACATTTTCTGTAAAAACAGTTCATATCCAATAATTCTTTCTACAAAGCTCATGTATAATCCTTAATTATTTTGTCAGAAACTACTACACAGTCCTGCTGTCGAAGCATTTCCCTGCTCTTAGTCTCCTGTAAAGTTTCATAATTATTACATAGACTTCAGTTTTACGCAGTTTTGTGCAGTTTGATGTAGTTAACATGAAGGTGCCCAGTAGTATACGTATGATATTTTCCCACACCCGCAATAAACATTATACTGCAGTATAACTGTGATATGTCAGATCTACAATACATTAGTAATATACTTATACAAACATAATGGTCATTTTAAATTTTGATTTAGTCTTTAGTTTTCACTATGAACCATACATTATTAAGGTGATTTAAATAAAGGAGAATGAAATGGTTGGGACGCATATCATGCATGTGGGAGATGTAGAAAACATGCATTTTAGTTGCAAACCTGAAAGAAAGGGACTTGTGACAACGTGGTGTGGGTGAGATGATTAGATTGAAATGACTGTTAAACAAGTAGGATATGAGAGTTTGGACTGGATTCTTTTAGCATAGGATGGCATCAAGTGACAGGATCTTGTGAACATGGTAATGAACCTTTGAAAAAAGGCAAGAAATGTCTCGATCAACTTCTGATCTTTGAGCTCGTCACGAACTGTACAATATTAGTTCTTCAAAATAATTAAATCTCTATCTTGGACAAAGGTAGCCAGAATAGGGGTCGTTACTGTGAAATATTGTTACTTCAGAGCAAAGCAGTGCAGTTAAAGTAATAATATTTTTAAAATGTTGGTAAAGTTATAACCTTCATGTATCAAAGCTTACCAAACTGACTCTTCTGTGTAACCTTTATCATCCCAAGTGACTATTTGCTCATATCTGTGTGCTATATTTCAGAAATTTAAATGTCCACACTAAGCCAGAGAAACTCGGGCCATCATGATATACACTTGGCATTTAAAATGGTCAGCTTAAAATTAAATCTTATGAACTTTTCCTTCTAAAACCTGAGTTATTGACTTTACATACATTCTCACAGATATATTGTCAGTAAGAATTTAACTGTAATATGTTCTCAGTGTAATCATGCAGAGCCTGCGTACTGTTGCCATCGCTTCTGCCAGATTTGGAAGTAAGGTTCAGAGAATTAAAGCAAGCAGACAGCTATGTTTTTCATCCACCTCCTCTCCAGCTTCGGGTTTCAGGGCTGTTCATAACTCCAGAGTTAATCTGCAAGGTCCAGTTGCTAAACCCAAGGAAGAGAATAAGGTATAGAAATATCTATGAAACAGAATGTTTGTGTGGTTTTCAGGAAGGTACTGCTTTGACTTCAATTAAAATTTGTCTGAACCAATCACAAGTAAACTGAATGGAACCTCCATGTGTAAAATACAAATCAGTGAAATTTATTCAGCAAGTAGAGATTAAAATTGTATAAGTGCATTGCACAAATTGTATAAGTGCATTTCACAAATTATATGAGTGCATTTCACAAACTGTGTAAGTGCATTTCATAAATTGTATAAGTGCATTTCACAAATTATATAAGTGCATTTCACAAACTGTGTAAGTGCATTTCACAAACTGTATAAGCGCATTTCACAAATTGTATAAGTGCATTTCACAAATTATATAAGTGCATTTCACAAACTATGTAAGTGCATTTCACAAATTGTATAAGTGCATTTCACAAATTATATAAGTGCATTTCACAAACTGTGTAAGTGCATTTCACAAATTGTATAAGTGGATTTCACAAATTATATAAGTGTATTTCACAAACTGTGTAAGTGCATTTCACCTTAATAATCGATGAAGTATAAAATAAAAACAAGTCTCCTGGACAAGTGCTAATTGTTCAGACTTAGTGCATATTGCAGGGTTGGTAAGGGATGGAAACACAGTAACTGAGGAATAGTGATTGCTAGAAGAAATCTGCCATTCTCAGAGAATTTATGACTGTGTGCCAATTTGATCACCACAAATAAAACATTTTTCTGTATGCTCTACTATACTACTAACTACATAAAGGAGGAATTAATATTTGGTATAAATTGGTGTTAAAAATTGACTTAACAACAGGTGGTTCTGGTAAATGCAATACGAGACGTTGATGGCGGCATGATAACTATTGGAACATCCACTGGAGAACAGCA
>Ga0123355_10022045_pt1 | contig 10206 bp, 9 predicted proteins | sample TergutEmb28metaG_3_FD_89872 | JGI IMG/M metagenome (GOLD analysis project Ga0123355, IMG submission 89872) | Embiratermes neotenicus P1 segment gut microbial communities from Petit-Saut dam, French Guiana - Emb289 P1 | ecosystem: Host-associated > Arthropoda: Insects > Digestive system > Gut ... | reverse complement strand
GGAGGGGGCGGTCAGGGATGGAACCCTGACCCTACAAATCCACCTTTTGTGTAGGGTCGGGGTTCCATCCCCGACCGCATCTCCTTGCTATTTTGGTGGGGTGTGAATAGTAACTTTGGTATTAGGCCCTAGGACAAAACTGCAAAAAAAAACTGCCCTAACAGATGTGTCAGGACAGCTTCTTATGACTTGTTATTCAGATGATTGTATTGCCATGAAACGCATTTAATAAGACCCATGTACACTGCTCTTTATATAATGCTTTTACGCAATTATAAGCGCACTACATTTGCTGCTTGGGGACCTTTCGCGCCTTGCACTACGTCAAACTGAACTTCTTGACCTTCTTCCAAGGTTTTAAACCCATCAGAATTAATAGCTGAGAAATGTACGAATACATCATCCTCACCCTGGATAGAGATAAAGCCATAGCCTTTCTCTGCATTAAACCACTTAACCGTACCTGTCTTCATTAAAATCCTCCTAAATGGATAAAAAAAATGTTGACGCTGAAACGTCCCGTCTTACGTAATACAGAATAACACAATATATTATTATTGTCAACACACATGGACAAAAAAACAACTTTTTTTAAATTTCTTTCTTTGTCATTAATGTGCTAGAATTTACATGCACCTCTTAGTATTAACAATTTTTCGAAAGTATAAAACAGCATTTTCCTAAAAACAAAATAAAGATTTAGGCATTTGGACAAAAGTAACTGGTAAAGGCAATGAGGAGTTTAGTTTTTCCGAATGCCTTAGTCATTCTGAAAATGCAAAAGATCTTCTTGGGTTGTAATTTTAACATTTGCATAACTTCCCATAATTACCTTAACGGGAAGTCCAATATGCTCAACCAGCCCCGTATCATCTGTAGTGCAATAGCCATCAGCGTGGGCATAGTCATGTGCTTCTTTAATAACTCGGTATAAGAACGCCTGAGGGGTTTGTATCTGCCAAAGTGTTTTACGTTCTGGCGTGCTAAGTACTAGGCCGTCTTTTCCACATACCTTTATGGTATCTTTTACGGGCACACCTAACGTGCAAGCACCATGAATCTTGGCAGCACTTATTGAATGCTCGATCAGATCAGCTGTAACAAAAGGCCGTACTGCGTCATGAATAACAACAATATCAGCGGAATCGATAGCCTTAAGTGCTAGGTAGACAGTCTCTTGCCTGTCTGCACCACCCGTAACAACTCCTGTTACTCCTTTTATGTCATATGCATCAACTATATCTTCTGTTACTTTTTTAAATCCTTCGGGGGCTGTTAAGATAATCTCAGATATGTTGGTGCATTTACTAAATGTTAAAAGGGTGTGTGCTAAAATGGGCATTTCGTTAACAGTCAAGAACTGCTTGGGTTTATCTGAACAAAGACGCGTCCCGCGCCCACCGGCTGCAATTATACCAACGACTTTCATAAAAACCGTCCTTCCTGACTAAAGTCGGGTCTTTCCAAATCTGGGTGGTTGTTGTAGGGGACGATGTAGGCATCGTCCCCTACAACGCAATTTGACCCCTGTATTTGAAAGACCCTTAAAGTCTAGATCTCCATTATAACAATCAATAACCTTGAAATATACAAAAAAATGATCTATACTACGGAAGCAACGATTTTTCTAGTATCTAGCTGTTGGATGTGATAATAATGCTGTTAAGTTGTAAGAGTCTTCAAAAAAGCTATGGTATTGATACCATATTAGCCGATGTTAGTTTTATTCTGAACAGAGGCGAAAAGGCTGCACTTGTTGGTGTCAACGGTGCAGGTAAAACTACCCTCTTAAAGATGCTTACTGGAGATCTTCAGCAAGACAGCGGGATTATAACAAAGCCTAAGCAGATGGCTATCGGCTACTTGCCTCAAATAGCTGAACTGGATTCTCAAAACAACATATACGAAGAACTTATACATGTCTTCCACGAATTGTTGACTTTAGAGAAAAATATTCGTGAGCTTGAACGTGGCATGCCGCAGTTAAAAGGAGAGCATTTAAAAAAAGCCCTAGACGATTATGATAAAATGACGCAGCAATTCGAAAGCCAAGATGGGTACGCTTGTGAAAGCCGGGTTCGAGGTGTAATTAAAGGCCTAGGCTTCACAGAAAGCGAATGGAAGCAGCCTATATGGCAACTATCCGGAGGGCAGAAAACGCGTGTGGCATTAGGGAAGCTGCTTCTGACAGAACCCGACCTGTTGCTGCTAGATGAACCAACAAACAGTTTAGACATGGAATCTATTGTCTGGCTGGAGGAGTATTTGCGTGGATACAAAGAAGCAGTGATAATAGTTTCTCATGACCGCTATTTCATGGACAGGACAGTATCAAAAGTTATTGAAATAGAAAACAAAAAATCTAAAGTGTACTCTGGAAATTACTCGTTTTACGCCCGCCATAAAACTGAAGACCGCGAGACAGCGGTTAAGCGTTACTTGGATCAACAGAAGGAAATCCGGCGGCAGGAAGCTGTAATAATACGGCTAAAATCTTTTAATCGTGAAAAGTCAATAAAGCAGGCCGAAAGCAAAGAAAAGCGCCTAGACATGCTAGAACGTATAGAGCGTCCTGAGTCCCTGCCTGATAAAATGCGCATTTCAATTACTCCACGTATCCAGAGTGGGAAGGATGTACTTGAAGTAAGAGATGTCTCAAAGCACTTTTCTAGCGATCTCCTTTTCGAAAACATATCTTTCTCATTAGAGAGGGGAGAGAAAGCAGCATTAATTGGCGCGAATGGCATAGGAAAGACTACCCTGTTTAAAATGATAATGAGCGAGATAGATTTTGACAGCGGATATATAAACAAAGGTGTAAATGTAAAGGCCTCTTATTATAATCAAGAGCATGAGGGGCTCGATTGCAGCAAGAGCATTTTAGATGATATCAGTGATGCCTATCCTCGGATTACTAGTAATGATATACGGAACGTTCTAGCGGCATTCGTTTTCACAGGCGATGATGTGTTTAAAAAAATCGGAGTGCTTAGTGGCGGTGAAAAAAGCCGTGTAGCCTTGGCTAAGATTATACTTAGCGAGGCAAACCTTTTGATTTTAGATGAACCGACAAACCATCTGGATATGGCCTCGAAAGAAATATTGGAAAGCTCGCTAAAGGGATATTCCGGAACTTTGCTTTATATTTCACATGATCGGTATTTCATCAATAATACAGCCACTAAAGTGCTTGAAATGGACAAGTCAGGAGTAAATATTTTTCTTGGTAACTACGACTACTATTTGGAAAAGAAACGTCAAGCGCAACGTGCGGCCGAATCAATTGAGGTAAGTCCATCCAAGGGCGACAGAACAAAGAAAAAGAACGTCGGCTCTATAGAACGAAAAAGGGTCAACGCGCTAAATAAAATAGAAGCAGAGATAGAAAGACTCGAAAAACTTTTGGAAGAGCTGGATGAAAAGCTGTCAACTGAAGAAGTAGGGTGCGATGCAGTTCTTGCAGCACAGTATTACAACGAAAAGACTGAGATAGAGTTGCAGCAAATAGAACTATACGAAAAATGGGACGAATTGTTTAGCTGAAAGGCTTGCTTAATTCTGGCACAGCATTCATGCTAAACGTAATGATATCGGGCGAGGCAAGCCTCGCCCCTGCAAAGGGTGAACATTGTGAGTAAAACATATATAACAAAAGCTACCTGTTCCTCAAAGATTCACTTTAACGTCGAAAACAATCTATTACAGGATGTTAGTTTCGAGAGCGGTTGTCCCGGGAATTTACAGGGCATTAGCTCATTGGTAGAGGGCATGCACATAAGCGATGTCATAAGTAAACTTAGGGGCATCCCTTGTGGCAACAAGGGTACATCATGCCCCGATCAGCTTGCTCGTGCCCTTGAACAATATCAAGCCCTATATCCTCCCGAATAGTCCTGTTCTATATAGTTGCAGAGCCCTGTGGAATCGTATGTTAATCCTACAGTTATTTTAGGCTTCTGCTGTACAACTACAGTGTCAATTTGTGCGCGGGTTGTGACCTTCCATCCCTCGGCTAGCTGACGGATCAAGTACTTCGCATCATCCACTGCCGCAGAATCATTGTTCATAATAGCATCAGCAAGTTTTCTGTCTATTACAGAATAGATGTTGTACAAGTACTCTGAGAGTTCATATCTAAAGTCTAATGCTTCTGCTAACAGGCAAACGGCTTTTCTAGCCCGCTCCAAATCATTGTTCTTTATAAAAGCCAGAGCCAGCTCCAAGTTGATTAAAGTTAGCTCTGCCGGAGTTGCAGTTGATACACGTTTAGTGTAAGTATGTCTTAAACGATTCAAAAACAAGACCAGTCCACCCCCCTAAGATTACCGAGTATCCACGGAAACTTGAAATCTTCTCTCTGTTGCCATCCCAGGCAATATGCGGGCGGCAGAATGCCGCCCCTACGGGAAAAATGCTATTTGTAGGGGCGCTATTCTGCCGCCCGTGGTCGCCGATTTGCTATATCATACTGTCAGCTACTGAAGCAGCGACAATATTTGCTGGGGCCTCTGATTAGCTTGCGCCAATATTGCTAAACCAGCCTGATACTTAGTATTGTATTTGGATAACTCAGTCATTGCGGCAGCCATATCAGTATCCTGAATACGGCTTCTAGCAGCCTCCGTGTTGACCGAGGCAGAATCCAGATTCATAACTGTCTGTTCTAAACGGTTCTGATAAGCCCCGATCCAAGATCTCACTTGTGTCACATCGGCTAGGGCCTTATCCATCTTTTCTATTGCTCTGGTTGCCCCAGCAATAGACTGGACTTCCATTATGATTTTCATCGCCCCACCAGTAAATTCTACAAGCCCTAAAGTTTCGGCGTCTAATCGAGGAATGTTTATCGCCATATTGTGATTAAAATTTGGCCCAATATGCAGCATCAAATGGCCAAAATCTTTTATTTGAGCTATCATATCAACAGGTGCATTAACAGGATCACCGTCACTATACGGAGGGGCAGCACCGACTGTTCCATTCCCGAAAACAAAGTCTTCACTTGGGTTTCCGTTTCCCTGTGGGCTAAAGAAAACCTTAAGGCCAAGCCGAATAACTTGCCCACCGGTACTTGTTACAGATACTTGATTGCCATTCGCCCGAACGCTGACCCCCGAGTTAAAATTCGCTACGGGCATACCATTTACCGGATTAAAAAATCCCACATTAGATAATACGGCATCTGTACCAGTGGCTTGAGTATTTATTGCAGGCATTCCAGTACTTGTTATTGAGATCGACTGGGTACTGCCGGCAGTCTTAGTAGCAAAAAAACCAGTCGTGCCGGTTGCGTCATATTTTAATTCCAAGAAAGCCAAATTGGCAGCATCGGCAATTTTACCCCGTACCACGTCTAGAGTGTCGAACTGGCTTATCGATACATTCACTTCATTTAACCTAAATGTCACATTTGAGCCCACAAGGGCAGCAATATCTAAAGACGCCAACGCAGGCAGCCCAGGTGAATCAATTGTGTAATTAAGAACCCCCGCCGGCACTGATGGAGAAACGTACAATACGGATGCAATGCCATCACCCAGGTCATCGGGTGGAATGATACTACTTGAAAGGGTATTGGCTTCACCGCTTAATAGCTTTATTTTATTAAATTCTGTCCTGGTTGCGTTATCATTAATCTCTTGAATCAGTTGATTAACTTCCATCTGCATCTTGCTTCTGTCTGAGGGACTCAATGCACCGTTTGCTGCCTGTACCGCCAGCTCTCGCATGCGTTGGATCATAGCGGTTAGCGTATTCAAAGAGCTGTCGGCAGTTTGTGTTAGCGATATACCATCCATGGAATTTTGGCTTGCCCGGTTTAACCCAGAAACCTGAATACTCAGTTTATTTGCTATGGCCAAGCCGGCTGCATCGTTTTTTGCACTATTTATTCTACTGCCGGTTGAAAGCTGCCCCATGGCATTAACTATCTGTGCATCTGATGCTCTTAAAGTAATGGATGTTTTCAAAGCGGGTATATTGTTTGCAATTCTCACGTTTCTTTTCCTTTCAGGCTTAGGCACTTGGAAAAAATAAACGGAGACCAGATATCTTTGTCCAAATGCCTTTTTTATATGCCAGATATTATGTTGTCAGTAACGTCCTGCTTAAAGAGCATGCACGGTCAATTACATTTCGAATACTATCCTCATGCAATACGGTTTCATTTATTGGGGTTTCATCGTCTATTGCGAAGTTCACTTCTTTGAGGCTTGATGCCGCAGATAGAATTGAACCCAATGTTTTAGTCTTGCCGCTTCTATATGCTATACCCAGTGCAGCACCATCATTACGCGATATAGTATGAAGTGCCCTATAGATAGCAATAATGCCAGATTGTACAATCGGTTCAATGCCATTAATAGCTCTTTGTATTTCTGACGATTCGTAGCCTTTGCTATATACATTGGCGAAACTATCTACATATGACTGAAGTGAGTCTATAGGCGTGTCCAGTGGGTTAAGCCCCTCCGACAGCATAGTGGCAGCAATTCTGGGGTGAAGGCTATCCGACAATGCTCTTATTTTGCCGTCCAGTTCCTTTATCCGCGAAATATTCTCCGAATTAATATCTATTTGACCGTGTGATAATATTACAGCTGCTCGAATGTCTTCATGTTCTGCTGGTAATCCTAAATTGGTCAACAAACTTGGTATAGTTTGCTTCAGTTTACTATACGAATCGCCATATTTAGGATCTGGGATTGCAGCAAAACTCTCAAACTGAGCAAAAATCCTGCTTTTGGGGATCGATTTCTGGGAGGGACGAATGGTTTTATCCATACGTTCCTCCTGTCTATTCGATACCCTTTTATTATGCTCTTTATCGTAAAAAAAACTTTGGGAGCTATTAGAACTTGATACTAGATTATCCAGACTCTACTATAATAACTTCTGACATCTAAACCAAAAATAATCGAGATAAGCCATGATAATGTTTGAGATACTATATTAAAACGATGGAAAAGTCATTGTCTATCTGGAATTAAATGATTATGGAGGACTGGAAGTGAGTAATGAAAAGGGCATGAGCATAACGTTTTTCATATTTATATTATTTGGAGTATTGTTTCTGTTTATAGGGGTTAGGCAGTATAGAGCAGGTGTGAATTTCAGAAGAGTTGCAGTAGAAACCACTGCAGTTATTACAGATATTGTTGTAAGAGACGACTCACGATCTGCCATTGTTATGTTTGAAGTAGACGGCGAGGAGTTTGGGGGCCGATTAAGCACTTGGCATGCTGGAATGGCTATAGGCCAAGATATTACAGTTTTTTATCATCCAAACAATCCACAGAACTTTCTTGCGAGTGCAGACCATTCAGGAAGTCTTATGTTCGCGTTTATTGGCGGGATTTTCTCTTTGATAGGCGTAGGCTATTTTTACAAACAGTATAGACGCAACTCTCTTGCAAATTCACTTATTGCAAGCGGCAAAAGGATTATGGCTACATTTATTGAAATGAGAACTGGTAACACTACGATAAACCATCAAACATGCTGCAATTTAATCTGTGAATATCGTGATGAAATGACTGGAAATGTGTATGTGTTCAAGAGCGAAGATATATGGGAACTTCCTCCATTTGACCGTGAACATCAACAAATCCCCCTTGTACCGGTTTATGTAGATCATTACGATTATTCGAAGCATTATGTAGCAGTTGATGAGTTTTTTGACGCTATTGAAGCGCAGAGCTATATTGCGGATTATTCACAGAGGGTGGGGTAATTGAGAAAACAACACGATATGCAAGGCTCTGGTAAACCTGAGAAACCTAAAACTCACGATTTTTCTCAGACTAAGTCCAATCAATATGTAGGTCATATTATTTTAATTATTCTTACGGTTGCCGGTGGGATTATATTGATTAACTGGAGAGTACTGGATATTATCCCAATTCTTTCTGGTTTGCTCTTTTTTGGTCTGGGTGTTGTTGTCTACGGAAGTTATATTATTTTTCCCACTAAAGATATTATGGCGCAACTTGTTTCGATAGATGAGGCTAGCGAGTATATGCAAAGCGTTGCCCGCTATCTGCTTAAGTTTCAAGATGAAAATGGCAAATACTATACCTTCTACAAGCAAGATATGGATTTCGAAGATATAGAATTGCGACATGTTTATAAAATCACTGTAAAAGGTTCAAAAGTTAAAGAAATTGGTAATTTGATTAGTGCATCAACCCATTCCTTAGCCAGCGGGCCAGAAAGTAAAAGTTTGAACTATATGAGCGGGCTTTACTATCCTAGAGATCCCTTTTTCAGAGAAATGGAAAAGATCGAAATGGGAATCATGGTGATACTTTTTTGGTTTGCTCAGCTGATTTTATTGATTCTACTTGTACGATCTTTACCGATCATAGATTCTGAAACAATTGGGTATGCCGTGGGAGTTTGTGTGGTCGCGCGATGCTTGTACGCAGATTATGTTGCTAAAGTAGATGAAATGAATAAACCAGATGAGCATTGATAAGCGTGGGCGGCAGAATGCTAATGTCAATAAGTTAGCGGTAAAATGGTGTAATCGGCAATCTCGGGCGGCAGAATGCCGCCCCTACAATGCCATTTTCCCGTAGGGGCGGCATTCTGCCGCCCGCAAGTTGCGACTTACGATCCTTATCTTTATGACATTGAGCAGAATACCGCCCCCTACAACTAGTTTCTGTTGAGTACCACCGTTTGTGTTTCCCCAATCCAAGTCACTCTTAAGTCCATCACTTCAGCAATAAGGCTGGTTGGTACCATGGTTCGGGCGTTAACCAACTGCGGTGGTGTACCCAACTCGATTCTCCTGCCGTTTACATACATTCTGTTGTTATCAACAAAAAGTGTGATTCTATCACCGTTGTCGGTAAAAGCTATATTAGTTTGTTCAACCTCATCCCATTCAACGCGAGCACCCAACGCTTCAAAAATAGGGCGCAAAGGCAACATAGCCTGTCCGTTTACAAGTTGTGGTTGAACATCGAATTCCAATGGGGTACCATCTAAGACCACATTGACCCTAGCTGCTTCCCTTCTAGCGAGCTCTGCGAAGCCAAAGTCTAGCATCGCTCTGCTGTCCCTATCCCGGCTGTCTCTATTGGGCGCATTCATTGCCACAGCAATTATTCGCCTTCCGTCTCGGTAAGCTGTAGAAACAAGGCACGAGCCTGCTCTGCTTGTAAACCCAGTTTTGAATCCGTCTGCACCAGCATAATGTTGAGCATCACCCTGGATAAGCCGGTTTGTGTTACCCCTGGCTACGCCATCGAACGTGAACGAACGTGCTGAAGTAATCCGTAGTATATCGGGATGGCGCTGAATAAACTCCCGAACGAGCATAGCCATAGAATGAGCAGTTATGTAGTTTGGATCTAATCCATGTGAATTCCGAAAATCTGCATCTAGACCGATGCCTCTTGCAGTTTCGTTCATCAACGAGACGAATGCGCCCTCTGTACCCGAAACATGTTCAGCGAGGGCTACAGAACCTCCGTTAGAGCTTGGAAGCATGATCAGGTGCAGCATAGTATCTACACTGTGATATCTACCGGCACGTATCATTCTCTCGAAGGGTGTTTGGGCGGCGTTCTGACTTATCCGAACCATTGTGTCCATTGAAAGGTTTCCCGCAGCTATTTCTTCATACACAACAAACGCAGTTTGAACCTTCGTCATGCTTGCCGGTGCCCGCCTTGAATAAGCGTCACGCTCAAATAGAACTTCCCCTGTATCGAAATCGACAACTACCGCTGCCTGTGACGAAACATCCACATTAGCTTGAACTACAACTGCCCATGAAACCGACGAGAAAATAAATAGAGAAACTGCAAATAGGCCTTTTGAAAATCTTTTCAATCTCTTCCTCCTTAGTAAAAATATTAATTGCACGCCTAATTATAACGAATTTATTTAAAATGTCAAAAAAAGCCTGAACAGGTAAACCTGTCCAAGCTTTTTCGAATGTCTTATACAGTTACAGCAGCCTCTTGTCGTGCGATTGACATTGCTTCCTTCCAAGTATCACGGAACTCACGGAACATATCCCGAATTTCACACATTATTTCAACATCTTTGCTCATATTTGCTTCTACAAGGCGGCGATACATGTAGTCATATAGGCTGTTTAGCTGATTCGATATATCATACTGGAAATCCAAAGTTATCTGAAACTCCCGCAAAATATCCTGAACGCGGATTATTAGCGAGTTGGTTTTTTGG
>Ga0123355_10022044_pt1 | contig 10206 bp, 4 predicted proteins | sample TergutEmb28metaG_3_FD_89872 | JGI IMG/M metagenome (GOLD analysis project Ga0123355, IMG submission 89872) | Embiratermes neotenicus P1 segment gut microbial communities from Petit-Saut dam, French Guiana - Emb289 P1 | ecosystem: Host-associated > Arthropoda: Insects > Digestive system > Gut ... | reverse complement strand
CATTAATATATCCATCATCAGGAGCTTGCGACTATTCTGTTGAATTACCACGTTGGTCGTATTGTTCTTGGTTCGATGTGTGTTGGAGTTTCGGTGTGGTTGGGTTGGAGTGGTATCCCAATGTGGTAATTCAACAGAATAGTCGCAAGCTCCTGATGATGGATATATTAATGTCCGAAACATGTTGAACACATAAGAAGTGAAATAAAATAGCAAGTGACATCAAGTTGGTCTTGTATTCTTCAACTTTAACAAGGATGCACGGTCCAATGAACATAAAATTATAAGTTGTTTATTGACACTACAGTTCAAAAAATTAAGCGATCCAGGAATAGAAAAAGAATGATTACAGAAACTAAACAAACTGTTCACAAAATCACACTACCATCATTCACTCAGCGCGCTGGGCCCACAGTCCTCTTTAAAGTTCTTTTTTCCGTTCTGTTGCCTCCCGATGCCCACAGCAAGCGTCCCTACGCTGCGTCGTCCAACGCCGCTACGCCTCACGCACCCGGTAGCTCGCCGCAACTCCATCAATCCAGCAGTCCACTTCCCTTTTTATACACTTCTCCAGTAACTCTGTCCCTTCCAGCCTGTTCCTGTCCAGAACACTGTGCCAGTGACTCTCTCTCTTACTCTCGTTCGGGAAGGGACTAGCACAGAGACACGTCATGTCGTGTGACGTCAGACGTTCGCGGGTCACCATGCTGGTAGGCCCTGCTGCATTCCGCTACAGTATTATCACTGAAGGTTTGTTTTAACTGTTTGGATTTAATTTAGAACTGTTCACCTGTTGGTTGGTGCGTTTTTAGGAGCTTTCGCTAAATCGCGAAAAGCGACTCTTAGCTTCGTCATTTTTGTCCGTCCGTCTGTCCAAACAGAACAACTCGAATCCCACTGGACGGTTTGTCGTGAAGATCGATATGTGAGCATCCTTCGATAAAATATCGAGAAAATTCCAGTTCAATTAAAATCGGACAAGAAAATCTGGTACTTTACGTGAAGATTACCACACATATTTTATCTTACCTCGCTCATCCGTATTTAGAATGAGAAACGTTCGATACATCTTTGTAGAGAAAATCAAAACATACTTTTTATGTTCAGTAACGTTCCCCCCAGCCTCCCCCCCGAAAATCGTGGTGTTTATTAGATTACATGGAAAAATATTGTAGAAAGGGGTAGGCCACAGATGACAATATAGCGCACGCGCATTGCATGCTGGATACCTAGGCTACACATACATTCACAATATACTTACTTACTTACTCCATGGTGCAGAGTCCTTCTTGAGAAGCTAACTGGTTTGCAGCTAGTCAAGAACTTCCCCGCATCTCACGGAACCCGAAGGTTCATTACCGCACTCACAAACGTCCGCCACCTGTCTCTACCCTGGGCCAGCCCAATCCAGTCCATATACCCACATCCCACCTACTGGAGATCCATCCTAATATTATCCACCCATCTACGCCTAGGTCTCCCAAGTGGTCTCCTTCCCTCCGGCTTCCCCACCAAGACCCTATACACCCACCTCTCCTCACCCATACGCGCCACATGCCCAGCCCATCTCATTCTTCTCGATTTTATCACAATATGCAATACTTAACCCTTTTCCATTGAAAAAATAGTTGCAATACTGCGCCCCACTGTTGGCGTATACTTACTTCGCCTGTACTTGTTCACATTACCATTTTTATGCCAGACAAGTCTGTGAAATTTATTTCATTCTGTTCTCAGAATTTTATTTGGATCGATTTATTTGCGTCGTTTTATCCGTCTAGACAATTGTTGTTGCTTTGCTGATGCTTTTTGTTTAAGTCTTCAATCGCTGGATACAAATGTTCCTTCCTTTCTATATTATACTTCCTAATCAGTCTATTCTTGTCATGTTGTTTGTCTTTATCCCGTCTCTTTTTATTTCTGCCCAAGCCGATAGTTGTATTGTGACGTCAATTATAATCTGCTCTATCCTCTAGCCACCGAATGCTGCTTGACCTTATTGTTGTTGATATATGAAGTACCAGTGAACGTTATTGTCTCAAGTTTCTTTGGCTTTGAAAATAAAACCATCATATTTCATACCCCAGTGTTCTGCTACTGAGCCAGCGTCTCCTCCATATTCAGTAGGAAGGACTTCCTTTGGAACTTGTTCATAAAATGATGTCAAGTCGCTGCCATGAACTTGGATCTGAAACAGACACAGAATATTATGTTTATAGGACCGTGCATCATCTTGATAGTTGAGTAAAAAGAGACCAACTTGATGTCACTTGTAATTTGTTCCTTTCTGGGTAATTCCCCGGCGTCTGAGTTCTAATTGCCGACGTTTCGGAACTCACTATCGGTTCCATCTTCATAGGCATGTGACTGAAATGCTTCAGCCTGCGTACGGATACCACACCACCACAGTCAAACCACAACGTAACACCAACACACATCGAACCAGATCAATACAACCCATGAAGTAACTCAACAAATAAGTCGCAAGCTCCTGAGGATGGATGTATTAACATCCGAAACATGTTGAGCATTAAATGAAGAAATAATAAAGCAAGTGACATCAAGTTGGTCTCTCTTTACTCAACTAGGCACTGAATATATTTGTCAACACAGAGTCTCCTAAAGGCATTGCGGGATTTTCATTCAGCAAACGAAGTGTCATTGTTTCAGCTCTCTAAGTGACTAAGACTTAGCGTCTTGTAATTGCTGTGACTTCGGTCGCGTATCTGGTTAAGTCGACAAATATTTTATTGATCTAAATTAAAGTACACCACTTATCATTCAAAAGGATGTGATCCACTACATCTTTCTGCCATCGCCTCTGTTGTTTTATCCAAACTGGAGGTTTTTTGAGGGGAATAGAAACATTGGCCACCACGATCACCGATCTTCTTCCCGCTTGATTCTCGGTCTTTGATGTTTAACATGGGGTAAATCAATGTTCTGCTAATCATCAAATTATGATGATTCCAATCCAGCAACGACTTTCGATTAGGCATGTTTTCAGCAACCTTTTTTTTTTCCATGGCTTAACAGACCCTAGTGGGCTTGAGCCCCTCCATTATCGGTGCTCCACGATCACACTCGGACACATGACACTCATTAGGACTTCTCTGGACAAGTGGTCAGCCCGTCGCAGAGACCTCTACATGACAGAACACAACACTCAAAAAAAAAAAAAAGACATCTATGCCTCCGCAAAATTCGAACCCGAATTCCCAGCAAGCAAGCGGCCGCAGACCCACGCCTTAGACTGCACGGTCACTGGGTTCGGCTTTTGCAGTACACTAAAACAGTTTTCAAAATCCAGAAACCCGTGGTCTTCAAAATACAAAAACAAAACTTTATCATAAGATTGTAAACCTTCTAGAACACGTAAAGCACAAGGACACGTCATATCAGAGAGCTAAATGTGCACGGAACGCTAGGCGTAATTACAAACTATTTACATTATGCTTTCATTACTACTGCGCATAGTTGGGAAAAGAGGGAAAAAGGTTTGCCTTCTGTATCGTTGGGTAGCAATCAGAAGAAGTTTTGAAAGGCCGAATGAAAGAAAACAGGCCTGAATCAATGTAGTTACGGTTGTGTGCAATATGTGACAAATATAATGTGCACTTACCCTGTCTGCGAGTTTGGATTTTAGTACTAATTTGATCATTGATATTAACGTAGAGGCGTATGGTGCTACGTTCAGAAAATGCATCGCCTTCATACGGATATTGTATCCACCCTGTTGGAACAGAAGAGAGAAGCATTAAGATTTTGTGATGTATGCTTAGATTTACTTTCTGAAGTTGATATGAGTCGTCAGTTTGTCATGTTTTTGTGCAATATGAAACGTAACCTCGTAATTTACAAATGATTCGTTTCTCTTCAGAGAAGAAACATCTAATTCAAGCCATAAAATCGCATGACTGTTAGAGCACAAAAATTAATGTTGTATTTCTTATTCCGCAGGTAGCAATTTCACGTCAGCAATAAACCTTACATTGGGGGCACGTGGTGGTGCAATTGGTTGAGGCACTGCACTACAAGCTGGAAGGTCGCGGGTTCGATTCCCGATGGTGTCATTGGAATTTTTCATTGACAAAAACCTTCCGGCTGCACTATGGCCCTGGCATTGACTCAGCCTCTAACAGAAATTAGTACCAGGAATATTTCCTGGGTGATAAAGGCAGCCTGTGCTTAGGGCTGACATATTTACCACCTTCATGTGCTGATTATGTTGAAATCTGGGAGTCTCAACCTCCTGGAACCCATAGGGCCTGTCCAGGCCTGTAATGGGATTGCTTTACCTTTGGTATACTGTACATTAATCCATGTGCGTGAAATGTGATTACACTTCAATCACGCTATCACTGACAATAGATAAGCAGCATCAGGTTCGTCTAGGGCAGAATATTACAACTCTTGTTTGCTGGAACCCACTTTGTGGAAACCTACCAATTCGTTCAACTACATTCAATCGGTGTACGCTATCACATCTTCTGTGTTTCCTTATATTCCCCCAACTTCGTGTGACGCTTTACCTTTTCGCAGTGTACATGTGTTTATTAATATGGAGGTACGTGAAAATGTAAAAGGGCAAAAACATCCAAATCCCTTGTACTTTATGGTAAATGAGTCTTTACCATTCGGCACCCTGTAGATATTTTTGTGCATTAAACTGGAAATGTTTATTATTAATTTGACGCCTTTGCAGAATTCGTATTAAAGGTACGCCGGTGTTGTTACTGTGTTAAAATTGCAGTAGTGCCTGACGTGCCGATTATTGCTGTGTTTCGGTTTTTAATAATATTTCTAAGGTCAATGAATTTGTGGTTCATGATCATCACACTAACGGCAGTTCACACTACACCGAAAACTCGGTAGAATTCCCGTCTTCTACCTTTAATGTAATAGCTGACAGCTGATACTGGTTATGTAATCTATTTCGTTAGCTCTCAGCATGAAGTTGATGCCGTTTCTTTTTATCTTATTATTGCTTTCGTGTCACACGCTTTGCTTTTTCCACACCAAAGTTTTACTTCGGATTCGCATGTTAGAATTATCACATCGTCGCTTTGTGCAACGAGTAGTCTGTGGCTTTGGTGTGGAATAAGACGTCCACAAAACAGTGAGATTGAACACCCGTCAGGCCACGTGACTTCACCGAGAATAACAGGAGAGTCATCTTCAGTAAAATCAAAAATAATAAAGTGTAAGGGGCGTATGTGTTACGTAAATTTGGCTCTGGGTTTGGTACAAACAATCAAAGAGACTTTGAAGGTTTCTTTGAGGAGTTCTCAACGTTACATGCGGACACTTACGGGGAGAAACGTGGAACAACCCTTTTGGAAACAACAGGAAGGGATGATAAATTTCGCACCCCGTTGAACCTTTCGGCGTCGGAATTATTTTTTTTAATTTTAGCACACCCTGTATATAAAATGTGAATAAAACAGGAACCAAATAAGTTATAATTATGAAACAAACTGCATTTTGAAGAGAAAAAAACGGAGATTATATACTATGTTTAAAATATTCAGTACCTCTACTTGTTGAATAAATACATAAAATGCAACGTTTAGAGGTTAGCGGTGCGGTACGACCACTATAGGGGTCGTTAGGCGTCAAAGGGTTAAGGGTTTTTAATTTTCCCCCATTTTGTTATTCTCACTACATTTAGTGCCCTAATATCACAAACTTTTTTCTTGGTCACTGTAATGAAGCAGTCTTCAGTAGGATTACCCTGTGACGTAGTTACATCAACAGATTTCACTCGTTCTGCATCACTTCAACTACTGCATGCATTGCCGTAGTTTTCTGGATAGTATTAACCCTTTGACGCCTAACGACGACTATAGTGATCGTACCGCACCGCTAACCTCTAAACGTTGCATTTTATATATTTATTAAACGAATATAAGTACTGAATATTTTAAACATGGTATAAACTCTCCGGTTTTTCCTCTTCAAAGTGCAGTTTGTTTCATAAATCTAAAGTATTTGGTTCCTGTATTATTCACATTTTATATACAGGTGTGCCAAAATTAAAAATATAATTCGTGCGCCAAAAGGTTAATCAAATTCCTGGAATTTATATATGTATTCGCTATTCTCGCATGTAGATGTTCATTACTTGCCAGAGCGTCTTTGTATGACATGACTCCTGGTTTGGAGGACACAGTCCGAGCTGCTGCCTCCACATGGCACGACTTTGTACCTGTTTCTGCCAGTTAGCTACGGAACCAACTGACACAGCACTGGTAGCACCGGAACATAAACTAAGTTTAGAAAAAGCAACGCGTGTGACAGAAAAGCAATACTAAGATAAAAAGAAACGGCATCAACTTCATACTGAGAGCTAACGAAATAGCTTACATAAAATACAGAATGCGCGGTGCAACGATAAAACTAACAATATGTTATCTTATTTTTACCTTTATGACTACATGTTTCGGTAACCTGACCATCCTCAAGTCATCTTTACAAAACTTATTACGTGAACGTTATTTGCATTGCATGTTACCTTATTCTAAGTTTTATAAAGATGGCCTGATGATGGTCAATTGGCCGAAACATGTCGTCATCAAGATAAAATACAATAATATATTATTGTGTTGAGTGAAACCAAAAAATATCTAGTTTTCTCTTAATCACAGTCTGCCCCAGACACCAAACAGGACGTTATTTCAATGCATGTTTGTTGTTTGAAGAAAAATATTGGTACTAGAAATTAGAGAGTCCTGTGGATTGGGAATTTGAATGTTCCTAATTTTGACATTGGGAGAAGTTTGCCACTACAAAACTATTAGCCTTATACAAAATTAAAGGGCGGTGCAATATACACCTAACCTGACTCTTGGGTCTAAATCAACACTTATATATTGACGAAACTATTTACCAAGTGTTTACTAATTTCAATCGTGTAATCGCGTTCTTTGCTGACGTAGTTGTTGTCAAGGCCTATTCCTGCAATCCGCCTATTGCCTTTAAGGTTTTTTGGATTTACATAATTCTACGTCATAGCATATGCATATGCTTTAGAGGACTATCGCTTGTTACTGAAATCTCTCTCTGATTGTGGCCGGTCGTGTGTGTACAGCAGTAGCACGCTATATGCTGCAGTGTGCACTTTAACGAATCTTATTCGTCAAGCTGAGTAAGACAGTCCAGATTCCCTCACCGATTCTCACACACATTGATTTACTGTATTCTGAAAAACAATTAATTTGATAGGCGATACAGGAAAAGTAAACGCTAATATTGTTTAATATACCTTACTACTTACTACAATACCAGCGTTTACTTTTCCTGTATCGCCTATAAAGTGTACTGTAACAATACTAGCGTTTACTTTTCCTGTATCGCCTATAAAGTGTATTATAACAATACTAGCGTTTACTTTTCCTGTATCGCCTATAAAGTGTACTATAACAATAGTAGCGTTTACTTTTCCTGTATCGCCTATAAAGTGTACATTAACAATACTGGCGTTTACTTTTCCTGTGTCGCCTATAAAGTGTACTATAACAATACTAGCGTTTACTTTTCCTGTATCGCTTATAAAGTGTACCATAACCATAACAGTGTTTACTTTTCCTGTATCGCCTATAAAGTGTATTATAACAATACTAGCGTTTACTTTTCCTGTATCGCCTATAAAGTGTACCATAACCATAACAGTGTTTACTTTTCCTGTATCGCCTATAAAGTGTACTATAACAATAGTAGCGTTTACTTTTCCTGTATCGCTTATAAAGTGTACCATAACCATAACAGCGTTTACTTTTCCTGTATCGCCTATAAAGTGTATTATAACAATACTAGCGTTTACTTTTCCTATATCGCCTATAAAGTGTACCATAACCATAACAGTGTTTACTTTTCCTGTATCGCCTATAAAGTGTACTATAACAATACTAGCGTTTACTTTTCCTGTATCGCCTATAAAGTGTATTATAACAATACTAGCGTTTAGTTTTCCTGTATCGCTTATAAAGTGTACCATAATCATAAGAGCGTTTACTTTTCCTGTATCGCCTATAAAGTGTACATTAACAATACTAGCGTTTACTTTCCCTGTATCGCCGGTGGACAGCCCTCGCCAACTACTCGTACCTCAAGACATGCTACATGGGTGCTAACATTTAACATCCTGCAGTAACGTTTTGTATCGTTTCCGACGCTCCATTTCTTTCCCTATCTGGCTGTTTTCATTTGATTCTTTCAACATATGTTTCCGGTAATGCTGCTTACTGAGCGCCTGGATCTGGTTTAAGGTTACAGACACTTCATTTTTGCGGAACGGAGAAGCCAACCGTTCGATGATTCTTTATTGATCTTCAGCCGGTGAAGATTAATGTCGCTCAGACTGTGTCGTTCTGTTTGATTCCGTTTTCTTGTGTCATTTTAATATAATCTTTATCAGGAGGAAGATACAAAGCGGTAACATGCACTACGTCTAGGTCAGCCTGAGAGTTCTCGGAATTATTATTATTATTATCATCATCATCATCATCATCATCATAATCATCATTATCATCATCCTGTCCATTATTCAGGGTATTTATTCTTATATTCCTGCGACAAACTATGTCACTATGGAATACATTGTTGCAGCTATTCTGTTGTTACTATTCATGGTGTTTATATCGTTAGTTTCAATGTTGAATCTATTGTACTTTTACATTAGTACTTTCCGAAGTATGCGTGCAGTGCCCAATATGGCTGTTTTCTGTAGTTCCTTGACTTCATGTTTTCCCGGTATGTTGCTCACGTATTTTCTGAATGACTTTGAAATAGTCCCAGTCGCCCCTATTGTTACTGGTATCAACCTTGCTTTACAGTCCACATGCGTTTTATTTCTATTGTAAGGTCTTTATTATTATTATTATTATTATTATTATCTGGAAATTATACTTACGAAAGCGCACAATAAATGTTTTTTCATCAATGGAAGACTGAACTTCGGCACATGCCCCAAAGTGTATCTAGAGAGATCCACCACATAGATATCCGAAGAGCAGTAATCTTCCGATATTCTAATCTCCAGTACCATTTGTCCTATTTTAACATGATCCAAGGCGTCGAAATTTGCAGCGTCGGTTGAGGACAATCCGAGTATAATGACTCTATCAAAATCTTGAGTCATTTGTGGCATCGGCACGTAGAAGCTGCAAGTAAGTGGTTGAACATCACTTTATTTGGGAAATGTTCTAAAAGTTCAGGCGTTCGTATTGTTACTTTAGTGTGCACATTCATTTTCTGACTTTGGAGAAGAACGTAGGTTTGGGTTGTTTAGGAGAAAGGTGTGAGACAAGTGTTTAAATCCAAACCGATCCCGAAAGAGTATGGCCGAGAATGTATGAGGCAGAGAGATTTCAAACTTCTTCTTTGAAACTGTGCCAAATTTTGTAATTTAAACGGAGAAACAAAGACGCTTTGACAAATATTCAAATTCCATCTACAAATGAAGAAGTGGAAGATCATAAAGACTTGAACGCAACTTAAAGATGCGAATTCCATTTACCTATAACAGTACGTGGAATTCCCGCAATTAAGAATATGGAACACGTTTTTCATTCAGACTTATTAATTTTAAAATCCAATAATACATGGCTGTAGTTTGTATATATCTATAAATATACATACAGTCATGAACATAACAATATTACAATTAGTAGCAATATATAATATGAAACTTCATGTTTCGGCCCTGTATGTAGACCGTCATCAGATTGTCCAAAGAATTTATTAAGTGACTGTACAATATGTGTGGTAATTTTGGAAGGGAGACGAGATCACGTCTTACATCATAAGTCATGGGGTTAGTGAAAGTTGCCAACATTTATATTGATGCGTAGTTCATCATGTGAATGCATAGGTGTTCATCTTATGATCCTACCACGCGATTAAATAAACATGTTAAGTTGCATCAATTGTGAGACATTTTAGTACGATGGTTTTAGTGCCTAATTTTCATATTAGAATTATAAGATGTTGGGGTGTTGTCAACTGGTTACCGACAACGCAAAAAAACGAAAAATATAACCTTAATACAGTCATTACCAGGGTAAATCTTGTGTATATTGGACAGTGCATCATTGTGATAGTTGAAGAATAAGAGACCAACTTGATGTCACAATTTATTAAGTTTTATTTCACTTCTTCTATGCTCAACATGTTTCAGACATTAATACATCCATCATCAGGAGCCTG
>Ga0123355_10022043_pt1 | contig 10206 bp, 9 predicted proteins | sample TergutEmb28metaG_3_FD_89872 | JGI IMG/M metagenome (GOLD analysis project Ga0123355, IMG submission 89872) | Embiratermes neotenicus P1 segment gut microbial communities from Petit-Saut dam, French Guiana - Emb289 P1 | ecosystem: Host-associated > Arthropoda: Insects > Digestive system > Gut ... | reverse complement strand
GGAGCCAGCTGACGATCCAGCGCACCCACTTCTTCCGGCGCAGCGCCATCTCCCAGGGCGCGCGCACGTCAGGCGCCGTTGCCCCGGCTGGCATGGGCCCCCGCGAGACGGGCACTGAGGACCCAGGCACTGACGATCCCGGCACTGAGGACCCAGGCACTGACGATCCCGGCACTGACGAGCCAGGCACTGACGATCCCGGCGCAGGCGGGACCGGCGCGGTCGTCGCGCCGACCGCGTCGGGGTTAACCGCAAACCGCTCCATCCGCCGATCAGCCAGGTCCCGCCTTGTAGCCCACGCCACGAACCGTAACGACGATCTCCGGGTGCTCCGGGTCCCGCTCGATCTTGGCCCGAAGTCGCTGTACATGCACGTTCACCAGTCGGGTGTCGGCTGCGTGCCGGTAGCCCCAGACCTGCTCGAGCAGCACCTCGCGGGTGAAGACCTGCCGCGGCTTGCGGGCTAGCGCGACAAGCAGGTCGAACTCAAGCGGGGTGAGGCTGAGCGTCTCGCCGCTCCGCTTCACCGAGTGACCGGCCACGTCAATGGACACATCGCCGATCTGGAGCATCTCTGGGGCCGGCTCGTCGGTTCGCCGCAACCGTGCCCTGATCCGGGCGACAAGCTCCTTGGACTTGAACGGCTTGAGGATGTAGTCGTCCGCGCCGGACTCGAGCCCAAGAACGATGTCCACCGTGTCGGTCTTCGCGGTCAGCATCACGATCGGCACACCCGACTCGGTCCTGATCTGGCGGCATACGTCGATCCCGTCGCTGCCGGGCAGCATCAGGTCAAGCAGCACGAGATCGGGCCGGGTGTCACGGAAGACATCCATTGCCTTGTCCCCGTCGGCGACGAACGTCGGCTCGAACCCTTCACCGCGGAGCACGATCCCGAGCATCTCCGCGAGCGCCGCGTCGTCGTCGACGACTAGCACACGTCCTTTCATGGGCCCCATCGTTCCATGTATCCGGCTCCAAGCGGAGCATCAACGGCGACAGACGCCTGGCGCCTGTTGCAAAGCCCGCGCCCAGCATGCGCAGGTTACCCCCTTTTTACCAGCCGCGCACCATCCACGAGCCGTTTACCAGGGAGGCGGCATCGCAGCTGGCCCGCACGGGTAGGCGGCCACCGAAGCTGCCGCGCCCGGCGGGGGTTTTCTCACTCCACCGCGAATACAGACATATCAGCATTTTAATTGTTTATAGAATTGCCGACAGGTTGCGGGTATAAGTCACCACAATGATACTCCGGATCGATGTGCATAGAGCTCAGTCACCGGCGGGCAGCTACGGGTTGCTGCCAATTTCCAGGGTAGATGACGGTGCTATGGGTAGATAGGCACCGCGACCAACGTCCAAACTAAGGGGGGAATGCAGGCACAAAGCCGGCATTCAGGAAAGATCGCGGGGGACATCATGGGTATCTTTGACAAATTGCGCGGCAAGGACAAGGACACCGAGCAGCAGGATCCCAACCTGGAGCAGCAGCAGCAAGGCCAGCAGCAAGGCGGCTATGAGACCAGCCAGGACATGGGGACAGCCCAGAGCAGGATCGGGCAGCAACCGCAAGGCGGCTACGACCCGAATACCGGCAACCAGGGCTACCAGGACCCCAACCAGGGCAGCTACCAGGACCCCAACCAGGGCTACCAGGACCCCAACCAGGGCTACCAGGACCCGAACCAGGGCTACCAGAACCAGGGCAGCTACCAGGACCAGGGCATGAGCAACCAGGGCTACCAGGACCCGAACCAGGGGTACCAGGACCCGAACCAGGGCAACTACCAAGACCCCAACATGAGCAACCAGGGGTACCAGGACCCGAACCAGGGCAACTACCAAGACCCGAACCAGGGCCGCCAGGACCCCAACATGAACGACGACGAATACCAGGACCCCAACCAGGACCAGAACAAGAAAAAGCGCCGCTGGTAAGTCCGAAGCGATACACGAAGGCGTCCGCACGATAGGGCGCCTTCGCGCTGCGACCACAATGCTGGCCCGGCAGGCAATACTCTGCTGGCATGCCTGAAGCCCTCGCCAGTATCGTCGAAGCCGGGTGGGCAGCGGCGCTGGCTCCCGTCGAGGATCAGATCGCCCGGATGGGGACCTTTCTCCGCGCGGAGATCGCCGCCGGCCGACGGTACCTGCCCGCGGGAGGCGTGGTGCTGCGGGCGTTCACCCAGCCGTTCGATGACGTCCGGGTGCTGATCGTCGGCCAGGATCCTTACCCGACGCCCGGCCACCCGGTTGGCCTCAGCTTTTCCGTCGACCCGCAAGTCAGGCGGCTGCCTGGCTCGCTGGTCAACATCTTCCGCGAGTACTCTGCAGACCTTGGCTATCCGGCACCCGCCACTGGCGATCTCTCACCGTGGGCCGGACGCGGCGTACTGCTGCTCAACAGGGTGCTGACTGTCGAGCCCGGTAAGCCCGGCAGCCACCGGGGCAAGGGCTGGGAAGACGTGACCGAGCAGGCCATCCGCGCCCTCGCGGCCCGGGACAGGCCGCTGGTCGCCATCCTGTGGGGCCGGGACGCGCGCAGCCTCGCCCCCGTGCTTGGGGCTACGCCGCGGATTGAGTCAGCGCACCCGAGCCCGATGTCGGCGAGCAGCGGATTCTTCGGTACCCGGCCGTTCAGCCGGGTGAACGCCCTGCTTGAGCAGCAGGGCGCGGCCCCCGTCGACTGGAAACTGCCGTAAGTCCCCCGTGGGTCGTGAAGTCAGCCCGGAGGAGTACCCACCTAGGCCGATGCGGCTGAGCGGCTGCCAAACGTACTCTCAATTACCGTGGATACTGAGTCAGTGACACAGGTCGACGGCGCCCCGCATACGGGGGATGCAGGCGGGGATGCGGGCGGGCCAGCCGCGCCCACGCCCGACCACGCCCACGTCGGCTTGCCAAGCCGGCGCGTGATGGCGGCGTGGTTCGCGGTGTTCGCGGTCTACGCGGGAGTGACGATCCTCACCGGGCACGCCGACGGCACCTGGGCGGTCTGGGGATGTGGCGGCTACGCCGTCACCGCGTTGCTGCTGCTCGCGCCCACGGGCTGGGTCATCCCGCTCGCCGCGGCGATCGGCGGCGCGCTGATCGCGCCGCTGCTCTGGCTCATCACGACGTTCCCGCCGACTGGAGAAGTCGTCGTCATCGGCACCTCGGCGGACTACCTGCTCAAGCACGGCACGCCCTACCTGCCAGAGTCCCTGCTGACGAGCTGGACCTCCTACAACCCGTACCTGCCGCTGATGGAGATCTTCGGACTGCCTCGCTCCGCCGGGCTGACCGGCGTGCTCGGCGATCCCCGGATCTGGACCACCCTGGTCACGCTGGTCGCGCTCGCGGCGGCCTTCGCCATCGTCTCCCCGCATCCTGTCAGGCAGTGCCAGTCGTGCAGGCACCGGCTGGCATGGGTCACCGCGGTCGCGATGGCCTCGCCGGTGATTGCGTTCCCGCTCTCGGTGGGCGTCACCGACCCGCCGGTCATCGCGCTGATCGTGCTGACCCTCGCCCTCGCCAGCCGCCGCAAGCTGGGCTGGTCGGCGCTGGTGCTCGCGCTCGCCTGTGCGATGAAGACCACGGCGTGGGCGGTCATCCCGGTCCTCGCGGTGATGGCCTGGGTGCACCTGGCGCCGCGGATCGCCGCCAGGTTCGCCGTCACATCGATTGGCGCGACCGCCATCCTCTCGCTCCTCACCGCCCCGGCGGCGCTTGCCACCTCGGACGCGGTGCAGTCGGTCAAGCAGAACCTGATCGACTACCCGATGGGCTCAACCAAGTACAAGACCCCTGCCCAGAGCCCGCTGCCCGGCCACCTCATCGCCGAACTCGGTCCCATTGGCCACGGCATCGTGCTTGGGCTGATGGTGCTCGCGGTGGTGGCCTTCGTCGCCTGGATCCTGCTGCGACCGCCGCGCGACGTCAGGGATGTCACGATGCGGCTCGCTGTCGGCTACGCGGTCATGTTCACCCTGGACCCATCGACCCGGTTCGGGTACTACGCCTATCCGCTCGCGCTCCTGGGCTGGCTTGTGCTGACACCCGGCAAATCAGACAAAACGCACGACCAAGCGGCACTTTCTCCATTGGCCGGTTCCTGAGCTGCGGGCGGCAAATCACCCTGTTCGTCACCCAGCGGACCGTGGAGAACCACCTGACAAGCTCCTACGCCAAGCTGGGCATCAGAGCCCGCCCTGAACTCGCGACGGCGCTCGCCCGTTCTTAACCAGTTATGTGCTATTCCTGCCGTACCGGCCCGCCTAGGATCGCGGGCATGAGGGGTGGGCGGGGCAAGCTGGGCTTACTAATTGAACGGGGAGCGGAGCTCGAGGCGATCACTGCGGCCGTCGACGCGACTGTCAGAGGCTCGGGTGCGGCTCTCATGATCGAAGGGCCGGCCGGGATCGGCAAGACCCTGCTGCTCGAACACGCTCGCGGGCGGGCGGCGGAGGCGGGCATGACGGTCCTGACCGCGCGGGCCGCCGAGTTCGAAGACGGCGATGCGTGGGGCGTGGTGCGGCAACTGTTCGGCGCGCGGCCAGGCGACGGCCCGGGCGAGCCGTCCGACGATGCCGTGACGCTGGCCAGGCTGGCGCTTTCCCGCCGGGCGCGGCACGCCGCGGAGGACACGTTCGCGGTGCTGCACGGCCTTTACTGGCTGACCGCCGACATCGCACGGCGCGATGGGCCGCTGCTGCTGGCGCTCGATGACCTGCAGTGGGCGGACCCGCCTTCGCAGCGCTTCGCGATGCACCTGGCCCGGCGCCTTGACGGGCTGCCGGTGCTGCTCGCGGTCACCGTTCGCGAGCCCCGGGCGGGCACGGCGCGGGACAAGGCGCTGACCGCTGCCCTGACGGCTGAGCCCGCCGTGTCGCTGCTCCGCCCGGCGGTTCTCAGCCTCGCCGGTTCCTCGCGGCTGGTCGGTCTGGCCATCGCAGGCAACGCCACGCCGGCGTTCAAGCACGCCTGCCATGAGCTGACCGGCGGCAACCCGCTGCTGCTGCACGGCCTGCTCAGTGCACTGACGGCCGAGGGCGTCACGGGAACCGACGCCGACGTCGCGCACTTGCGGCGGCTGAGCCCGGATACCGTCGCCAGGCACGTGCTGCTGCGGCTGGCAAGGTTGCCGGCCGAGGTGCTCAGCACCGCCCGCGCCATCGCGGTCCTCGGCACGTCGGCGACCACGACGCGGGCCGCCCGGCTGGCCGGCCACGACACGGCGACGGCCGCGGACGCTGTCGCCACGCTCATGGCCGAGCACCTGGTAACCGGCGACGTACTGCTATCTTTCGTGCACCCGCTGGTCAGGTCGGTGATCTACACCGATCTCGCACCGCCGCTGCGGCAGCGCTGGCATAAGCGCGCGGCGCGACAGCTCGCCGACGAGAACGCCGCGGCGGAGGTGACCAGCCACCTGCTCGCCGCACTCCCGGAGGGCGATCCCTGGATGGTGGCGAGGTTGCGTGCGGCCGCCGCAGACGCGCGCGCCCGCGGCGCGCCTGAGGTGGCAGTGCAGTGCCTGGAACGGGCCCTCGCCGAACCGCCCGCGGACGCCGACCGCGTGACCGTCCTGCATGAGCTTGGCAGTGTAGAGAGCGCGGTCGCGCCGGCCCGCGCCGTCGCCCGCCTGACCGAGGCGCTTGGCCTGGCCGGCGGCTGGCCGCTCAGCGGGGAGATCGCACTCGCGCTGGGCGAGACCCTGGCGCTGTGCGGGCAGTTCGGTGATGTCGTGCGCATCCTGCAGGAAGCGCTGCTCACCTCCGATGAGAATGCAGGCGGTGACCCGGCGAGCCCTGATGGCGACGCGCCGCTCGTCGCCGGACTTCAGGCGGCTCTGCTCAGCGCCACACGGTGGGAACTGTCAGCGCGGGCGATCACCTGGCCGCTGCTCCAGCGGCTAACCGCCCAGGCTGACGCGGGCGCCGACCTTGCCCCGGAACTCCACGCCAACCTGGCGATGGAACTGTGCGCCGCAGGTGCGGACAGGCCGCGCGCCATCCGGCATGCGAGAGCCGCTATCGGGGCGACGCCGGAGCTGACGTCGCTGACCGCCACCCTGCTGCCGGAGGCGATCTGCGCCCTGTTGTTCGCCGGCGCCGCCGGCGAGGCCCAGTCAGCGGCGATGCGCTGGCTACGGCTGACGCAGCAGCGGGGACAGCCGCTCGCGGCCGCGGTAGCAGCTGCGGCGGTGGCGATGATCTACTACTACGACGGCGACGTCCGCCAGGCGGTTGCCTACGGGCTGCAGGGAGTGACCGGAGACAGTCCCTGGCTTCCGGCGCTCGCCACCGGTCTCGTCGTGCCCGCGATGCTCGATGCCGGCGACGTGGCCGGCGCCCGCGCGCTCCTCGCCGCGCATGATCTGCTAGGCGAGCTGCCCCCGGTCCTGCCCTTCATCTTGACCCGCTTCGCGCGGGGCTGCCTGCATGCGGCGCTAGGCGACCACGAGGGGGCGGTGGCGGACCTGCTCGCCGCCGGAGATCTCGAGCTCAGGTTCGGCTTCCGCAACCCTGCCATGCTGCACTGGCGGTCGGCCGCCGCCTTGTCCCTGACCGCACTCGGACGCCACGAGCCAGCCGGCCGGCTCGTGGCCGAGGAGATCGAGCTCGCCCGGCACTGGGGTACGACCAGGACAATCGGCGTCGCATTGCGCGCCGCCGGACTGTGCGCGGGCGGCGATCGCGGAATCGACCTGCTGACTGAGTCGGTCGCCACACTGCGCGCTTCCACCGCCCGGCTTGAACTCGCCCGTGCACTCAGCGACCTGGGCGCGGCCCGCCGCAGGGCCGGTGCCCGCACGGAGGCCCGCGTGCTGCTGCGGGAGAGCCTTGACCTGGCCCATGAGCTTGGCGGCCACGCCATCGCGGACCGCGCCAGGGAGGAGCTTGTCGCCGCAGGCGGACGCCCGCGGCGGGACGCCAGCAGGGGGCTCGACGCCCTCACGCCCAGCGAGTTGCGCGTCGTCGAGCTGGCCCGGTCCGGGCACAGCAACCGGCAGATCGCGCAAGCGCTGTTCGTTACCAAGCGGACCGTGGAGAACCACCTGACCAGCGCCTACGCCAAGCTCGGCATCACCGCGAGGCACGAGCTCGCGCGCGCCCTCACGGCTTCGGCTCAAACAGAACCTGAAGCACGGCAAACAACTCTGACCAGCCGCTGAACTCGTGCACCCCGTCTCGCGCGTGCACGAGCCCGGTCACCGGCTCCTTGCCGCTGACCACCTCAAGCCGTACCACTACCGTGTCGCCATTTCTCATAGAGGGCATGCTCCCCGACCCCTGCGTGTCCCGGCATCACGGTAGGCACCACAGCATTTGCCGGCCCAGGACGCTGGCTTCCCTGAGTCCCGGCAGGAAAGCCGGCGTATAACCAATTGCCGCCGCCGCCACCGCTAGCCAAGATAATCGCGTGAGGACGATCGGGATTCTGCTGTTCGGCGACTTCGAAGAGCTCGACGCGGTCGGGCCATGGGAAGTGCTGTCCTTCTGGACGCACCAGTTCCCCGACGACGGCTGGCAGGTGACGACACTCGCGCGCGACCGCGCGCCGGTCACCGCCGCGAAGGGACTCGCGCTCCACCCGGAACACTCCTACGAGACGGTTCCGCCGTTGGACGTGCTGGTCTACCCCGGCGGTCGCGGTACCCGCCCGCAGTTGCGTGATGAGGCCCAGCTGGACTGGGTCCGTCAGCAGCGCGCCAAGGTGCCGCTGATGACCAGCGTCTGCACCGGATCGCTGGTATACGCGCGAGCCGGGTTGCTGACGGGGCGCCCGGCGACGACTCACTGGGGATCTGTCGACCTGCTGCACGAACTCGACCCGACGATCGAGGTCCGTCCCGATGACCGTTTCGTCGATGACGGTGACATCATCACCGCTGCGGGCGTCAGCGCGGGGATCGACATGGCCCTGCACCTCGTCGCCCGGCTGCACAGCGTCGAGCGAGCTCGGGAAGTCCGCCGCGGCATCCAGTACGACCCGCAACCACCAGTGTGACCGCGACAAGCCTGCCGTGGCCGCGGGCTGCCGGCGGAACAGCGAAAGCGGGTTATCGACCCTGGCGGTGCAGCAGGTAGCCGATTGCGCAGCTGACCGGGACCAGCGTGGCGGGCACCAGGTTGATGGGCACCCCGGCGACGCGGGCGAGATGTCCTGGCTCGTCTTCGACGTCGGCGCCGGGGATCGCCAGAGCAGCGAAAAAGGGCGCCCAGGCGATCGTGGACAGCATGGCGGCGGTGGTCACGGCCGTGTCGCCGTCGGCTGCCTGCTGGCCGGGCCGCCACAGCAGCCACAGCGCCAGCAGCTGGGTCCCGACCACCGTTCCCCAGCCAGTGGCGTTATGGAACCGGGCATGCGGCGGCCAGCCCGGGTTGAACACATGGGTGGAGTTGAGATCGGCCCAGCCGGTGCCGATGATCGTGCCGATCGCCGCGCCGCTGAGCACCAGGCGGCTGATTCTCATGGCCTTGCTGGTCCTTCCGGCCGTTCCCGACTGTCAGCCTCTTGTCAGCAGGCTAGCTCACCGACGATCCGGACGGCCGCCAGGATGCGTCCTTCAGCACAGGTCGCGGTTCAGTCCCGGGCGAGGGCGCCGATACCGGCAAGGACGAGGTCACCGAGCTCGCGGTCACCATCGACGACGGCGTCCAGCTGGTCCGGGCGCAGTCGGCGGACGGCGAGCCGGCAAAGACCGACAGCGTCGGTGACTATGGTGACTTCCGGTTCGGCGGCCTGCGACTGCGGTGCGAGAGGCACGTTATACGTGCCGCCGGCGGGACCGGTGAGCACGAACCGGGCAGACCGGCCGGGAGCCGTGGTGCCCCGGTAGGCCAGCGCGAGCGGCACCGCGGTCATCAGCGCGGTGCACAAGGTGGCCATCCGCTCCATGTCCAGCTGCGGCAGCGGGCGCCCGGTGGCCAGGCAGATGTCCATGGCGTGTGCCCACAGCTCGCCGGTGCGCGTCACCAGGAGCTGGTCGACGCTGACGGTGATGTCGTGGAAGACCACGATCCGGCTGCCGTCGCCGGCAGCCGCAGCCGCCACGGCACGAGCTCCCTCGTACCACTGCCGGGCGATGTCATGCGGATCGGTGTCAGCGAGCTCGGCGACCACCGGGCGGGTTGCCGCGACATGGTCAGGCAGGTCCGGGACGGAGTCTTGGGGGTCAAGCCAGCGCAGCACGAGCCGCTCGACACCGACCAGGTGCGCGAGGAGATCGCGTACCCGGCCATGCTCGGCATGTGCGGAGGCGTTCCATTCGCTGTCGGTGAGCGAACGCAGGAGGTGGTTCAGGTCTTCGACGGTGCGCTCGAACGCGACCACTGGCTCACACGGCTGGGCAGGGTCGATGGGCCGCCCGGGCGTCCGGCGGGACGCGGCGCGGATGAGGGTAGCGGAACGCAGCTCCGGCGGCGGGTCGGTGACGGTGCTCTCGGCAAGCAGGGCGGCGGCGTCGGCCAGGCCGGCCGGGAGCGCGCCGATGCTCAGTTCGGCGTCGGCCTGCTCGCCGGGCAGCAGGGCGTCGAGCGCAAGCAGCGCAGCGGTCTCATCGTCGGACGGGCCGCCGTTCATGAGATCGCCTCCCTCGCTTCGTCGGTGAGCAGCGTGCGAAGCCTGGCGAGCGCGCTCCGCAGTCTGGTCTTTGCCGTCCCCTCCGGAATACCGAGCGCTTTCGCCACTTGTACGTAGGTTAGTCCGTCATAGTAGGCAAGCTGTACCGCTGCGCGCTGCTCGGCCGGCAGCTTGTCGAGCAGCCTGGTGAGATGCTTCTTGCGCCAGCTCTGCGCGGCCGCGTCGACCACACTGGTCTCAGGCCCGTCCTCCGGCTCCGGGACCGCCGAGGCGGTCTCAGCTCGAAAGCGCGCCTCGTGCCGCCGGACCTCGTCAACAGCCCGCCGATGTGCGAGAAGCGCAAGGTAGGTGCGCAGCGACCCGCGGGTCAGATCGACCCGGTCGGGCATCTCCCACAGGTAGGTGAACACCTCCTGGGTGATATCACGGGCGACCTGCTCGTCTCGGGCCACCCGGTGAGCCAGTCCGTACACCATGCCAGCGTGCTGGTCATAGATGTCAGCAAGTGCCCGATCATCACCGGCTCGGACGCGCTCGACCAAGAGCGCGTCGCGGCCACTCAAGACCTCCACCTGCCCGACGCTACGACTTTTCCCGTCCTGCGGCCAGCCGTATGCAACGATCCGGCGCCCGCACCGG
>Ga0123355_10022042_pt1 | contig 10207 bp, 7 predicted proteins | sample TergutEmb28metaG_3_FD_89872 | JGI IMG/M metagenome (GOLD analysis project Ga0123355, IMG submission 89872) | Embiratermes neotenicus P1 segment gut microbial communities from Petit-Saut dam, French Guiana - Emb289 P1 | ecosystem: Host-associated > Arthropoda: Insects > Digestive system > Gut ... | reverse complement strand
TCCTTCTTATTAGCTGGCCATCTATTTGTCTGTGATATTGACGACTTCATTCTGTTCCTCTCTTTAGTTAGCAGTTCACATTCAAAGATTAGGTGGTCTGTTGTCTGGTCCCTTTTGGCGCAGGGGCAAGTTGCATGTTCTATTATTTTGAACCGTTGTAGATATGCTTTCGTTTTTCCGTGCCCCGTTACTATAGCTGTCAGGTTCTGTGTCAGGTTGAATTTCATTTTTAATATTTCTGCCACATCAGGGAAAAAGTCCTTCATCGTTCTTCCTTTAGTTGTTTGGGTCCATTCTCTTTGCCACTTTCCTATACTTTCCTCTTCGAGTTCTCTCGCCACTACACTTTTTGGTACTCTCTTGTAGCTTTCTATCATGGTTTCGTCCTTTGCCGCCTTCTTTGCTAATGTGTCTGCCAGTTCGTTCCCCTTTATATCTACATGTGCTTTGACCCATCGGAGTGTTATATTCTATCCATGTATGTGTGTGTGTATGTATGTATGCACATATGTGTATGTGTGTATGTATGTATCTATGTATGTGTGTGTATGTATGTACTACGTATGTATTTTTTTTAATATGGTTTATTGCTTGCTCCATTACAGCTGTAATACTACAAGCTTTACATTTCTTGTTGTTTGTAGTATGTACAAGTTGTACAATCTTACATGCTATTTTCAACTATATTATAAACTTTACATTCTTTTGATCATTGCATATATTTCTGTTTTAAGATCTTACAGTTCTTACATCTATGTTACAATCGTCACGTCTCTTGGCTATGCTCCAATATTTACATTCCTTTCAATTGTTGTATGTATTTGATTTAACTATCTAACAGTTCACTTTACAGCTGTTTTGTTTTACATTTATCTCATCGAAAGGTATTTTGTTAGTAAATTTCATAAATTCTTTGCTGTGTTTCCTTATCAATTCCCTTTTATTTGTTGGCCAGTCATTCGTCTTTTGTATTGACTGTTTTAAAGTGTTCCTCTCCTTGTTTAAAAGTTGGCAGTCGAATAGTAGATGGTCTATATTTTGGTCGCTGTTGCTGCAGGGGCAGGTCAGTGCTTTTATTATTTTGAAATGGTATAGGTATGAGTTTGTTTTTCCATAGCCTGTGACCATTGCTGTGAAGTTCTGTGTAAGATTTATTTTCATGCTTAGTCTCTCTTTAACATCCGTGAAGAAGTCTTTTGTAATTTTTCCTTTTGTTGAGTTTGTCCATTCTCTTTGCCATTTCTTAACACTCTCGTCTTCGAGTTCTTTTAATATCACATTTTTCAGGATTCTTTTTTAACTTTCCTCAATGTTTTCATTTGCCGCTGCCTCCTTTGCCAGTTTGTCTGCTAGTTCATTTCCTCTTATCCGTGCATGTGCTTTAACCCATCGTAAATTTATTTTCCAGTTTGTTTCTGTCATCTCATTCAGTTTCTTCCTTACTTCTTTTATAAGATATGTGTGTATGTTGACATTTCTCAGTGATTCTAGCGTTATTAGGCTGTCGGTGTATACCGTAGCTGTCTTTTCGGTTGTTTGCACGCTTTCAGTGTACTTGAGCACTGTCGGTATTGCTAATTGCTCTGCTTGGTTATTTGTGCAGCTCTTATTTAGCCTGCATTGTATGTGTTTGATGTGGAGGCCGGATGTATGTATGTATGTATGTATGTATGCATGTATGTACATGTGTGTGTGTGTGTGTGTGTGTGTGTGTGTGTGTATGTATGTATATGTGTGTGTGTGTGTGTGTATGTATTTATATATATGTATGTATTTTTTATTCATTTATTTATTGCATGCTCCATTACTTGGAGTAATACTACATGCCTTATTGTAATATTTACAAATACAATGTTTAGAGATAGTTACATTGATTGTTTCATACTATGAAGTTAGCTTAATCTACTTGGTGTGATGGATTTAACACTTCATTAAGTTTATCAAAAGAAATTTCGTTAGTAAATTTAACAAATATTTTAAAATGTTTCTTTATTAATTTATGTTTACTTATTGGCCAAATGTCTGTTTTTAGTACCGTTGATGTTAAGCTGTCTCTTTCCTTATTAAGCAGCTCACATTCAAATAACAAGTGATCTACTGTTTGGTCCTTGGTGCCACAAGGACATGTTGGTGTTTCAGGTGTTTTAAATCGGTGCAACTTATATTGCCATGCCCCATTACCATGGCTGTGAAGTTATGGGTAATGTTTATTTTCATATTTAACCTATCAGCAACCACCGGGAAGTATTCTTTTGTGATTTATCCCTTTGTTGTTTGGTCCCATTCCCTTTGCCACTTTTCAACACTTATCTCATCAAGTTCACTTATCACTACACTTTTTGGAACTTTCTTGTAGGGTTCTTTGATGTCCACGATTGTCACTGCCTCCTTCGCGAGTGTGTCGGCTAGCTCATTTCCCTGGATCCCGATGTGAGCTTTAACCCAGCTGAATTAAATTTTCCAGTGTTGTTTTTCCCATCTCTGTCAATTTCCTTCTTATTTCTTCCATGAGGAATGTGTGGATGTTACTATTTTTGACTGAGTATGGTGTCATTCGGCTGTCTGTGTATATGGTGGCCATCTTGTCTTCTGTTTGTAGGTTTTCTACATACTCTAGTGCTCTCATTATCACTACCTGCTTGGTTTGATTGTTGGTGCACCTTTTGTTTAACCTGCATTTTAGACTTATGTGTTTACCTGATCTGAATATGGCTACGCCTGCGCCTCCCCCCTGTTCTGATTTGCTTCCATCAGTAACTATTTGAATGGTACTTGTCTCCTCATTTTTTTTCTGTAAGGAAATTTATCGTTTCTACGGGGCGATGCCAATATCTAACTTCCATGTCACGATCAACCAGTGCTTCCACTTTTCAGCTACCTTTGGTTCATTGGTAGAATTGACATGCCTCCTCTATTTTAATGACAATGGGGGTCAATCCTGTCAGTACGCAGTATGTACCCTGCATGGGCCAGAGTCCTTTTTCGAAAAGCTTGTAGCTCCCCAGCCAGTCAAGAAATTCCCCATATGTTACAGAACCCAAATTTTCACCACCATGGCCAGAACAGTCCACCACCTGTCCCTCTCCCAAGATATAATTGATACAGTTCAAGCCCTCTCGAACTATTTCTTGAATATCTATTTTAATATTATCGCACTGCCTATGCCTAGGTCATCCAAGTGTTTTTCTGTCTCTCAGGTTTCCCTGCAAAAGCCTGTATGCAACCCTCCTCTCCCCCATACATGACATAAGCCCAGCACACATTTATTATAGGAGACAGACAGAGTCATAAGTCTTCTTTGGTTATGTAACTTGATTCTTCCTTTAAATGTCCTTATTTGTTGATGCCCTCTCCTTTTTTTTGTACAGGGAACTGAAGTCCAGAAAAAGTGGAAACCCAGAAGAGTGCAAATTCAATGTTCAGGATTACGTCAGAGAACAGTCGCAACGCGCCTCCTGTCCACCCTGTAACACATGAACATGGGCATTAGGAAGCTGTAAAGTGCACTGGAAATGTTGGTAATATACTGGTATTCTCTGAGCACAGGAACTGGTTCTGTTGGATGCAGTTTGTAGTCATCTGGCTTACCAACCATACAGACACTCATTACTGTTTAAAGAATAGACTCTCTTAAGTATTTCACATCTCACACACAAACAACAGACTGAGTTGGAAAACATGATATGAGTTCTGCAGTTGCACGACGTCTGACATGGAGAGATACAAAGATATTGCTGTTTGAAATAAACATGTGTTCCTATTTAGCCAAAGGGTATTATTTTGTTCATAATTTTTAATTTATTTTGCAAAGAAGAATATTTTATTACTTAACAGATCCATAAGTGTATAACATTTGTATAACATTCAGCCACACATATCCTGTAAATTGCTAATGTACAATAAAATACACAACTTTAGGTCAGGATATTCATTTCTTCTTGTATATTTTGCTTCACACATTTTGAGTGAAAGATGTTCATGTAATTTCAGCTTTTGAATAGTCATGTTTTACACTGGAATGCCAGATTTTCGGTGTACACTGCAGTCACCATCTTCAGAGTGAATGGAGCTGGAGAATGGAGCCCAATTGAGAGACCTTGCAAGGGGAAGTAAGGGTGGGAGATAAGAAGCATTGTTTTATCCAACTGGGAGGGAACATAGCTCTACTTACCCTTGCTCGTACTGTGAGATATACAGCAGGTCATGGTCCTTTCCCAGTGGATAGCACCAGCTCTACACCCCTCCCACACTGCCCCACAAGCCCCACCCTTACATCCATTATGAGACCTATATATCATGTTTCTGCATCTCTGGTCAGGGACCTTGGGTGGGGCTTGATATCAAGACAGACTGACTGACAGTTGTATAGTGACCTTGACTTTGTCTTTCCATCTCATTTATCCTGAAGATGGCCTGAGCATTTATGTCAAAATATTGGTACAAATGCAAAACTGCTAAACCCCAAAATCCAAAATTAGACATTAGCTGTAGAGAATGAATGTCCAAGAATGAGGATAACAGGTGGTGTTCACCAAGGACCAATGAAGAACTGAACAAAGAATGTTGCCCTGTTACAGAGGAGTGATTCCCATAATTTGGTCCGTAATCATGGGCTTCCAGTCAATGTTGGCACCTAAAATACAGTTTGTAATAATGCTATGTTCACTCAGCTGTAACCTGTAATTAACAGAAAACAAATTATATTTTCAAGGTTCAGAAGCTCAGCAAAATTTATGTACAGATTAAAATGTACTGTTACGTGACCATTCAATGTCCTCACTCTTCCCCTGCTTTTGATATTGAGGTTTGTAAATACTGTATTTACATTTGTGTTTTGATGCACATTTTTCAAAATGCAGCAAGTTTCTTTTAAAGCAGAGGATCTTGTACCACTAGGTGTAATGTAATGTGATGTGAAGTGTGACAGTTGGCAAGAGTTGTAAGCAGTACTGAACGGAGCACAAGCACTAATTCAGGAAGTCTTACTACTGCACCAATACACAAATAATGCTATGTTTGTTCTTGCAGATGTTGGTAGTGGAAGTACTTGTGCCTGTTCTTGTGATCAAGGTATCAGCACTGTAGTGGATATATGATCGAAACTGAAGAAACTCAGATGTATATAAACTGTAACACAGGTGGAAATGAGGGTAATAAAAGAGGTGCAGCTACATTTAATAAAACAGGTGCAGCTACGTTTACTGTAATTACATTGGCTATCAGAAAAATAAACAGATATTTTTGGTTGTTTGCTTACAAACAAATTGTTTCACATTAAGTGAAAAACAGCAGAACACAAAGCAAGCAATATTTTGTAATTATAGAACTTAATGATAATTACAGAATTTATTTCTTGGAGATGAATTTTCAAATATTCATCAGGTATTAATGCTGGTATTAGTTACATTTTATTAACAAATTTATGAACAAATTTTTAGAGTTCTGCTGGTAGAATTTATACCCAAAATGAGAATAGTGAAAGGAAATATAAGATGTCCTGCAAACATAACCTTTTCTCATGAGCTAAACAAAGAAACAAAGGAATGGGAAGACTGAAGATTCAGGTCTGCTGGGATGTGATACTTTGTTGTTGGACGAAAGTGTCACATGCCAGAAGATTAGAATCTTCAGCAATACCACTGTGAGAACCTCAAATCTTGGAATGGTAAGACAATTCAGTAGCAATTCATTTGCTCACACAATTTTAGTCCTTGAGTGAATGTATGAGGGATAGTTGCAGGCATCTTAAAAAGACAGAGGAATGCAATGTGACTCACTCTGCCTTCTGAAACTTCTTTTCTTCATAATAAAAAGACAGTGGGTTTCCTGTGACACAGGAACTGGAATTTTTTAATTCTATGAAATTAATCTAATGCTTCTTTATCAAAGTTCTGCCCTAATGCACCCCACAAGAAGTAAATTACTAACTTCTTTCATCTGTTGCATACTCAGAGCATTCCAAGTCCATCACCTTAACTTCTTCACATCCTAAAGTTATATGTTGCCTTCAACATAATCCTACCTTTGCCAAATGAACAAGCAAGCACTGTCAGTGGCCTGTGAACTTCCAGAGCAATCATATGACTGTTTCTTTCTAATAAATATATCATCTTTCACTACCCTCCCCTTACATCTTCTTCTGCCCCCCCCCCCATCTCATGAATGCTTCAGACTTCAGCAGGTCTGCACAGACAGCAAAGTTTTAATGATGTGTGTACCAAATTTAACACTCAGCAAGAGTAATCAGTCCAAAACTTCTCAACCTTTGTCAACAATTTTAAGCATGTTTCGATCCCTACGGAATGCCCATTAAAATCTTTCCAGCCATCTGTCTGTATGCATGGAACAACTCATTTGAATGGCTAAAATAATTTTGACCAAATGTGATACTGCTTGAGTCGTACCAGTTTTCATTTAGACCCATCAGTCTTCGTGACCACTTTACATGAAGGTGTGCCCACATCTCTGTGTATGCCTCAACTGTAGCTTGCTAAATATTTATCGGTGCAAACAATGTTTTGAACAGACATTTCACACAAAAGTAAAACACAGATTCTGCGCCCAAAAATATATTTTGTGCAAGCCTTATGGTTTTGAGATCATTCAAATGAAGTGAGTAGATATTACACACTTTTTATATCATGCTTATACATCCAAATTTATTTAGCTTGAATTTCTAGTAGAAACTCTATACACTGTACTGTATTCTGTTTTTTGTTAACAAATATAAACAAATGCTTACACTTTTCTTCCTAATGCTTCAAAGCCTGAGGAATTATAAAGGTTTTTAAACAAGGTTCTCCAGCCCTAAATACAGAAACTTTTGTAATTACTAGACACATTGAAAAAGACTACTTTGTTCTGCTTTGCTTTGTTGAAATAATTAACTGTTAAAAACATGAAACAATATAAATACAAACATGAGGCTCTATGATGTTGGTTGATCAATTCATGACATCTAAGTGTGTTGAATACTGTTCATTTTCTGAGGTGTATTTCATATATATATATATATATTGTGCAAGAAATGTGTAAGTTGATTCTACTCTTGTTACCTGGAAACTGGGTGTCATAGAAGTAACCAACAGTGGCCTGTTAATATAATGAAAACCCATCACTCAAAGATGGACAGAGCAGACACTCCCAGAATGTCAGCACGAGTATGCACCGAGCGTTTGGCACATGCTTGCATGTATGCATATGCGGACATGCGTGCGTGTGCACACACACACGCGCGCACGCACGCACGCACACAAAGCTAAAGCCCCTCAAGCAAGTTATAATATATATTCTTCTACAAAATTCTGATCTTATAGGTTCATACTAATTGCATACAAAAGGACAAATAAAGTAATCTTCATGCTTGTACCATGCATCAATGACGATTAAAACACTTTATTATCCAACAGATGCACAAATATATAATTCGTAGATACAATTAGAATTATTGTAAAATATTTAAAATATTTAAAATTGCTCCAACACATTTCGGATCACAAGGGATCCATCATCAGGGAGCTCTATACAGTGCTTGGCTAAAATTATAGTATCTAGTCCGTTGATATGGACGTAGTCAGTGTTATGGCAGCATATTTGACCATGGTGCGTGTGTGTACTGCACAGTCTAGAGAGGCACTGTATAGAGTTCCCTGATTATGGATCCCTTGTGATCCGAAACATGTTGGAGCATATATTTTAAATATTTCATAATAATTCTAATTGTATCTATGAATTATATGTTTGTGCATCTGTTGGATAATAAAGTGTTTTAATCGACAAACAAAGTATCAGCACCAAAGGACTCATTTTATACCTGCTACATACCATCACGTCATACATCAGAAAAGCTGTGCACACACGTATTTATGACCCATTAAATACAAATCTCTTTTGAAGTGTCTTAATAGAAGACATCCTGAAACAACTTCAATCTTAACAAAAAGCATAATGTTTATAAATAAATTTTCAGAGTTTTAGCATTCAGCAGAAAACAACTTACATGGATAAAATAAGTAAGACAGGCAAGTCATCACTCATTACCCATCACAAAAAATGTTAATGTGTTTGGCATATTATATATTAGGAACCATTTTGAGAAGAATGACTTATATGTTAAGTAGTAAAACTAGATTCAAAAGGATTTAACACTCACCCTTTCATTAAATAACTAAAACAATATAAAACTATTTTGTAACTTTCCTCTGGATATGTTATTCGCATTAGCCTGATCATAGCTTTCCTTTTTTTGCTGAACCTTGTGGTCATGTAATAAAATAAAGCAATCTGTTTTATTTTGAGGGTTGTGCCAGGCTGCCATGCCATTGCATTTGATCCTTATGTTGTAAACAAAATCGGATATTTGAGGGATGTTTGACCGTGCATCTTCCTCATGAAATAAAGTGAAATGCCAACTTGATACAGTAAGGCGATTTTATTGATGTATTCTTAGCTCGACATGTTTCGGGTACACACGCCCATCATCAGGAGCATTAGATCTTAAGTTGCAGCATATGGTTTTCTGCACTGTAAAGAATGAGACAATATGAAGTGTGTGTGTGTGTGTGTGTGTGTGTGTAGTGGCTGTGGTGTTATATAACAGGGATGTGTGCAGCCACTTCATATTCTCATTCTTTACAGTGCAGAAAACCATATGCTGCAACTTAACATCTAATGCTCCTGATGATGGGCATATGTACCTGAAACATGTCGGGCTAAGAATACATCAATAAAATTACCTTACTGCATCAAGTTGGCTTTTCACATTATTTCAAAATGGGATGTCTCATATCAGGTTTTGAGATATACCTCAGAACAATGTCCAGCATGATTATGTTATATTAAAAAGTGTTTTGCAAGTGTAACTTAATAGACAAAGGGTATGTATATATGTAAATCAGTAACATTAATGTTATTGTATTTCAGATTTTAAGGAAGAATGTTGCTGTGCTATATGTTGTTTAGAAGTGTACAGGTAAAATGTGCAAAGTGTTTCAAGGCTTTGGACACAAATATTGTAAAAGATATATATATAATTAATTAAACGATTTTCATTAAGGCAGTTGAAGGAAATGTTATAGTGCTTAAAATTACCATCAATCTGTCACTGAGTACAGCAGAACTCTGTACAGTACTGTATTATGTTACAAGCAGTGGTCTGAGTGCAGCAGCACTTGATATGGTATTGTTCTATGGTACAAGTGCTTGTCTGAGTGCAGTGCTACTTTATGGTATTGTGTTATGGTGTACAGGTGCTTGTCTGAGTGCAGCATCACTTGTTACAATATTTTACTATGGTACAATTGCTATGCTGAGTGCAGCAGCACTTGATGACATGTTCTATTACAGTACATGTGCTTCTCTGAGTGCAGAAGCACATTATATTGTGTTGTACTACGGTACGAGACCTTGTCCGAGTGCAGCATCACTTCATGGTATTGTACTATGTTGTACAGGTGCTTGAGTGCAGCATCACTTTATGGTACCATACTATGGTACAAGTGCTTGTACAAATGCAGCAGCACTTGATGTGGTGTTGTGCTAGGGTACAAGTGTTAGTCTGAGAAAACACAAATTAGAGATCTGTACCATACAAAGTATTATTAGGGAATATCAATCTGTATCTTTAATTGTATAAAACACAAGAATTTGAACTAAATATTTTGTTTTATTTTTAAATATCATTTTTTGCAATATGTAGAAATGATGGCATAATGCACCACTAAACATTCAAGAAGTCCTGTCTCATATATGCTGCTACTCCTTCCTATCAGCATATTTTATGCATCTTCCACTTATACAACCCTATTCCTGTTTAAGATTTGAGGCTTTCATAGTGATGTGTGTTAAGATCATGGTCTCCTGCGCTGTGGCTGGTACCAGACTATGAGGTCACATCCCAGTAAATCATAAATTTACTCTGTTCGTCATCATGTCAGATTAGTTTAAATAATGTAGATGAGTTGTTTTTAGGCTTAGTTATTATTTTTTACTGGTTTTGCTAACAGAGTGGTATGGCTGACATGACCATTCTTGTTACTGACATTTGTCCAAATCATGTTCTTTTATTTATCACAAAATCAGCTGACCTATGCTGCATCAAAGAAACCTGTATTAGTTTAAGCTATAAAATAAAACTACAATAGTTTACAATTTAAACATTTAAAAATCTAATTTCAGATAATAATCATGCTTCAGTATCCCAAAATTG
>Ga0123355_10022041_pt1 | contig 10207 bp, 12 predicted proteins | sample TergutEmb28metaG_3_FD_89872 | JGI IMG/M metagenome (GOLD analysis project Ga0123355, IMG submission 89872) | Embiratermes neotenicus P1 segment gut microbial communities from Petit-Saut dam, French Guiana - Emb289 P1 | ecosystem: Host-associated > Arthropoda: Insects > Digestive system > Gut ... | reverse complement strand
ATTAAACTTACAACAGTCACGAGCGGCAACCTCAAACCTGACGCCGGTCATACTACAATTCACCGTAGATATCGCCTTTGTGCAGAAACCGTATACAATTCTCAACAACGTGGCGGGGTTCCCCAAAAGCTTCCGAATCTTTGCCCATGGTAATATAAGGAAAAGATCAGCTATATTAGTTAACAACAACGAAGATGACGTAACCGCTATCACCCAGGTCTCACACGAGGACGTATTATTAACGGAAATCAGATACGAGGGCCACGCGTTCTATGGAGCTAGTCTATACCTCAATATTAACCGTGATATAGAAAGAAATTAGAAAAATTGAGGGTATTTTACAGCTTACAAAAGGGGACGGATTGATATTCACCATCGATAGTAACGCGAAAAGTAAATTGTGGTCTGATACGTGCACAAATACCAGGGGAAGAGCAATGGAAGAATTTATAATAATTAGGGTCCCCTTCATAATAAATGAGGCGACTGAAATCCCTACGTTTGAGGGCGAATTTGGATCGATCTTACACTGAGTAACAACATACTAGCTCAGAAAACTAGGGGATGGACATGTGGTGAGGAAGGAAGTTGCGCCGACCACAAGATTATATTTTTAGAAATAGAATCTACGGAAGTTAAGGGCACTGCAACATACCACCCAGCGAAAGGCTACATCATAAAAGCAGATAACTGGGGAACATTTGTTAATAACCTGGCAAAAAACCTGCTAGGGAATTTTAACTGCCGATATAGCACAAACGACTTGACAACGAGCGAATGTGACCTAAGCCAAAAGGTCAGACTTTGCTCTGACACAGAAGTTTTCATACACAAGTTTACGTCGGCCATGACAGCAGCCTGTGATGCGACCTTCCAGGTATCAAGAACCGGCAAACGCGCAACCAAGGAACGAAGTGTACCATGGTGGACAAGAAACCTTACGTTACTCCGTAAAAAAGGGCTTCCTTTGAGGCGCAGGTATCAAAGAACGAAGACTGACGGTAACCTCCGACATGAGAGAAGACTGCTGTAACTCAAATGTAATAGGTTTTATCAGGCTAAACTTCGCGAAGAGAAACTAAAATCTTGGAAAGACTTTTGCTCTAGCACTCACAGTTCCATTCCGTGAAACGCGGTTTACAGATATGCGGCTGGGAAATTATGAAGCAAGCCAACCTTATCATCACTCAAAACCAGCAATAATACCTACGCAACTGTCATTTAGAGAACAACCAAACAGCTGAAGGATCAGTTTATTCCTGAAGACAGTGAGTTCAGCGACAGAGTACACCAAAAACGCTCCAGGCAGCAAGTGAGGGAACCCTTGCACACATCCGATGACGATGCATTTACGAAGCAGGAAATACAGGCAGTACTGGAAACATTTGACCCCCGTAAAGCACCCGGCGATGATGCCCTGAACAGCGAGGTAATTCTGCACAATTTTAGGAGCTTCCCTACATTTTTCACGGAGATTTACAAGTGTTTAAGGAAAGGACACCTCCAAAATCAATAGAAACGATCCATAATACTACCCATAGTGAAACCGGGAAAGGAAGAAATAAATGAAATATGCAAATACCGTCCTATTAGTTTACTAAACATAGGTGGCAAAGTAATTGAAAAACTTCTAATAGACAGAATTAACCATCATCTACACTCTAACAGTCCACTAAATAAAAACCAGTATTGTTTCCTTCTACAGAAAAGCACAGTTGACGTCACATTGACAGCTAAAAAATTTGCACAGGCTCACAACAAAAGAACTTAGTGATAATGTTCAGTCTGGATGTCAAGGGGGCATTCGACGCGGCATTGTGGCCAAGTATAATGTGCAACTTACGGGACCTTCGCTGCTTCATAAATTTGTACAGTTTGACCAGGAGCTACTTTAGCGATAGAGTGGCGACGTTTCACGCCAACATGTTCATAGTGGAAAAGAAGGTAACGGTGGGATGCCTACAAGGATCCTGTTGTGGCCTGCAATTTTGGAACGTTTTGTAAAGCGCCCTTTTAAACCTAGAATTCTCCAGCCACACCAAAATAATAGCATTTGCAGACGATCTTGCAATCCTCCCTCATGGGAAAATGCTATCTCAAGCGGAAGTATATGCAAACTCCGACCTTATTAAAAGAGAAAACTGGGCTAGAGAGAATAAAATGTAGTCCAACGAGTTCAAATCCAAGGCCATGCTAATAACAAGGAAAATGAGCTGAGACGACATTAATATATACTTCAACAATAGAAGACATGAACAGGTGACGGAAATTAAGTATGTAGGGATTTATTTCGATAGTACGCTCACATTTCAAAAACGTATTGAACACATAGCTGAAAAATATAGGACTATGATATATGCAAAACAAAACTGCTAAACTACACTTGGGTCTAGGACACAAATCCCTGAAGACTCTTTACTAAGGGGAGCTATTTCCTCTCATAACATACGGAGCCCCAGTCTGGGAGGGGTCCGTCACCAAACAAACAGTCCTCCGTAAGATGCAAAGTGCCCAAAGGCTCATAAATATTAAAATTGCTAAGTCGTACAGACCCATCTCCTACGAAGCATCTTGTGTGATGGCTGGAGTCCCACCAATAGGAATTGTGATCGCGGGGAAGGTGCAACTGTACAAGAGAAAGCACGGTTTGTAGAGTAGTGAACATCCATGCGATATGCCTTTGACAGTTAACGAATGGCCTCACCAAGCTCGGTGTGTAACTATTGCGGAAACAAGCGAACTGACAACGTACCCGATAGAGATTTACACGGATGTTAGCAAAGACAAAGGCAAGGTCGGATCAGTAGTAGCCATATATTCGAACAAATAGCTGGTGACACAATGTAAATACAAGCTACAGACCTGCTCTTCTAAAATCCAAGCAGAACAGATAGAAATCTTAAAAGCTCTGGAAAACCTACCGAAACTAAACGATCCGACAGGCAGGATACTAGCCATTTTCACTGATAATAAAGTGACGATAGACTCATTTAAAAATAATTCCATGCACAACATTTTAATAGATAAAATAAGAAAGAAGGTGCGACATCTAACTAAGGAAAGTTGGACTATTAATTTCGGGTGGGCGAAAGCTCATATTGGAATCGAAGGCAAAGAGGCGGCGGATAAACTCGCCAAAGAGGCAGCCCATGACGAGAATGACCAAAACATAGTATACGACAGGGTTCAGCCAACAACTGTGGCCACCAAAATAAAAAAAGCAAGGACTCATAAAATAGCAGAGTCAATGGAACAGCACAGAGAAAGGAGCTCCGTGTCGACCGTTCTTCCAAGTGGTGGAGCAGAGATTAAAAATTAAAATACCCATTACACCTGAATTTCCCGTTATCATCACCGGACAAGGGAAAACAAACCCCTACTTGCACAGTTTGAAAATAGCAGATAACCCAACGTGCCCCTGCAACGAGGGGGTGCACACACCTGAATGCATAATATATGAATGCAAATTGTACAGTCGCAGAGAAGTTCCTTGATACGACACATAACGTCCAGAGGTGGAAACTGGCCCCCTGACAAAGACGAACTGGTAGCCAATTATTTACAAGACTACTCAAGATTCATCAATTTTATAGACTTTCAAAAACTGATCAAGACTAGCACATGGCCTCTTCATTAAATTCACAGTGATATCTGCAGAACTCTCTTGCATATTCCGCAGCAGAAAAATTTAGCTTAGTACAAGAAGATTGGAAGATGTAATATTACCCTATTATGGAGCACGATGTTAAAAATAAATTTAAAAATTATATACACATACATAGACACATATACATACACACATACATTCAAGCATATATACATGCATACAAATACACACATAAATACATACAAACGTACATGCGTATATGCATATATACAAGTGTAGATGCTTACATACATATACACATACACACACATACATACACACATACACATACATACATACATGTTTAAATGCGTACATACGTAAATGTGTAAATGCGTACATACTTACACACATGTATATATACAGACATGCACACACAGACACACATACGTATATACATACACACACACATACATACATACATACATACATACATACATACATACATACGTACATACATACAAACACATGAACACGTATATACATACATATACATACACATATATGTAATACATAAATACATAAGTACATACATAAACACACCACAAATATAAATTTACATACATATACACATACATAAACATACACATATATATACAAAAAACATACGTACGTACATAAACACATACAAAAATAAATACATATATACCTACACGCATACATATACATACATAAATATACTTCCATAAGTAAAACATTTCTATATACATACACTTATACATACACGTGTACATACATAAATGCACACCCACATAAATACGTACATACATTCACATATACGTAAGCCCCACATACACATATAAACATACATATATTAATACATAATACATACATACATACATACACACGTTCATAAATACAAACGTATGTAGATACATACATACATACATAGTAGATAGGTACTTGTCCACACTAATAACAACAGGAAATGATCTGGAAAAGCATGCTGATATATATGCAGAATCAATACAATCAGCGCTCAAGAGATCATTAAAACACAAACACATGGAAGAAAAACAGCCAGAAAAATCATTCCCCTGGCCGACTGAAAGTTTCACAATAATGCGAAAACGAGTAAATTCCTGTAGAAAGCTATACCGGAGAACTAGAAACGACGAGGAACAGCGGGAAAGAAGGAAACAAAAATATGTAGATGAGAAAGTATCAAGCGAAAATCGAGAAGGGGAAGTTTTATTCATGGAAGGAATACTGCAATGTGGCAGCCTCTAAAAACCCATGGTAGCGAGTTTACAAACTCATGGCAGGGAAAACATATGCCAATAGTAAAATGACCACTCTTACGAAACGGGTTGGATCAGAGACATCGAGCATTTAAGAAACAATGAACGTAATGCGGGACCATCTTTTCACAGAAGATACCTTGCACCATAAAAACATAATGAGGACTATAGAAAAACCAATATGTACCAGCGACGATTTAGAGTTCACTCGAGAGGAAATAGAACACACGATAGAAAGCTTCAATCACAAAGAAGTACCTGGAATAAATGGGAACAAATGTGGAATCTACCTACGAACATTTAATACTTTACCAAGACTAGTAACAGTAATATAAACAAATGTCTATAAGGAGGATGGTTTACAAAAAGGTTGAAAATAGCTAAAATAATTCCAATAATAAAATCCGGGGAAGAAGAGTATGGACACTTCCAAATACGACCCAATCAGCCTCCTAAAAATGGGAGGCAAGATACTAGAGAAACATCATATCAATAGAATTAATCCTGACATGCGTACAATATACGCCAAGATGTCAGACGACGTGAGTGAACGTATCGAGAACGTTCTGAACTTAATAGTGTGCACGGCAGAACGAAGCGGAAACTTGAAAAGAGAATTGAAGCAAACTATATTTGAAACTCTAATTACTCTCAAGCATTTATTTGTAAAGCTGAAGGATAGGAGATATGGTAAATCTATCGCAATCGGTGAATTATAAGTTCGAGTTGCTAAAATGAAGGCAGAGGTAGAAGTGTTTAGAGGTGGTAAGGCAAATGTGCACGGAACGCCATCTCTTATGTCAGAAACCAGGTAGGATGACCGCAAGGGGAGTGGCACCATCTTGCGTCAGGCAGGGGATTCTTTACTCGGAAGCAATGGTAATTGAGTAAAACTGAACGAGATTCAAACTCACCGTCAAATCCAAAGAAAACCAATCGTCGGAAACATTCAAGTTATTACTAAAATCCAAAATTAACCTAGCTAAAATAAAAGTGGAAACCTACACTTAGAAGTCACTTAAAAACGGCAAAGTGTTATTTGAACCAAATCGTAAAGAAGAAATTGAGGCACTAGGAAAGGTTGTTAATTTTAAGTGCGGACACAAAGTGGAAGCTAACATTCACAAACTGAGGAAACCCAGACTAATGATTATTAATACACCATAAGATATTTCTATTGAAAACCTAAAAGACACCTTAATAGGGCAGAACCTTATCTTAACTTGAAAAATGGAGACGTTAAAGCAAAATTCAGCTTATGAAACAAAGAAACATATTCGAAATTTCGTAGCGGATGTAGGAGCTCAGACTAGGAAGCTGTTGCTGCAAAAGAAGATTAAACTAGGGTCGCTAATTTGAAAAATTGAGGATTACGAAGATGCAAATAGGGGTTTTAAATGCTTCGGATTAAACCACAGGTTTCGCGACTGCAGAGGAGAAGAAACCTGCCGTCTCTGCGCTGGAAGACATAAGCTCTGGAAATGTACAGCATTTCAAACGGAATTCAAAAGCATTAACTACCTAACGTACAAAAAATAAAACGAGGATGAGAACATCCGTACCAACCACTCCTCACTTGCAAAGAATTGCCCTAGTTTCCAAGCATTCTTGGGGAAATACAGGCTAAACACGGATTACTAAATGGCGGATTTTTGCAACATTAACACAATACACTGCAAGAGAACAAACAAAATACAAACCCAGATTAAATGCATAATAATCAATCTGCACCATTCTAGGATAGCAACATAAATTCTAATGAAGATAATAGAGGAGGACAGCACAGACATACTGTGCATTTAAGAACCATATACAATTCAAACAAAAATTGCTGGTCCATAAAAAGATACAGAATATTTACATCGGGAGAAGGAAGAATTCGGGCAGCTCTTGTAATAACCAACAACCGAGTATACACTTTGTAATAAAACAACTCTCGAATGAAAACACAGTTGTTTTAGAAGTAACAATTGATAATAAAAATGATATTAGCGAGCATGTACTTTGACATAAATTGGCGAATAGAAGTAGAATTGTTGAAAATTGAGGCAATAACAACATTCCAAGGGAGCGGGAGTCCTCATAGCAATGGACAGCAAATCCAGATCTACAACGTAGCATGACACATTGACAAATACAAGACGTAGTATTCTTGAAGAATTCCTCAAGAGCACAGAGCTGTACATTATGATCGAGGAGAGCGACTACACCACTTTCCGGGGTCGTCGAGGTACCTGCAATATTGCTCTAACAGTTATAAGTGACCAGATACTTAGAACAGTAGTGGAGTGGGAAATCAGTGAACAGGATAGCTGTACCGACTACAGCATCATTAGATACGCCATAGGCCAAGGTAAGGGTCACAGGACTGAATTAGACTTCCAAGAAGTGAGATATATAGTGCAAAAGGATAACAAACACAAATACCAGGGAAACTTGCTTTAATCAGCAGAAATGTTGCTCTGCAAGATAAAAAAAAGAAGGATGGACAGAAGACTTGGTTAAAAACACTGTGTACACGCGTTTCCGACAGATTGCACATTGAAGAGATAATCGAAGAATTCCACGATGTCATGAATTCAGCATGCGAAAAATCCTTTAGAACAAGACGGGCTTCAAAGAAAGTAATGCCTAATAAGTCAGTCCCCTGGTGGACAGAGGAACTGACAGTTATGTGGAAAAGGGTAAACACGTTAAGACGGAGGAACCAAAGGACGAGAAACAACGAAGAACTGCGGGAACAGCGCAAAACACAATATTTAGAAAGGAAAGTAAGGTAAGTAAGAAGAATTTAAAAAAATTCATGGAATGAGTATTGCAACATGACGTCGACTACTAAACCATGTGTCGAAGTATATAAATTAGAGGCAGGAAAGAGAAAAAAACACACAAATATCTACGTTGCGAAAACCTGATGGATAACTAACAGCTGACTTAAGTGAAACTTTAAAGCAAATGCTGGAGTACTTTACGCCGGAAGATAAAGAAGATGACGATACCGACAACCACAAAGTAGCCGAATACTATCTCAAGAGCCCTAGGACATGGCCGGCGACAAAGGCTTAATTCTAGAAGAAATAAGGAACGCAATAGAAAGTATAGAGCCAGGAGAAGACGGGATAACTGGCGAGATTTATAAAAGAACTTTCGAAAATTTTCCCAATTATATAACAGCCATAAATAACAAGTGTTTAAGAAGAAGAGTCTTCCCAGTAAGACGTAAAAGAGCAGAACCGGTACCAATCAGGAAACATGGAAAAGAAAACAAGCGAAGACGTTTCTAAATTTCGCCCAAAACATCTTCTCAACACAGGAGGGAAATTAATGGAGAAAGTCTTGATAAATAGAATTAATAATCACATCTTGTCCCACGATTCCCAAAATACTAACGAGAATGGGTTCACGCCTCAAAAGACACCATACATACGGCGATGGCAGTGAAGGACTTCGTAGAAGAATGCCAAGTAGCAGGAAAACTTATAGTGTTAGTAAGTCTAGACCAAAAGGCGTCTTTCATGCTGCTTGGTGGCCTAGCATTTTAAACGGTTTGAAAGTTTGTGGCTGCCCCAAAAATATATACAACCTAACTAAGAGTTATTTTAGCCAACGAACTGCTATGTTATCAACCAACAACTTTATGATGAAGAAAGAAATATGTAAAGGATTCTGCTGCGGCCCGGGTTTTTGGTACATCCCGTACAATTGCTTGCTGAACCTCAAATTTACTAGACGAACAAAAGCGGTAGCGTTAGCTGCTATCAGAAAGGAGAAACAGTTAACGAAGTAGAGAATTTTTCTAACTTGGAATTGAATTAAATAAGAGCACGGATAAATAGAAACAAGATTAGTTTTAACGAAGAGAAATCCAAAGTTGTGGTAATATCGAGGAGGAAACGGAAAGATGTAAAAGAAATTAAGATATACCTACACAATAAGCCTTTATAACAAGTAACCAAAATGAAATATTTAGGTATAATTAGAGACAACAAATTCAAAATTATTGAACATATATGTTACGCAGTTGAAAGAAGCACAAAAATAATTCACAGTTTCTCCAAATCGTCAAACGTTTCATGGGAACTGAAACATGAAGCGCTGAAGACTCTATATAAAGGACCGATATTATTCCTACTACTATATGGAGCTCCTGTCTAGAATGAAGCGATAAAATGTGAATACAACAGACTTAAGCATATTAGAGGGCAAAGACTTATAAATATAAGAACAGTCAAAGCATTTCGCACAACGTCAAGCGAAGCATTATGCATTCTGGCAGGAACGATTCTTATTACTCTTAAAATCGAAGAGGTGGTAACTTAGTACAATAAAAGAAAATGGAAAGAAGCCAGACACAGCCTTAGACAGAGAAATGGAATTCAAGGAATGGCCACTTCCCGCAGACGTCGTCAATATCACAGAAGTTAATGAACATCAGGAGCAAACAAATCTGGCATACACAGACAGGAGCAAGAACGAGCACGGGGTTGGATCTGGAGTGGCAATATTCGTTGAAAAGGAACTAGCTTTACAAGTAAAATTCAAACTGTACAATAGATGTTCTAACAACCAAGCGTAACAGCTAGGTATTTTTAATGTGCTAGAAGTAATAGAAACAATTGAAATCACGGAAAACAGCCCACGCACAGCAAATATTTTCACTGACAGCAGAATTTCAAAAGATTCATTAAAGAACGTTAACAACCACAGCTACCTCATCCACTTTAGAAAGGGTAATCAGGACAATAGAATTTTCGTGGATCAAGGCCCACCTCGGTATATATGGAATTGAGCTAGCTGATCCGTTGGCAAAAGCTGCTGCGCGAAATAGAGACACTACGATCGCTTCTAATAGAATTCCATTAAGTACGCTGCAGAGTGAAATAGAAGTAGCTAATGGAAAATGGCACTAGGAATGGGAAGATTGTACGAAGGCAGCAATAACAAAACAATTTTTTCCCCAAACGTGAAAGACAGACTTAAATTACGAATAGACATAAACCCAATCTTCACCGCACTCGTGACTCGACACGGGAAAACCGGGGCTTATCTTCATCGATTCAAGGCATTGCAACAGGCAACATGCCCTTGCAAAAAGGAGACAAAACGACGGGCAATTTGATTAATCAGTGCAAATTACTCCAAACCAAAGAGAAATTCTCATGAGTAACGTCTTAAAATGTGGAAACTGGCCAGCAAGCAAACATGATAGTTTATTTATATGTATGAAAACCGTCGTACACAACAATAGTTGCTCAAGTGCAACAAAATATTAATACAACATGTTTCGACCTACTATGAGGTCATCTTCAGGTAAAACTAT
>Ga0123355_10022040_pt1 | contig 10207 bp, 8 predicted proteins | sample TergutEmb28metaG_3_FD_89872 | JGI IMG/M metagenome (GOLD analysis project Ga0123355, IMG submission 89872) | Embiratermes neotenicus P1 segment gut microbial communities from Petit-Saut dam, French Guiana - Emb289 P1 | ecosystem: Host-associated > Arthropoda: Insects > Digestive system > Gut ... | reverse complement strand
CGAATTGAGAGTGTGCATCACCACATCATGGCGCTTGCCGCGCTGCCCCGCCTTGCCAGGGGCTGATGCTACAACGGGATTGGCGCGTAACGAGAACTGAAGCCGTTGCCCAGCGCGTAGCTGCGGGGCGAACGGTTTGTAGTCGAGCGCGAACAAATTGTGCGGGTCAGAAGGGGGTCGTGCACTGAGGACGATGAACCCACCCGGTCCGGTTTGCCGCCACAGAAAGTCGCGCCTGCGGTCAGTTCTGTCGGCAAACAAAGACCAGACTAACCGATGCGCAGCCTCGACTTGCGCACCGCCCTCGCGCGGTACCAGCAGTTCGGCAAGCGCTACTGCCGGCACGTCTCGCCGCAGCTCAGCGCGAACGAGAAACAATTGGGTCATGATTGCTCCAGCACCGCTTCTTCGCGCAAGGTGAACTGCCAGCGGCGCCGGCTCACCAATCGGTCGCGTCGCAATTCGACGCGATGCACCCCCTGCAAGCCGAAATACTCGGCTTGATCAGCATCAAGCGCCACGAGAGGTGGTATAGTTGAACGGATCCCAAAAGGAAGGTCGCGCGCTTCGTGCCACGCGGCGCGTGCCGCAAGTGCGACTACTGGGTCGATTGCCTGGACGATCTGCGGGTTGAGCGGCAGCATGAGTGGACACGCTTTGCGGCCCAGATACGGGGTATAAAAGGGGGTGCGCAGTGCAATGGCGATTTTCTCAAGGCCCCGGGCTCCTTCTGCATCGCCAAAGCCGCGCGGCCACAGCGCGACAAACACAAACACGTCGGCGTAGTAGTCACGGCGCGAAAGGATGGTGCCAAGATCACCCGAGGCCAGTTCTTCGGCCCTCGTAGCAAAGCGGCGCCCGCGCCTGGCCGGCGGCACCTGCGCGGTGTGATAGTCAGCCACCAACGGCCCAAGCCGTTCAATCCGCAATGCCAAGCCGAACTCTGATTCCAACGCCAAGTGTGTGCCCTCGTCTGACCGATCCACGCCGAGGCAAGCAGCTACAAGCCCAAGGACCGCCGAGCGTCCCGGGCGATCCCAAGTGCCACGCCGTTCGCCCACTGCGATGTCGCCCATTGCAGCGAGAGGCGCTGCCAGGGTGAAGGTTAGGAAGTCAGGCATGAAGGGTCGCCACCGTGTCACGAGAGAAAGCGACGATGCGAGCAAGCGAGCCCGTGCCGGCAGCGACATCCATTTCCTCAGTGCGCTGTGAGGTGTCCCCGTACGCTGCGGCTAATTTGCCTCGCCAGGCGCGCAGCGCGGTGATCGAAGAGGCAGCAAGGTCATCGCCGGTTACCGGTTTGACGAATGCGCCCGCCAACGTGCGAGGCTGCGCTTCACCGGCTTCCGCCAGCATGTAGTGCGCGCGCCCACGCGCAGCAAAGGATGGCTGCTTGCCGCGCGGCGAAACCGTCGCGGCCGCCTCGGCAAGCGCAGCGCAGGCCTCGCCTGAGAGGACTCTGTCGCCGCCCAGGTTACGCACAAGCAGCCCAGTATCGATGCAGACGTAAAGATAGAACACGCCAGAACCAAAGCCGAGCTCACCGACAAAGCCTGCCCCAGCATCCTCCTCGGCCGTTTTCAGGTCATCGACCGCGGTATAGTAATCGTCTTCCACGGTAACGCGATGTGTCGTGATCGCGTGTGCTACTTGCACCGCAGCCTCGCGGTTGAAATCAGGATTGTCAGCCAGCATGCGGCCAAACATCCCAATATCGGCTGCGGTATCGGTTCGGCGCAACAAGCTCTCCGGTGTAAGCTCAACCTTTTCCCCGGCTGCCATGCGTTCTGCCAGCGCCAGGGCGTTCTCCCGCTCTTCCGGGCCAACGAAAGCAAGCTGTTCAGTGCGCGCAGGCGCCGGGTCCTTTTCTGGCTTGAGCTTGCCGAAATGACCCGCGATGCCGCGAGCGACGGCGAGAGCTTGCTCCGCCGAAACACCGCGTTTCAGGAGATGCCGTTCGACCTCCTCCCCGAGACGCTGCGTGCGCTGTCCGCGATGATTAGCAAGTTGTTCAGCAAATACTGGCGACGTGCGCCAAGCACGTTTCAAAGACTGGCTACTGATGCGCAATCGCGTCACGCCGCCGACGGTCGCGGTTTTCGGCCGACCGGTATCATCCCGGTTCAGGTTCGAGGGCGGGTAAAAAGTAAGGAGATGCAGCTGGAGAAACTGGGTCATGCAAGGGGTTCCTCGGCAAGAGTTCGGTCAGCAGCAGGCGCGGCAGGGCCAGCGGCGTAATATTCGAAGATCCAGCGCTGCCGGCACGCCTCAGACCACTCGAGACAGGCAGCTGCAAGTTCACGCACGTTCAGCTTGCGATCTGCGAGTTGCACCGCGCGCCGCAGCATGATCAACTGTTCTTCTGGAGTCTCGGCCTCGATCAGCCGACGAAAGCGCTGGGGTTTCATGATGGCCTGTTCTGGTGCCTCTGTTGACGGCGGCCCCAGCGTGCGTGCTGGATGTTCGCGCGGAAGGTTGTCGCGCACTCCCGCAAGCACCGCTGCACACAGCGCGACTCGTGGGAGATCCGCGGGTTTGGTGCGTCCGAGCGCGCGAAACAATGCGAAGGTTGCCGGCTCGCTCATTGCTGCCAGCAAGTCAGCACGGCGCAAGGCGGCAAGCGAGGCGCGATCACTTCGAGGATTGCGTTGTCCGTTCGGCAAATAGGGCTGAAGTGCATGCCACCAATCTACGGCGGCATTGAACGGAAGATTATTCATGCCGTCTCCTTGATTTTGGCGCGCGCGGAACGCCGGGTTTTAGCTTGTTCGGGCTCGGGCAACCGCAGGGCACTAAAGAGTTTTTTGCCGAAAGGGCCGTAGCCGCTGAGCGTGCCCAACAAATCGCGCCGTGCACGCACGATTCGGACCGGATCAAAGGAGGCAGCCGAAGGATTGAGCGGTGCCGCCTGGTCGAACAGTTCGAGGGCGGTGCGGCGTAGCCTGTCACGCCAAGCTGGCGCCACCGTATCGAGTGTTGCGCTGGCTGTCGTGAGGTGCATGAAGAACAGGCCTTGAGTGGCGGTCCAGAACGTTTCGTAGGCAGCGGCGATTGGTGCTGTGTCGAGTGAGGTGTCGCCCGGGTACGACGCGTTGCGAATGGCACGCCGGAGCGCATACGCTACTTCATTCGCCGCTTGAACCAATCCGCGCGCGAGGTCGTCCATGGACGCTTGTGCCAGAGCATCGCCGGTACCTGGCAGCGGCATTTCGCTCTCGACGAAACCGCGCGCCTTCATATTGTCCATGTCATAACCGCCGGCGAGCAAGCGTGCCATGCGAGCCTGCTCCGCGAGGTCACTTGCACGACGCCGCCATGTGGTAATGCATGGGGCCGGAGTATTTCGCGCGTCGCCGACTGCAATCGCGACCCAGTGCCGATAGCCGATGCCACCTGGTTGCGGATGTACTGGGAGCCAACCGCCACTTTTCGTGTCCTTATAGGTCGGCGAAAGGGGGTGATCCCACGCGAAATCTCTCACTCCGTTGGGTCGCTGCCGCCAGCCGACGACGACAATATCATCGACTGCACCGGTCAGATCGCACTGCACCCCGCTTGGATTGGCGGCGAAATCAAGCCGGATGCGCCGTGGCATGCCCCAAAACGCCTGCAGCGGATGCGCATCAGCGGGAGTGGTACGAGGAAAGCGGTCTGCTGTACGGGTGTCTGCAAACCATGGAAAAACGCGAAATAGCTTGTCTCGGCTTGGCGGCCCTTCGCGGCTCTGAGGCACATTTGCCCAAATCAGGTACCAGAGCGGTAGCGGCTTGTCCGATCCCGGTATGGCCAAGGTCGTCAGCGGTCCACCACCACGGATCGAGGTCAGGTTTCCGCGGCCGCCAGCAGGGGCGTAGGTCTGCAAGGTGAAGAGGGTGATTGCGGCAGCGGCACGGCTCATGTACGCGACGCGGCCAAGCTTAACCAGAAGTGCAGTATTGTTGCGCCGGGAATTCTCGCCGGGTGCCTCGATGAGCAAGCTTTCCGGCGGATCGGACTCGCCTGGGAGGTCCTCCAAATCCTGCATGAAGCGCGCGTCGGCGCCATCGAGCTCGAATGCCTGCGCGAACGGAGCAAAAGCAGCCGAAAGTGACTCTGGCGAAGGCGGCTGCTCCCACCAGTCGAGCCATGCATCTTCGTTGCGTGGCGGGCACGCGGTGGCGAGTAAGCCTATCAGGAATTCGAGCGAAGCAATCCGAAAGTCCGCACGCGGCCATTCTATCGCGATGATGGGGTTGTCCGCGAGGCCAGTGGTCAGATCGGCCGGTCGGATTGGTTGTACCTCTCCATCCGCTCGTCGGGCGGGAAGCCACGCGTCTGCAATCAGCGAGAACAGGCTGTGGCGTGCATTGGTCTCTGACAGGGCCGACGTCTCCTCCGACTGAATTGTAACAGCGCAGCTCGCGACCGTGTGTGCCTGAGCCGGGTGGTCTTGTCAACGTTAGTCCCTAACGGGACACCAACTTAGTCGTGCTCCCAAATCCCCGCTTCCGCGGGGAACCTTCTATCCGCTTACAGCCCCTTTCGGCAGACCAACGGTTCATTCCTGCCCCGCAGGAGAAAATGTCAAACCGAGCGATAGGTCGTAACCTACTATCACTCTCCGTCCTTGCCGGTCCAAGACCCCCGCCGTCCACGGGCCATCCCCTCGCCGCAGCACCAGAACAGCTGTCTCTCGATCCCAACGCGGCCAGTTCTTTCGTACCGCCTCGATCAGCGGCCCCGCCACGGCGTCCGGCGCCGGGCCAGCCACGCGAGCCGCCCGCACTGAGACTTCGGAAAGCGCCCAAGCTCGCAGCCCGTCCGGATCAGGGCACCAGGGCACAAGCCGGCCGTTCTCGAGGCGCGCCAAACGCAGGGTAATTTGCGGTTCGCCGAGCCGCGTGGGCGTGCGTACGTCGGGCTCCCACAAACCCGATTCCCGGCAATAGGGCTCTTCGACTTTCAGCAGGTTCTGCAAAGCGACACCACGTGCCGCCAACCACTCCCCCCAGGCTCGCCGCGTCGCTGGTTCAAGCCCGGGCGGCTCCGCATCTGGACCCGTACGGTCATAAGCTGCCTCGACCAGGGAGCGGACATTGTCCGGCGATATGATTTCTCCCGCCTCAAGCAGAACGCGCGCACTGCGCCACAGCAGGGCATGATCGCGGTACACAAAACCGGTACGCCGCAGTTCGGCGCCCAGCCATCCCTCGGTTGGATTATCAACCGGAGAGGGCGCGAGCAGCATCAGGCGCGGCTCCGGGACGGCCCGCGTTCGCCCGCCATGTCGCCAGACACGCCCGACGCGCTGGATAATCAGATCGACTGGTGCCAGGTCACTCACCATGAGGTCGAAATCGAGATCGACCGATTGCTCGACAACTTGCGTCGCCACCAAGGCTTGCCCTTGGCGCGTGTTGGCATCAGCGTGCTTGCCGAACCGGCGAAGCACTTCATGCTCACGATCGAGCCTGTCACCCATAGCAAAACGCGCATGAAACAACAGGGGATCGAGCCCGCGTGCACGGAGCAGCTCTGCCGCTGCAATCGCATCGTCCACTGCGTTGCGCACCCAGGCAACCGCAGCACCAGCTTTCGTCGCTGCCACTAACGTGTCGGCGGCAGCCTCAGGGCTCTCGACTCGTTCGACCGCGACGCGCCGGGAGAGCGCTTCGGTCATCGGAATATGCGTTTCCGTGATCGCGTCACGAGAGACGACTGTTGCCAGTGGATAGGCAGACGAAAGCTCGCCAGCTTCCCTTTGGATATTCAGACCGGCGCAAAATGCTTCGGCCAGCTCACGCCTTTGCCGACCGGTGAGTGTCGCGGAAAGAACGATTGCACTGCCGCCGAGCGCCGCGTGGAATTGCAGTAGGCGCTTTAGTTCTTCGCCCATATAAGCATCGTACGCATGTGCCTCATCCACCACCAAGATACGCTGGGACAGGCCCAGCAACCGCAGCATCGCATGCCGCGCAGGCAAGACAGCGAGAAGCGCCTGGTCGATCGTGCCCACGCCGACCTCAGCTAAGAATGACTTGCGCCGATCATCTGCAATCCAACTCGCGCACTGCACACCAGCTGTTTCGTCGGCCGGGTCGTTGTTGACGGTTGGCGCCGTTTCGGCCGCGCCGGCTAAGATGCTATCAGTGAAGCCCTGTTTAAGCATACGCCGGCCATGGGCAAGCACCAGTGAGGGGCGCGAACCGGGCGTAAATAGACGATCATAAGCGTCGCCCAGCCGATCGTACATGGCGTTGGCTGTCGCCATCGTCGGCAGGGCGAAGAATAGGCCGTGCCCGCGCTGGTTGCTCATAAGGCGATGGGAAAGAACCAGCGCGGCTTCCGTCTTGCCCGCGCCGGTAGCGTCCTCCATGAGGAAGAGTGTCGGACCTTCCGGCAACGGCACTGTTTCTGTCCAACGTTGCAGTGGTCGTGGTGCGACGATCTCGGGAAACAGTGCTTGTGTGCCGCGAGCGGGCGCGACAGTTGAAGCTATAACTCCCGATTCGGCAACTGCTCGCTGCGCCCGAGGAAGCGCGATCGTCTGCCAATAGACGCCAAGATCGGCATGAGCACGCGCAGCAACCGGCGTAAACCAACGTCCCGAGCCGATCCAGTCAGCCAAGGTTGTCAGCCCAGCCAGCCACCATGCAAATGCTTCTTGCTCGCCATCTTCCAAGCGTGGCACCGGCGGCGGCTTCAGCGCCTCCAATATCGCATCAACACAGGCGGCTGCAGCCGCTAAACACACCGTGCAAGCGACACTCCCGGGCAGGTTGTAACTTTGCGGCTCGGGTGGTGGACGGCCGTGATGGCCAGTGATGGCGCGTAACACCGGCGACCGTCGTGCCCGAGACCGCCAACCGGCAAATAGAGGATCGATGTTGGCGACAAGGGTGTTAGACAGCAACAAATATCCCATTGCATCATGCGGATACCCAGCCGGTGCTTCCTTGAATGGCCCCAAGGCCGTCGGCCACAACTTTTCTACCTTTGCTTGGAAGGTGCGGGTGAATTTGCCAATATCGTGCACGGCCACCAGGGCCGCGAGGGTTGCTGCTGAAATGGCGACTGGTGCCCGGAGTTCGGGCCTTATCGTGATGGCGACTGCGGCGACGTCCAGGCTGTGATGTGCAATGCTATGCATTGCAGGCCCCTCGGCGCGACCCGATTTGGCCCAGAAATCAAGCATCACTGTTCGATCTGATAATGTCACTTCGCGAGCAACTTGCTCCTCCTGGTAGTTAGTGTCACCAAAACTCAGCACAATTACTGCTCCTCCCTCACGTAATGCAAACAGTACGACTCGGGCAGCGAGAACCACCATTGTCCATCCGGTGATGGTGCGGAGCGCGTGGCCGAGCCCAAACAACCGGCACAGGGTCGGTTGGGTGAGAACACGGAAATGGCGGCACAGCTCACTTGAGCAGTCCCTTGAGCCGGTTCATGCGCCAGGGATGAGGCGCCTTTGGTAAACCACCTGCGCGGCAGGGAACTGGGCATCCGCCACGGGTCAGATGCGTTTTTTACGACAAAGAGAGAAACTCGTGGAGCCTATTAGCTTACTCCCTCGGCAACTTCGGTGACACGACGTGCGAGCCGAACGATGTCGACCGGTTTGACGAGCTTCTGCACGCTGGCCAGCGGCACGACCGTGCCCATGCCGGATGACCCAGCGACGAGCGTCCTGTTTGCACGCCTCGCGGATACCAGGACGTTGCATCTCAATGCTAACGGCAATGATTATTCCCTTGGCCTCGATCGCTGGGCGATTGCCTATCCGGAGTGGACCTCCTGCCGGCGATTATTAGCTACTGGCTAGATGGACGCTTTGCGAATACCGTTCGGCCCGTGCCTTTCGGTGTTGTGAGCGTCAAGCAACCGCGCTCAGCTGTCGCACAAACCGGTCCGCCACTCCGTTGCTTCGGCTCATCTACGCCGCTCGCGTGCACGAACCGCAGCGCAGCGGATAACGGGCTCTAGCTCGCGAGAGAGCATCACCTCAAGGAACTGGAGCACTTCCGTCCGCACTTCCGGCTTCAGTTTCCGAACTCCACGAAGAAAATCAACTGCGGGCGGATCGGTGACAGTGATGCGGCAGATCTTGGGCGCTTGCCCCAGGCCATCGGACGTTCCTCCCCATGACTGAAAGCTGTAGCTCGAAGCGTTTTCGCTCATTCTCAGTGATGACAAAACGCAAGTATGAACGCCACAATTATCCAGCCAATGACAATCCAAGGGTTCACGAGCTAGTCCGCCACCTTGCCCTTCAGTGCGCGGGTGAGCGCAGTCTTCTGGCATTCGAGGTATTCAACCTCTTTGCGCAGCCTGCCGATTTCTTCGCAGGCGCGTTGCAGCGAAGCGCTCAGTGTTCCTTCGGGTCCGAAAACAGCCAGCCAGCGATGGAGATCCACCAAGATGTCGGTCATCTCTTTTCTTCACTCAGTTGCAGACGGTTGATGCGGATGGAGCAAAGTTAAGTGCACAACTCTGTCTTCGGTCATTAGAACTAGACACGCTTTTAGTTACGTTGATCGGACAACAGCATAATGTTGTCGGATTAGATTGCCAGCAACCTTCGGTTGCTATAGCCACGAAACATGGACAAGGCACTACAGGAGGCGATTCGCCGGGCTGGTGGTTTGCATGCGCTCGGGCGCGCGCTCGGAATTACCTTCCAGGCGATCCAGAAATGGCCCTATGCGCCGGTCCGGCGTGTGCTTGAGATCGAGCGCCTTGCAGGCGTCCCGCGGCACAAACTCAGGCCGGATATCTACCCATCAGCAGAATACCGACGGAAACGCTGATTCATGGGCCGGGTATTGGTGGCAGGCCGAATTCGACGATCGCCACAGGTTCGCGAACGATGATGTGCAGCTGGCGCAGCCTGGCGATCACCTCGGCGCACCTGTCACGGGATACGAATTCGGGAAGGTGAACGCCGCGACCACGGTAGGCCGGCATGGCGTATACACCGATGAACCGCTCGAGTTCGCTGATCATCTGCACGCGCCCGCAGTATTACGCCCCAAGCAGGCTGCTTGCGGCGCATTGCCGGCTACCAGCGCTGGATTAGACTACGCTGCGCAGCGGGTGTGGTTCGATTTGCCTGGCTGACGCAGCCATTCTTGCACGCAAATTCTTTTTCACGCGATCGATCGACTTCTTATCGAGGAACGGTCGATCGGCCCGGCGTTGGCCCCGCTGGGGTGTGGCATCCCAGAGAGGATGCAATTGGGATCAAACACGCCGAGATCCGCCAAATATTCTAGTGCTTCCATGGGCCTCCGTCCTAGTGGTATCCACAGCGCATCAGGCGGTAGCGCTTTGGCTTCTGCGGCGAGATAATTGTCAATCATATGGCGTAGCATCGGTGAACGTAGCATTGCTGGAGTGCCGTTGTAATTTTCACCGTTGCGGTACACCGCATGCCGCAATACCGAGGAGGCGCTTCCCCCCCTCTGGGTCTTTGCCTTGCTGCCACGCCACGATGTATGCGTTGCACTTGTCGCGTGCTGCCTTCAACGTCAGTTCGTTCGTGTCCTTGTTCGTCTTCGTGCCATAGCGACCCAGCACCTTCTTGTATCGCTTGCCGTGAATCATCTTGGCCACGCGGAACGTCACTTCACCAGAATACTCAGCACGTGCACTCAGACCACGTGTGTCTGTGTCGAAATACTGCGTTCGCAATTGGTCTGGCTTCAAGCTGTCAAGCAGTGAGTCAGTGAGTCTGCGGGTGGGCATTTGGTGTTCATCTTGAACCGCCCCGGTGCCCGACCCTGGGTGTGTTTGGCGTGGGTGTTGGACCAATCAAGCCACGAACAAGTTCGCAGCATGACTGGGGGTAATGGGGGTAGAAAGTCGGGCGATGTGGCAATACCACACGCAACTTCGCGATACCACACGATAGGATAACGCATTGGCTTCCTTGGACTTTCAGCCAAAATCCCAAGGAAGCAAGCCACTGTCGTGCTTATTTACCATCAGCGGACCAGACCGGAGAACGCTTGTTATCCCAAGGGGTTACGGAAATACGTCCGCGGCGAGTCTACGTTCCGTCTATGCGGATGCTGCGATAGGACGATTCGTCGCGGCCATACGACAAAATGCCTAGGAAGCCGCTACGGCGGTTCTCCGCGCGCTACCAGCCTTGCGCGCGCAAGCCGTCTGGACGCAATGGCGGCGGACGCTGGCAGCGATTCCGCGTTGCTAAGCGATTCCGCGT
>Ga0123355_10022039_pt1 | contig 10207 bp, 4 predicted proteins | sample TergutEmb28metaG_3_FD_89872 | JGI IMG/M metagenome (GOLD analysis project Ga0123355, IMG submission 89872) | Embiratermes neotenicus P1 segment gut microbial communities from Petit-Saut dam, French Guiana - Emb289 P1 | ecosystem: Host-associated > Arthropoda: Insects > Digestive system > Gut ... | reverse complement strand
TACTGTTTTTATCTTCCATACTTTGCGTATGTTTTTTTACTGTATTTGATATAAAAAGTGAGATGTCTCTCTTAAAGATTTTTAGCTCTATATATATATATATATATATATATATATATATATATATTCGTTTTCTTGTATTGTTATGGCCCGATGATGGGCCAAGCTTGCAGCGATACTACTCGCTCTTTAATAAATGTATTCACAAAAGTGAACTGGTTGTGATTAAATAATTTTATATCTTGGGAATTTGTTTTGACAACCTGTCTAGTGCTGCGTTTTCGTCAAGATGGAGTTATTTAACCGAAACTGTATTATGTATCTTCTGAATATAGCCTTAAATTAAAATTCCGATATTTATACAGCCTTTAATAAAACGGGTTAAGCTTAATGAAATCGTTTTGTGGTTCCTTTGCGCAGTCTTCGTAACACAGTGCACCTGACTTGAGACAGAAATTTACAGACTATTTCTTTTCCCTTTTCGGGACATTTAGTGGCTGAACACTTAAAGTGCGTCTCTTATGTATCGTTACTGTAATTAGAAGGAGAGTTAGAATTATAACTTATTTACATTCCAGTCTTCATTTATAGCACAAGAATTTAAAACACCGTAGTCTTCTGAATGTCCTTAAAAATACTATATGAAACGTGAGATTTTAAATGTTATTTAAAGTAATGTGTTTGATATGTTTTCATGTTGCCTGCAACAAAATACAGTAATGAGAATGGGTTTTCGTTGGCAAGGGGGATGTGCAAGAAACTGTAAACCTGCGGGCCAACGTACAACTGCTGCACTGATGGTTTTATTATCATAAACATATCGTTGAAGTAATGCATGTCTTATTGTTAGTAGCAGATGGTATAAAGTTTGTTTTGTCACATATTTTAAATGTCTTTGCTATAAACCATTTATTCAACTTTGCAGAATTTCGCCGAGAAACCCCATGGAGGAAAGTTCTTTGTGAGAAGATGCTGGTTGCTCCCCTATTCAAGAAATTCACCGCATTTTGTGGAATCCGAAAGTTCATCTTATGTTTACAAGAACCCTCCAGTTGTCCTTGGCTCGGGGTAAACGAATTCAGTCCATGCTGACCGATCCTATTCCTGTAAGATCAATTGCAACGTTATCCTTCCTTGTAAGGCTCTGTTCCTCAAACAGTCTCGTTTTTTCAGCTTTCCTCACCGACATGCCCTATGCATTTCTCCTCTCCCTCATACGTACCATATAACCCGTATATCTTATATTTTTATGTCATCTATCTATTATTATTTGTTAAGGACAACAAATTATAAAGTTTTGTCAGTTTTAAGTTTTTGCCTGCCTCCAGTTACCTCATTTCATTTTGGGCAATGTGTCCTCCTTAGCAATCTGTTTTCGAAAACCTTCAGTTCATGTTCTTCCCGCAGTCTGCGATTTCAAGTTTCACATACACTAAAAAACTAAAAATTGCGTCTCTGCATTTTTTAAATTTTATATTTTAAATTGGAGACAGGAAAATAAAACTCTTTGAAAATCTTGTGGCAGGAAAACTTCCAAATTGCACTGTAATATGGCAGATCTTTCCATCCACTGTCGGTAAGAGAAGAAAGAAGAAAACAATCGAAGATATAATCCTCTGGCGATTTATTAAGCTCTTTTCAAAATGCGCTATTATTTATTACTTCCCTCGCAACCTTCATTCTTCTATTGTGTCGACGCCATCAATTTATTGTGATTAGATAACGTCAGTGGTGAATGAGTGGATAGATACAAAGCGTGGGTTATTTCAGTTATTGTAAATTTATCGCTCAAGTAAATTTTCCTGAAAAATGTGTTGAATTTGTGACAAAGTGACGAATATGAATCTCGTTTTAACTGCCCACTCACTGTATTTGTTAGTTTTGTAGAACACTTCTTGTTCCTGTTTAAAAGTAATTTTAAATCCTACACTTTACCAATTATACGATTTTATGTAAACATGTTCATTTTTTTGTGGCGTGCCTTAAAACGACGTATAAAGTTATACTGTTTTCATACGACTACCAGATTTTGACAGAAAAGACATGTTTTTGATATGTGAGCAGAAATATTAACCTATCACTTTTTCTATTTTTTAACCCTTATCCTGCTAACGTGGAAAATAAGGTAATCTCCTAATAATGCCAGCAAATGACAGATGGGATGTAATTCTGCGTTTAAAGAGTTAATATGTGACCGTTTACGTCTCTCTTACGTTTTCTTGTAGCAGATAATTGAGACTTTGAACGCTTTGTTTAATTATATAAACTGACATAACGGCCATTGATTTTGAACGAGTAAGGCTGGAAGTAAAGAATATTTTGACGGGGAAGAAAGTATTGTTTAGTTGTAAAGCATCCTTCATTTTTGCTTTCACAATGATTTTGTTTACAATGGTTCTTTTTGTGATTTCATTAGCCGTTCATATATTTCCTGCATATGTTGTATAATTTCTTATTTGTACCTTCTGATAAGCTCTCTTTATTCCTTACAGTTCCGTTATTAATACGCTACTTTTTTCCAGAGCAGAATAAAGACCATAGCTCAATAATTTTGTCACGTGCAGGTATTATGTCCAGTCACTTTCACTGGGATATTCGTGCTATTGCATTCATACTATACAGCTTGATGCATTAAAGGACTCTACTCACTTTCCTTTACCAGATGTGCTCCTAACCACAAAACTGTTGCTATCATCGGCTAGAGATTTCTCATGTAGCTCATCCGTTTGTCTATATCTGCGACCACAGGTTATGCAGCACAGATTCTACATATTGTTGAGTCCATAGTTTCAAGGCTACAAATCGAATTCCGCAGACTTAGAATCTCTACCGATATATACATATACACACATAATAAATGCAAGTCAAGAAATTCCTGCTCCACCTGAATTTTGTATTTAAGTTCTCGTTGTGGCTGACCTATTAAAGAAGTTGAAGTCATAGTTAGACTAAAACGGGACCTGATAGCGTCGTTAAATTTAAAATGCTTCAGAGGTTTATTTTCATCATCACCCCCTTCCCCACGCAAAACTAGAGCGAATCTCGTAATACGCAAAATTAACTTCTACGATATTTGGTCATACAGAAGAAAATATTCGATTACATTTTTAGACCCTGCACTCGAGCCCATTTTACTTAAAATTCAAAAGCACCATTATATTATAAAACCTGCAGGAATTGCTTAACATTCCGAACAATCTCCCCAAAACATCGAAGCATATTAAAGAAACTGTCGATGTGAATAAAAATCCAACAGATGCAACAGTATTCAGATATTTATTCACTGCAAAACTACTCTACATGTTTCGGGTGTCACAGCACCCATCATCAGGAGTATTATAAACAGTACCCGCAGCCTCCGGTACAGGTCATACTACTTGTACCGCTACTCCCCTCCAACGTGGTCTGATCGGGACGGAGTCAAGTAGTATGACTTGTACCGGAGGCTGCGGGTACAGTTTTTAATACTCCTGATGATGGGTGCTGTGACACCCGAAATATGTAGAGTAGTTTTGCAGTGAATAAATATTTGTATACTGTTGCATCTGTTGGATTTTTATTCACATTGAATGCACGGAACCACGAGCTTAAAAAAAAAAAGATTGTCGATTTTATGATACCAAAAATTCTATTTTACAAACTAAAGACATTGTAGCTGTATTATATTTTGTGAAGAACATATATAAATTCGCTTTCATATATTCATATACCACGCCTTTTACAAGTATATTTTTGGGATTGTCTTTGTAATAAATAAAAATTATATTACAACAACTGTTCTATTGCGAACTAAATTAAAATCTAATTTACAGCGAACGTAACTGAATGTTGACTATTGGTTATTCTTGTGATCTCAGACACATTACGTTACTTCTAAGTCAAAGTCAAGATTAACTGCAATTTGCAAAATGAGATAACGATCTTATCGAAGGACTCTGCTTGTGAATTTCCACCTTTGAGACGTAATCGTTATGTGTTTTCAAAAGTTTCGTGGACTGCATAAGGATTTCAAACGTAAACTCGAGCACCTTCCAGGCCGCACCATCAGTTTGACACGTCCTTTTTTGAGTGAAGACAAGCAAATGCTGTTCCTGATAACGATATTATATAAACAAGTGACAATGCAGTCACCAATATGGACTCTGAGTCTAGCCTAAACTCCGGTGTTTCCTGTAACGGGTGTCACATTTGAAGACAGTCGACAGAACATGGACAAGTGTCATTGTTTGCATGACACGGCAAGTTATCTGCAAGTGATACGTGTTTATTAGATGTGTGTGACGGGGGTACCTGTATGGCTCGTATTGAAACTTGAAGGAATGCCATTAACTTTCACGCTGTTGTCATTTTTGCTGTTTAGGAAGCTACAGAACGCTGTTGATGCACGGTACCCTTCACCTGGTGTCTGCTGCGTCAAAGAAGCGACCTGCACGAGCTTTCATATGACTGAATTCCCCAGCAGCAGGTTCAGCAAATACTTAGAGAAGATGAGCTTCTAGTACGTCAGTAGGGTAGATGAATACACCATCAGGACCTGGGTGATTGTTTCTTTGAGACATTTAAATATAATGTTAGTAATTAACCAACTTAACCCTTTGACACCTAACGACAACTATAGGGGTCGTACCGCACCGCTAACCTCTAAACGTTGCATTTTATATATTTATTCAACAAATACAGGTACTGAATATTTTAAACATGGTATATACTCTTCGTTTCTTTATCTTCAAAATGCAGTTTGTTTCATAATTCTAACACATTTGGTTCCGTTTTATTCACATTTTATATACAATGTGTGCCAAAATTAAAAAAAAAAATAATTCCGGCCCCAAAAGGTTAATGCACAAATTCTTGTTTTATAATAAGTTTATTATATGCCTCTACACGTTTCGAGCATTATGTTCTCATCATCAGCAGGTCAAAATTATATTACACGGCATCTGGTACCATCACACCTGCAGGTGGCCGCCCCGTGCACAGGTGCATGGGGCGGCCACCTGCAGAATGTGATGATACCAGATGCTGTAATACAATTTTGACCTCCCGATGGTGAGTACATAGTGCTCGAAACATGTAGAGACATATAATAAACTTATTATAAAACAAGAATTTATATATTAAGTTGGTTAATTACTAAGATTGTACTGAGATGCACGGTCAGCAAAACATCAACATTTAAATATGTCGAACAACGTTCTAAGAATGCTAAATGAGTTGTCCTTCATAGGTCAGAGTGGGTTTCAGGTGTAGGATCTGTCATGAAATAAGCTGGAACATATATCTAGCAACACTTTCACCCATGTTCCACGTTTGAAGGGGTTTTCATTGGCAAAAAATGAACTAAAAATTCCAGACCCTGTTCTTGCAAAACGTGAATTTGCAAGTGCTGCATCTAGAGAACTGTAGTTTGAATAGACTCCTACTTTCGTCATTCGATGGTGTTCTTAATCTTAACGAATTATATTTGTCATCTAACAAACTACGAACTGTTGAAATGGGAAGTCTTTCATTATCTCGTCCACTGCCGAATATTCGGTACCTGGAACTCAGTGACAACAATCTTGAACACGTTTCACACACTTTAACCTAACTGCCGAGTCCTGAGGGTGTGAGTGTACGTTATAACGAACTGAGGAACTTAACCCTTTGACGCTTAACGACCCCTATAGGGGTCGTACCGCACCGCTAACCTCTAAACGTTGCATTTTATATATTTATTCAAGAAATATAGGTACTGAATATTTTAAACATGGTACATACTCTCCGTTTTTTTTCTCTTCAAAATGCAGTTTGTTTCATAATTCTAACGTATTTGGTTCCTGTATTATTCACATTTTATATACAGGGTGTGCTAAAATTAAAAAAATAATTCCGGCGCCAAAAGGTTAAGAGACATTTTGTTTCTGGAAAGACATGTGAGACATCTGAGTGAAGCGTGTGACTTAGATGCGATATGTGGCAATATTACCTATCAGGTTTACTTTTGTTGAAGTTGGAATGAAAGTGAAAACGAAGTACATTGCGTTTCTGAAGACATCGTCCCCATTGTAAGTGAATCATGGATAGAAGAAATGGTAGTAAGGATAAACTCAGGTGAACCCCAGCATGAAACTTGCCTTCATTGCAGGGTATATGTTTATGCCAGGATTCGCTCTTGGTGTGCTGTGCACCATTCTTGTAATTTGTATACCTATCGTAGTTTTACAAGAAGTGAAGCAAAAAAGAGGCACTGAATTCGATGTAAGTGCCGAATCTTCAGTTCGTCTGTTGTGAGCGACAGTGTAACGTCAGTATCAAACGACACGCAAAAATGTGAGTAATGCGTTCTTACAATAAAAGCCAACAAGACGCAGTGTTTCTCAACTTTATTTTGATAAAGAACTCTGCATGTTTCGGACAGACTTACTGTCCGTCATCAGGAGTCTTAATACTGTTTTCACAGCAATTGGTATTTGTCATACTAGTTATGCTGACTGTCTACTAGCGAGGTCAGGATGACCTTGCTAGTAGACAGCATAACTAGTATGACAAATACAAATTCCTGTGAATACAGTATTGAGACTCCTGATGATGGACAGTAAGTCTGTCCGAAACATAGAGAGTTATTTATCAAAATAAAGTTGAGAAACACTGCGTCTTGTTGGCTTTTTGTTATAAGAATATATCACGACGCACGGTCCTCTGAATGTCAAATGAGTAATGCGTGTTTTAATCTTGAACAAGAAAACGAAATACATTGGGCGAAATATTAACAGGCGTTCTTTAAATGTAATCTGCTCTAATTTGTTTCATGCGTGCAATTTTTATTTATTATTGTCGTTCCCATATATAATACTGTTCCACGATGCTGTTCTGTGTGTCTTACTCGCCGAAAACTACGTGTGTTAGTATCATGTCCAAAAATATCCGCCGTGTGTTCTGCTTCAGGGTCATTTCAATCAGCGTCATGGAGGAGAGACTGTGTAGTATGATAAGCTCCACTGAATCTTCTCCATCTGCTTGTGGAATACGTAACTGGCCAATCACGCTTTTTTTCACAGACCAGGTAGCTGAAGCTGGAAATCTCTCTCCAAGAATCGACTGAAGTAAGTTCATTTTACGTTTACCTTGCTCGTATCAACCAAGTGAAAATGGGCCAAGACGTCTTCCTTCCCATGTTCATTATCATTTCCACAGCAACAGACCTTACCTTGTAACTAATCCACATGCTCAAACCCTTTTTCTTTAATAAGGTCTACCTCTAACGCCCCAAGAAGGACCAGAGGGGATGTAGATGTGTAGCTTACTCAGTCCTAATGTCGACGCTTGATGGGGGTGGGTGGTCAACGTCACGACCCGGTCGATTTACCTCCAGGAAGGAGCTCAGATACCAATTTTATAGTTGGCTGAGTGGGCTCCAGGACCGGTCTGGATGGGTTTGAAGAAGAGAAATTATCTTCCACCCAGGGGTTTGAACTCCGGACTGTCCAGTCCGTACTGTGTCTCGATATCGACTACGCTAAACCGGTTCGTATTTAGTATTTATTTCCATACGTGACTCCTGTCTCCCCCTGGTCTCTTCACTTCAGATTTCCTACTATACTAGGTGGTATATGCTAAACCCTCGAAATCGGCCTGTGTCGTATTTAGGACGCAATTTATTCTTCTAAGTCATGGGTCTTCAACCCACGGGCCACAAGGTTTTATTATTCGGCCCGCGTCCATATTTGCAAATTATGTGCATAGCTACAATAAAAAATTACACAGTACTCGAGGCCACATTTGCGAATTATGTATATGCTACAACAGTTACACAATACTTTAGGCGGTTATTGTCATTTTTCTTCTCGCGGCCCGTGAACTTACCACCCCATTGTAACTGAGCTGGAGGCCCGTTTTCTAAGTCGTTGTCAGAGACATCTGTCTAGCAGAGGTGCTACTACTATTGATCGGCACGTGCACTTTGTAGTGTACTATCCTGCCACCAGTCGCGGTAGAGAGTCGGGAACTGCATAGCATGTCTGAACTCGTAATTAAGCTTGTTGTCTGCGGTATAATTAGTTTTTTATAAGACTTGTTTTCCAGAAATTTGTAATATAAACTCTAATTAATGTAGGAAGTAGTAACGAATTATTACTGATATTATATAAGACAATGGCGATACCAACACTCCTCTACGTGTGTGATAATTCTGCTATAAAAGAATAATATGAGATATCAGATGAAGCAGAGATGACACTTTGTGGTTTTTCGTAGGGAAAATATTATATGACCGTAAAACAAATAAAACAAGGAAAGAATTAAATGTGTCCGTACAATATGAACCAACAGTATGCACTATTTACTTTCAATTTATTTCATTAATTAACCTCTACATGTTTCGAGCAGGCTTACTGCTCATTATCAGGAAGCACTACTCTGTATATACAGCAGCTGGTGTATGTCATGCGTTTATGTTGTCTGGCTGTTGACAGGTTCCATCACGATGACATACGAATTGCTGTTTATACAGAGTAGTACCTCCTGATGATGAGCAGTAAGTCTGCTCGAAACAGGTAGAGGTTAATTACTGAAATAGATCGAAAATAAATAGTGCATCCTGTTAGTTCATATTGTATGGATATATCACGATGCACGTTCAACAATACATTAAAAATTAAATATATATAATTTAAGTGAAATTACAGTGGATTAGAGACGCCAGTGGACAATACATTTCATTGCGAACGAAAGACGTTCGCACCTCAGAAGGTCGAAATGACGCGTGTCGACGGTGGAGAAGATTGAGAGACCAGTGGCTACGAGTTTGAAACAGGAAGAAGGACAAGATATTATACCCTCTTGCTGCTAATGATTATGAGTAATGTAAACTGACCTTTAGACCTCGAGTCCACTGGAATCGGCGCTTTTCCGATGAACGTGTGGTGCAATACTACAGCTAACCGTAGCACTTGGAGTTAAACCAAAGCAAGAAACTAATTTCCAGTAACAGAGGGCACTTGAAATTTGAATGGTAATATATTCCAAAACACTCTGTACTCACGCCAGTAGTGTAGTCTGCTTGCAAGGCGGAAGCAGAATATTACAGTTTTATTAAATGATCACGTCAACATTTAATTTCCTACAAATAATAGAAGGAAAAAATTCAGGACTCTTTCTGGAGATTGCTGGCAAATGTAGCGAGGAAAACAACTAACGTTTCAATTGTTTTCATTGGATCTTGTTACTGTAACTGAAACAAAAGAAGAAAACCTTCTTATAGTTCCCAATTTAGGATCCTGATAATATACCGGGGTGCTGATAAGTCTTGGTATAGTTTTGTAAGTCTTGAACGATGTAGCTTGTTTCCTTCCAGGGTAGGGCTAAGGACTTATCAGCACACTTGTACTAGTATGTAACGATCGCTTGGGCACACAATGCGTGCCAATTAATCACCTGTCATTTTGAGTCACACGGTGCCATTTTAGTTTTCGTGGTTTCATTTTTACCGAACACCACTTTGAAGTGGCTGAAGTGCTGATTCGGAAGCTGGCTAAACTGAAGGTTTTAGTTTTTGTCCTCAGCGCCTGTAGAAAAGAGGCTTAGAATATAACTCGGTCACCTATTTATCGTCGTTCCTAGGGCTACATCAATTTAGCTTGTCTCATTCCCTGGATTAGATCTTTCTCATGGGCCCGGTAGAGTAGATTCTTCTCTTTATTCGTTATACCTTGAAGAAAGAAGCAGGTGCAGCGTGTGAAACGTTGTATTTTTTTATATTGAGACGATGGGCAGTGTCCACAATTTCAGTCACGTTTATGATCATAAACACATCGTCAGAATCATTCAAAGTTCTTCTACGCGTTTTTTAAAATTAAGATAGACTGTCTCTTGGGATATGATGCCGTGAAGTCTAGTGGCAGTGTACGGACATTGGAGAGGAACCTTCTTTCTTATTTCTTGTGATGGTGGAAGTCCTCACATCTTATATATTTTAATGCCAAAAACCACATTTTTTTGTACGTACAGAAACCCCTTCTTCTCATAAAATTTTACTTGCATATTTTCGTTTGCTGATATGACAATGGATAGCTCAATCACTGTAGTGAACTGGTTACAGGATAGGGACAGGTGGCGGACGCTTGTGAGTGCGGTAATGAACCTTTGGGTTCCGTGAAATGCGGGGAATTTCTTGACTAGCTGCAAACCAGTTAGCTTTTCAAGAAGGACTCTGCACCATGGAGTAAGT
>Ga0123355_10022038_pt1 | contig 10207 bp, 6 predicted proteins | sample TergutEmb28metaG_3_FD_89872 | JGI IMG/M metagenome (GOLD analysis project Ga0123355, IMG submission 89872) | Embiratermes neotenicus P1 segment gut microbial communities from Petit-Saut dam, French Guiana - Emb289 P1 | ecosystem: Host-associated > Arthropoda: Insects > Digestive system > Gut ... | reverse complement strand
GTTTGGCTAGAATTAGACTTATGCCAAATTTTTTAGCTGAATTTTAGAATCTTTTTTTTTTTTTTTTTTTTTTTTTTTTTTAAAATTTTTTTTTTTTTTTTTTTTTTTTTGTTTTTTTTTTTTTTTTTTTTTTTTTTTTTTTTTTTTTTTTTGCTTCTTTAATTACTTTTATTTAGAATCCTACAATACATTATGTAATGTGCTTTAGTCTCTGGATTGTTGTTCTTAGTGAGGGTACATATATTTCTCTTTCATCGGTCATCTGGCATCTCCACATCCAGGTATTTCTCTTACTACTCCTTCACATACATCAATGAAATCCCCCCCCGGGCAAGAAGTAGTGTATCACGCTTCCGTTTTCACCGGTCATCACCCTTCTCCACATCCACATTTCTCTAACTACTCCTGCACAAAAATCACGGAAAACACGCTGTCACGGAGTACAGCGGCGCGCCGCCATCTTTGTGCCCAGCTTTGTAAAGTCTTTCGGTCCTTTGAACAGTGATCTGTGCCTCGATCCATGGTGTGTAAGGAAGGTTGGTATCTACTCTGATCCATGGTTGGTATACTGTAGTGTGCGTACAAAGAAATCTTTTAAATGCAAAAGCGTGTGAACGCCGTAAAGCGACTCCAGCCTCGGTGTAGTTGTTATTGCACGCCCTCTTGAATTAATTTTTTTTCTTAATTTCTTCATGAATTCAACTTGAATTTGCTAGTGTCATTCCCAAAATTTTGAACTCTGCCAAATTTTCAATCACCACCCATCTTGATATTGCGATTTTTGCCTGCATTCTGTTCATGAGGCATGAGTATGTTCTTAGTATATTCAGAACTTCCTGTGATTCCACAGCAGTTTCATTAATAGTGACTAAGATTTTGTGTTTACAGTGTGTATGCTGTTACCAGATAAATTGACTTGATCAACACAATCCAGAAGCTAATGTGTACAATTCCATTTCATCCCGTTGTGGTTTGCTGGAACCTTCTTTTTCCATAAAGTATGATAGCTTTCAGTACCATTTCTAATGAATATGTTTTCTTTTAGGACCTCAGCAAATATTCCATGTGAGACACATCCTTTCGGAACTATGGAGCTGAATCACTAGAATTTTTGTTAAGTCACTGTCTCATGCAACACACAAACCATCATGTGTGGTGAACAAGTTTTAAGTTTCCAAAAATTATTTTGCAGTCTGTTACAATGCTACAGAGATTTGAAGAAACAATTCCTGCTCTGAGAGAATGCATGGTGATTTATGTGTACATGCATGCAAAGAAGATAATTTTATTCACTTATTCCTGCAATTTACATGGTCACAGGAACAAAATGTTATCTGCTAAGATGGTGCTAATTCTCATTCCCATGTCTCTCCAAGTTGTTCTATCCTTAGCCATTTCCTTCCACTTTTTAACTTTCAGTTTTTTTAGATGTCATAACATCCTCTGGTAATCATTGTCTTGGTCTTCCTACTGGTCTAATTCCCGTAGGTTTCCAGTCTAGTAGTTTCCTGGTTGGTCTTGCTTGATCCATTCTTTGAATATGCCCCAGCCATTTGATTCTATGTGCCTTGATGAATCTTACTATATCTGCACCTTCTATTAATTTATCAGTCTCCATGTTGTTTCATATTCTCCATATATTGTCAACATTGACAGGACCAAATATCTTCCTTAGTATTTGCCCTTCAAAAATGCGTAGGTTGTTTTCATCTTTTGCTGTTAATGTCAAAGTCCCTGATGAGTGCATAACTACTGGTCTTATCATCATTTTACATATTTTCATTTTAGTATCCTCCCATCTATGCCTAGGTCTTTCGAGTGGTCTCCTACCCTATGGCCTTCCCACCATAAACCTATATTCACCTCTCCCTTTCCCCATGATATATTCCACGCCCGTGACATCCTTCTTGATATGATGACTTGAATAATATTAGGGGTCCAGTACAGATCATAAAGCTTCTCCTTCTGTTGTCTTCACTTCCCTGTTACCTCATCCCTCTTAGGCGCAAATATCTTCCTCAGCACCCTGTTCTACTTTCCATGCATTCTCATAGATACGTCTTTAAATATGCTAACTGAATGCACATATATGTTCATATAACAATATATTTACCACATTCCTCCAACATATTTCGGTGTGTTATGCACCGTTTTCAGGGAGAGCTACACGTATTTCTGTGCAAAATTAATTTTTTTAAATAGATTTTCATCTTTACATTTTTAATTCTGCACCTAATGATAACTTGCACTCCCTAATTTCAATTTGCTCTAAATTACAATCGTACTTTTAATATTTTAAAATGAACAAACTATATCCTATGCTATTGTTTGGTGTGGGTTAATGACTTGGTCTCTCACATTAAGACAGGAAAGTACAGTAAGCTAAGGGTGTTCCAGAATAATGAGGAATATAATTGAGCCTAAGGTCGATGAGGTAACGAGAGATTAGAAACTGGATTGGGACGAACGTCATGACTTTTTACTCCTCACTAAGTATTAGGTGGGTGTTCAGATCCAAAAGAATGTGGCAGAAGCGCAAGTAGCACGCTTAAGGGAGAGCTCATGTTGGATTTTGGTGAGAAATTTGTGGGAAAGAGGTCACTTGGAAGACGTAGATGAGAGAATAATATTAAAATGGATCACAAGGAAATAAATGGGTTGGCATTGACAGGATTAGTTTGGTTCAGGATAAGAACAAGAGGCTGACTCTCGTGACAGCGATAAAAATCCCCACATGGCGGTAAATTTTTCGACTAACTAAAGAACTGTTAGCTTTCGACAGGGAGTTATTATTGTTGTTTTTTACTGTAGTTATGTTACTCTACTGACAAAGTAGTAATCTGTGATCAACAGGCGGTATTAGCGAAGTCGATTCAATCCGCTCCCCAGTCATGTGACGTGCTTTTTTTTTTTTTTTTTTTTTTTTTTTTTTTAATAAACTGTGATCGCTGATAGTCGCGTAGTGCAGGATCATACGTAGCGAAGGTAGTGGCAGAATTAGTAGTTAAGGTTAATTTTGTGAAGTTGTGTGTGCAGTTAGTTTCCATAGCTGTTTTCCGTGATTTGTTGAACTGTATGCAAAAAAACACGAGCTTCAACAAGTGATAGAACGTGAATAAGTTGTGATCAATCACGGCATCCACAACATGGAATCTGTTAGGAATCCAATCGTCTTCTTGGACGTCTGTATTGGACAAAACAGAGGTTAGTATGTACCGCTGAACATTTATAAACGTGTGAGTTAATTATAATAATGCATTGTGGTTTACAGTGCGCAAGGAAATTGGAGCGTACAATTTCTGGTACCATAAGGCATAGCTGTAGTTGGAGATGTAGTGGCGATAGGTTCCTGTTACGTTTGGCATCTACGACGAAGTTTACATGATTTCAAGCGTAATAAATCTAATAACTTAAAAGGAAATTGCATGAATATAGTGTCAGTGGTATTAGTTATCTCCCTAATTCTGTTTTACAGCTCTGTATAGCGTTACCTTTAGTGCTGCATAACAGAAGTTTATCAGTAGTTTTAAGAAATACATTGCGTCTTTTACAGCGGGACGAATCGTTATAGAATTATTCAAAGACGTTGTTCCGAAAACAGCAGAAAATTTTCGAGTGCTTTGTACGGGAGAAAAGGGAACTGGAATATCTGGAAATCCACTTCATTTGAAAGGAAGTTTATTTCACAGAGTAGTACCAATGTACATGATTCAAGGAGGGGACATTGCAGCATTTGATGGAACAAGTGGAGAAAGTATATATGGATGGACATTTGAACACGAAAATTTTACAATCAAGGTAATTCTTTGATTTTCTTGGCTGGGAAGATATAACTTACATAGTAAATGCTGTGTATCAGTTTTATGCCCTTAGTAACAATTCCACCCAAGTTTTTACACTGGTACAGTATTGTGTCTGTTGGCTAAAATAAGAACACAACACAGAAACCTAAATGAATATTGGTTTGCATGTAAGATGATGCATGTGAAACGGCTGTATATGGTCAGGTATTCTTGAAACATTGATACCCTTAGCCTAGCTGTAAAAATGATGTGAGACAGGCTCTTGGTACTGTGGGTTCTGATCAACTTAGTGTAAAGCACTGTGTGAGAGATAAGTATGAGCACTAGTGGAGTTACAGTTGAAAGGGAAAACTGAAATGCTCAGGGATGAACCTGCCTGAGTATCATTTTCTACATAAACAATCCCACATAGAATCCAGGGCTTGAAGCTAGGCCTCTGTGGTGAGAAGCCACAAACCTGTGGCATGGTCTGGATATATATCATGTAGTATTTGTTTCAATAGATTGAGTTTGATTGGCAAGTTGTCACCAAGTGGAATTCAGTGGATAGGAGACTGAGAAAGCTCTAAATTGTTCTGTGAAAAGTTGTAATGATATTACATTTAGAACATTGGAACAGTCAGGATTATGTATGAAGGATGTCCAGTAAGTCAGGTCCCCAGGCCATAAAAATTAAATTACAACATTAAATGTCATATATTCTTCTGAAATATTGTCATTTTTTAACACAATCCACAAACACATTGTTAAATTTATCCCATCTTGACACAATACAAATTCCATCTCAGCAGAAATTAGGATGTTGCATTTTCAACCATTCATAAACAGCCATTTCTTACTCTACATTATTGTAGAACTGGTGACCTCCCAGGAGTTACCTCAGCAGAATGTCAGAAAATGGTGCACATATTTTGAAAATTGTTGAATGGACATCCATGATGGTTATAGCTGTCAACCGAGCATGTTAAGGACCATTGTGAATGCAGCGTATGAATGAGTGAATGAATGTATGAATGGTATTTGGATTCGAGCCCTTCCGGGCCTGATGCACCTAGGCCTTAAAACAGGCCCTTTGTGCCCCATGATCTATTACTAGGTTAAAGGAGCCCTGTTCCTTTACCAAAGTTCCAGATGGCCCCAATACTTAGTTTCCTAATATCCTCAGGGTCCAAAAAGAAGGATCCCAGATGTGCATGTCTGAGTGAAGCCAAGGCCTCACACTCACACAAGATGAGGACTGAGGTTTCCTCCTCAGTACCACACTTCCTACAAATGGGGTTATTACTCAGCCCCATTACATATAAATGTCTTCTTAGGCTGTTATGTCCAGTAAGGAGATCAATAACAACCCTGGATTGTGTCCTATTAAAGGACAATAATTGGGCCCTTGTAACCAGGTTAGGACCCAGCATGCAGCACAAGTGGAGTAACTGATTTTGGAAGGCTGACAAGTCACATTTCAAGATTTATCTGCTGAAACAATACTTCAGAGGTCACTGATTCCACAGTAATAAGGAAGTGGAATGCAGATAATATAAGTTATAGATATTGACTTTGTGGAAGAGCCATTACTTTTGTGGAGTTTAATCAGGACCATGACCTAAACTTTCCACTCTTGTTATCAGAGTCCAGTTTTTGTTAGCCCCTGATACTTTGCCTTGATATAACTGTTTATTTGACTGTAAAAGTTGTGCTAGCTCTAAGGCACTAAGCCTTGAAGGTGTATGGAGGAACTGAGGTACAGCTGAAGGTGTTTTTAACCTGGGCACTAGACAGAGGCGAATATTCAGCTTTATGGCCAAACTGTGTCACTACCAGGGAAAGAGGCCCTAGTACCCATCCAGTAGGAGGCTGGGTGTGCCTCAGAGCTGTTCTGGATATTTTGGAGATGATAATGATATTTTTCCCTGTTGGGAATTGATCCTTGATTCTTGGTTTATCAAAACAATACCTGTTGGCATTAATGTGAACTCACAGTGACAAAGCAACACTGTTCAGAGTCATACCATTGAACATTTGTATATAAAATACTGTAAATGCATAAGGAGATATGATTTGACCCACGGCAGTCAAACAGAATGTCCATTCCTACACTGGCCTGGCATTTATATGAAAGAGAATAGCATAGTCGGTATTGTGACTGCTGTGCCGGCTGTGCAACCCTGGGATTCTGTTCTATACAGGGGCCAGAGATTTTTCTTTTCCCCAAAATGTCAAGTCTCCTATTCAGTGGGTATCAGGAGGTAATTTTGCTGGCAGTAAAGCAGCTGGAGCATCAGATTGACCACTCATTTCCATCTAGTGCCAAGGTTAAAGAGTGGAGCTGTACCTCTGGTCCTGTGATGTGACCATATGACTTGAATAGAGACAGCTTTGCCTTTACCATTATTGCTGGGAGGAAATGAGAAAAGCCACAAAAACCTTGCTTTAAATAATCACTGTATCAGCCAAGATTTGAACTGGGAGCTTCCAAAACACAAGCTGTATTACCACTTCATTTTGTTTCTTGGTTGTTTGACGTATAAAGGTGAAGGGTAAGGTAAAGTCCGTGGGCCTGATACAGTATACACTCTAGCCACCTTGTCCCTGGTACTCATTGGATAGGAGATTGCATGGGCTCCACATGCAGTCTGGGCATAGTGCTGAAGGGAAAAATCTCTGCCTCCTCCACAAAGGAAGCCCTGATATTTCAGCCATTGTTTGTGTGACTGAGTCAGTGTTTACTGTTGTATTGTTTACAGTACTGTCCTGTGTGGTCATTTGGATTATGAAAGTATTTTGTATGAGGTTTTAGGTCGTGTGGAATGTGACAATATGTTGGGTGTGTGGTTCACAAAGTTTTGAAGGAATATTGTCCCATCATGTTCAAGCATCAAGTAGTCTCAGAAAAACAACCAGGTGTGGTAACTTGTATTGTCGTATCAGTTGGTGGATGGCTGGAAGTGGTGGCATTCTCAGTCACTGTACATCTGACAACCCCTGTTAAGTGACATACCGTTACATCCAGAACATTCCTACACCCCCAGTTGGCTAACCACCCTCATCAGCCATCCACCAAACAGTTCCACTGTATATGTATATTATCACACTTTTTCCACTTCGGTTATTCTTCTTGGACTCCATGACCCTTGAAGATGTAGCGACTGTGTTCGTCCAAAATGTTCAGAACAACTCACCCAGTGACACAACAGTATGTCCCAGAACACCTGATTCAACAGCAGCATCACAGTGAGATACTCAGGTGCCAGGTGTTCTGTGTTATGTATTTGATACAGCCGTAATATGAGAAAGTGGAATATTTTTATGTTGTATATTTGCCAGGTGGTACATAAGAATGTATTGCCTGGCATTGGGCAGCTAAGGAAATAATGCTGACAAACCTGGTGCCTTGTTTGTGCCTGCCATTTGTTAGCTGTCCTTTGTAATATTACATTTTGTATTTCAGCACCATTCACCAGGCTTACTGAGCATGGTAAATGTTGATGACAAAACATGCTGCTCCCAATTCATCATTACTGTAACTGCGTGCCCTCAATTAGATGGTAAGAATGTTGTATTCGGTGAAGTGAAAAAGGGTTTCGGCATTGTACAAGAAGTGAATTTTATCGACACTGAACAAGGACGCCCATTAGTGGTAATGTACTTTATACATGTGACTTTCCTCTGTCATAATATCAAATTGATGTCTCACGATACATAAGGCTTGATTGTTCCATGTAAAATCAAGTGACATGAATATTTTGTAATTTTCTTGAGTGAAGGCGTTGTAATCCCCAGTGTTTTAACACTGGGACTGACTGGTAGCCATGCTATATTTCTGTGACTGATTGCACTGTGGAACAAGCTTTCTCAGTTCTAGAAATTAGGTTTTGTCATCCATTTTGCTTTGTAGATGTTGTGTGGTTATTTTTAAGCAGATGTAAATTACAAATACATTTTTATATTAATATTCAGTATTTTTTAAAGTTCTGTAACTGATTTTCATGAATGTGTGGTACCCATCTCAGCAGTTTAACCCTTTCATGTCGTCTGTCAGAAGATTTGCACAACAAACTATATGCATTTAATGCCACAGGATCACATATTGATTGCATATCTTTGCTACTTTGCTGTCTGCATTCGTTGGTATCTCTTTCAATAGTCTGCACATAGGACCAGCAGGTGGCAGGAATTTGATACTTTTTTATGACCTATAGTCACAAACAATGTTAATCTGTCTGCGTGCATGTAACAGCTGTAGAGCCACTGAATTGGTCCGTATGAAACTGGGGATTGTACAAGAAATTGTCAGGCCACATCAGTTGTGTTTGTTCTTGAATTAAAGTAATTCTACCTGTTTTTAGCCCAGCACATGTGTTATAGCAGTATTATTTTTATATTGAACATATGCTGAACACTTGCTAATATTTTGTGTAAAAATTAACCTGCACACTTGTTTAAAATACAAGCCAGAAAATCTGACACAGGCACCCCCCACAACAGCATGCTTCACTAAATGCTGTTTTGCTACAGGGCTCTTGCAGACTTTATGCAGTTTAACAATTTCTGAGTGCTTTCATTTGTGTTACTACCACTGCTTTTCATTAGCTGACAGCGGAGCCAAGGCAGTTAGCATTAGCAGCTGATTAGCAGCTTGTTGAACTGAGTAGGGGATGACCATGCTTCTGAAGGAAGAAGGAAGGAATATGGAAAGGCAGTAACTACTTTAGGTACAGCAATTCCTGGACAGGTTGTGAGGTTTCCAGGAAGTTGAGGCTCCCAGATTACAAGACAGTCAGCACATGAATCTGATAAGGTTGTCAGCCCTATGCACCAGCTGCCTTTACCCTCGCAAGAAATATTCCTGATACTCATTTGTGTTAGAGGCTGAGTTGACCCCAGGGCTGTGGTGTGGTCAGAAGGATTATGTGAATGGAAAATTCCATTGACACCATCCAGAAGTGAACCTGCGACTCTCCGGCTTGTAGCGCAGTCCCTCAACCAATTGCACCACCACGTGCCACCAATAACTACTTTAAGGGCCTCAGAAATTAAATAGTACTGTGTATGCATCTAATTGTTAATCTGATTTCAGTACTAAAATATGTCTGATGTTGGGAATTTATTATCATTGAAGGGTAAGCTGAGCATGGAAATTAGATCTAGGAACATTAATTCTTATGGCAAAAGTTCTGTCACTTAATGCTGAATGGTAAATGAGGGCTCCCTCACCAGAACACCAAAACACAGAATAAACATGTTATTGTTTATGTTACATTGCAATGTGTGATGCGTGATACATGTATAAAGAAACTTATTTCTGTGACTAGACATGAAATTTTGTAACAATTATTTTGTGTGCATGCACACACACACACACACTCTCATGTATGTGTGTGCTGTTCAGACACACATGTGCAGAGATTAGCTCTGTTAAGTTGTCAAGTCTAAAGTTTGCAAATTGTTTGGAATGTCTCATCATGTCTTCATTTTCCTTATCATATACTGATTCATGCCAGGGTGGTAATATTGTTATGCAATATTTAATATTTCACTTATGTTTCAGAATCAAATTGTTTAATTTAATACACTTTGCTCTAGAATTTGTGATTGAGATTATGCTGTTTGGGGTATGGCTAGTTTGGTAGGTAGGTAGATAGCAAAAGTTATGGAGGCATCTCCTGCCTCAATCTTCAGGTTAGATGTGTTATTATTGCTTGTTTCCCCTCATACTGTTGTATAAGGAGGATGTACAGGAGACTGTTACATTTCTTTTGTGACAGAAATGTTGGATTGAAAACTGTGGTGAACTGGGACCTGGTGATGATTGGGGATTGGGAGAGGTGGATGGAACCGAAGATATTTATCCTCCATATCCAGCTGATTGGAGAACTAGTAACCAAGAACTTGAGGTACTGGAATTTGTTAACATTATGTTGAAAAGTGTTTGAAGCTTCCATTCTTCTGGGATATGATGTTGTGTCATGAGCCAAGTAGTTTCTTATGTTTGAAAAGGTTGAAGTGCCTTCAAAATGTTAGGAACTACTCGTCCAGTAATGCAGTGTTACATCCCCAGAAGGCTGGAATCTTCAGCAGCCCTGCTGTTTATTTGTTCACATATTCATTATTTTTAAGTTTTGTTTTGTATTGTTTTGCAGATTCAAGCACTAGAAGATGTAGTTAATAAAATAAAGAATTCGGGAAATTATTACTTCAAGGCCGGGAATTTTGTACGTGCTAATGCAAAATATAGAAAAGCACTCCGTTACATAGAATGGTAAGGTATTAATATTAATTGTGTATTGTTTATAGCATGAAATTTTTTGTGTCGGGTAATATAAAGCCTGTTGAAATTTTATTAGGAAATTGTAAAAAAAAAAAAAAAAAAAAGGAAAAAAAAAGGTTTGCGTTAATTTGATTTTTTT
>Ga0123355_10022037_pt1 | contig 10207 bp, 2 predicted proteins | sample TergutEmb28metaG_3_FD_89872 | JGI IMG/M metagenome (GOLD analysis project Ga0123355, IMG submission 89872) | Embiratermes neotenicus P1 segment gut microbial communities from Petit-Saut dam, French Guiana - Emb289 P1 | ecosystem: Host-associated > Arthropoda: Insects > Digestive system > Gut ... | reverse complement strand
CACCACCACCACTACTACTACCACCACCACCACTACTACTACTACTACTACTACTACTACTACTACTACTACTACCACCACCACCACCACCACCACCACCACCACTACCACTACTACTACCACCACTACTATTACTACTACTACTACTACTACTACTACTACTACCACCACCACCACTATTACTACTACTGCTACTGCTACTACTACCACCACTACTACTACTACTTCTACTACCACCACTACTACTACTACTACTACTACTACTACTACTACTACTACTACTTCTACTACTACTACTACTACTACTACTACTACTACTACTAGCACCACCACTCCCACTACTACTGCTATTGCTGCTGCTGCTACTACTACAGCCACGACAAAGACCCGGTTTAGACTATTATTAAGAAATATGTTCGGCGTGTTAAAATGTACTACTTACCACTGAGACGGATTTTAACAGGGTTGACCTTTGATTTTTATGATGTAAAACTGATGGCCGTGAGAAAAGACGTGATCGTACTTGAATTATGCTTATCCTCTTTACACCGATGCAGAAGAAGATGGTGAAGGGCCACGGCGTTAGGTTACTCTACGTAACCATTTAGGAAAAGATTTTGTGAATGGTATCTTTGATAAAGTTACAGCCTTCTGAAACATTTAACTAAGTCTGTTTATCAAGCATCCCAGAATGTTTTCGTGTGATACCGCTCCTGTGCCAAGTGTTCGTATACCCCTCTCCATTTCTCATTCGTTGCTATATAGCTTTTCTGCTCCGACGTCATCTTTAATAAGCTGTCACAAGATGTCATGTGCCACAAGACTGCAATCTTCATCAGTACCGCTGTGAGGATTTGAAACCCGCGCAGTCTCTCTATGCTGTGCTCAGCACTGTAAAGACGGAGTAATCCCTGTACAGTCCTTGAGGGGTCCTTGAGGTTGAGGCTCCCAAATTTCACAGCAGTCGGTACATGAAGGTGCCTTTACCCTCAGCAAATGTTTCTGGTTCTCATTTCTGTTAGAGTTTGAGTCGATCCCAAGGCCACAGTGCGGCCGGAAAGACTGTTAATGAAAAATTCCAATGACGCAAACTTCCGGCTTGTAGCGCAGTGCCTCAACCAACTGCCCCCTGCTCAGCACTGTACCACTCTGTATATTGGAGCAGTGCAGAGGATTGTAAAAGTAACGTACCCACAGCTGGTGCTCTGTTATTGCTAAGACATCAGGAATAAAGGCAGAGGAAAGATACAATTGAAGGTTATTCGCTTTTGACATAGGATAAAGTGTAGCTTAGTATAGAAGTAACAGTGTTTCGGAGAAATCGCCTGTCTTCTACCATGCCTATGGAAACAGCAGGTTTTTGCAGAATGCGGTGCATTTTTATGAGACAACACGGCGTATCATGCCACAACACAGCGCTTCATACTGAGCTCACATAACTGTGGGTGGCTGTATGCTTCTTTCGGCACTACACAATGGGGTGTTATGGAGGTATGAGGTTATGACTGCTTAACCTAAGTGTTAGATTAAAGTGTGTGGTGAGCTTGGGGTTCCAGACGCTCTGCTAGTAGGTAAAGGACTACGGTTTTTGTAGGATAGGGGGATTTGGGGGGCGGGGGGGGGGGGTTGGGTTGGGGTTCCTAACCTGTGTGCACGTCGCTCGTAAAAAGTGAAGAAGAATGCCGCAGTAGTCACCCTGACTTTTAACGGACTGCAGCGATAGCTTTGCTCACTTTGGGTGACGCGTGAAAAGATTGACTTTAAGGGTCATAGCCTATATGTTGACAGTTGATCAGTGTTCCACTGGGCTTCGATTTCAAGCTTTAAACTTTCATTGCTTACACATGCGTTTGAAATAGTAACAATGTATCAGATAAGCTGAACCTTCTTCTTTATGATAGTTAAAATATTACGACTCTGAAATCGAATTTAGAACTCTTAGGATCACATCGTTTGATACCGCTTCTGATTCCTTAAATCATTCACTCGGCAGGCATGCAATAAAATTCCGCGGGTAACATATTACCAGCGTAACACATTACCAGTGTACACGGCTTGCGTCCGTTCCTCTTGTGTCTGTTTTTAAAAAGGGGAATTATTTTATGACAGACAGAAGCACGTCATTTGTGAAATTGTGTGCAGATTTGGCACCAGTCCTCGGGAAACAGTTGTTTTGTTATATAATATTTCAAAAGTGTGTATGATAATACAGTAATACTTTCTCATGTCAGTCACCCTTGGAGTGACTCAGCTACTCATATTGTGAAAAAAGTCGTTTTTATTTGAAAGTTGTATGGCAAGTGTCAATTTTTAACATCAAACTGAACTTGCGATCTGTCTACAGGCAGCGGTTTTGGGTGCTGTGAAATGAAGGAAGCAATTGGTACGGAACGAAGAGAAAGATATGTAAAAGCATGAGTATAGGACTGTTTATTAAAGAATCTGAAATAACTGGTGTTAATTAAAGCAAATACAGAATGTGAGTGAAGTGTTTTCAACCAACAGATGAATAAGAAAATGGATTCCCCAATGAACATAAAGAGGCGATGATTCACATTACGGTATTTGGTTGAGATACGGGTGATCTTTATGGAAGCCACCGCGTTGTGTTTATTACTGAAGAAATAACACTTATTCAGTATAACACAACACAGTTTGATTTGGATTCAAATGACTACCCTTGCATCTATGCAACTTGTTTCGGCCTGTACTGAGTCCATCCTCAGACATGTCAGTACACAGGCCATACAAATGAAGATACAACTTATTGTATCTTCCCTTGTTGTATCTTGCTTTGTATGGTTTGTGTATTGATATGCCTGAGGATATCCTAAGTGCAGGCCGAAACATGTTGCATAGATTTAGGGGAAACCTTTTGAATTAAAATAAACCTGTGTTTTGTTAGACTGAAGAAGTGTGGTTTGTTGAGGTACTGGTGTTTATGTTGGCTTGTATTCATTGTGAAGATAGTGCCAGAGAGGATCTGAGTATTTCAAACTTCCGCGACAAGATGTCGTTAATTATATAGTCATAAAACGTGGAGTTCGTAAATTGACGTTGGATCGTCTAAATTCTCCTCCCTTCGCTGTTACGATCAGGCGATGTGTTTGCTTAGAACAGTAGAATTTTGCGACGCGACGTGAGGCAGATATATGCACTGTGGGTAGGTGAGCTGGCTGGACGGACAATAAGACTGTGATTGATGATGGGGGTACGTGAATTTCTGAGCAGGGGCACGATCAATGCGCGGGGAGTTACGTAGTATGTGCGGAAATTTTACTCTCTTCCTACCGATTTGGAAAAGATTTCGCGCGCGCGCGCGCGCGCACACACGCACACACACACACACAAGATACTCAACAAAATGCGCACAGTGATCTTAAAACATAGGTGGTTAGTATAGGCGTGGGATGGGGAGGATTTATTTACAGGGTGGAAAGGTATGTAGTCAAACACAACTATGTCAATTAAGATGTTTTAATGACTATACTAGGCAACTACATGTTTCGGCTCCTACTGGCCATCTTCAGGTTGTCTTCAAGAGAACTTAAGGTCCTACTATATATATTATGCGCGCACAATATATATAGTAGGACCATAAGTTCTCCTGAAGACAACCTGAAGATGGCCAGTAGGGGCCGAAACATGTAGTTGTCTAGTATAGTCATTAAAACATCTTAATTGACATAGTTGTGTTTGACTACATACCCTTTCCAATTTTCACACATACAACGGGGATGACACACTTCCAAGTTTTCCGTGTATTTACAGGGCATTTCAAACAGTGTATGTTTCTGCATCTGGTCACTTGACACTGTCTATACGGAGAAGAATCCTCCTTAAAAAGCTACTAACCGCTCAGATGCACAAAATCTCCCCCTGTATGGAACTCTAATTTCATTATATTTTTCACAACCACTGGACCCTGTTCTACGCTTAATGAGTCCACTCCACATCCTGACACTTTATTGCTCTGACACCAAGTTTGAAATTACGGTTGCATCCTCACAGTGTTCTTTTATCTCTAGATTTTTGACTAAAAGTTTTATATATTTCTTTCCTGCGTTATGCATGCTATACGCCTCACTCATCTAGCATTATCCATGGTTTGATCGTAATGTAATTACAGATATTATTATATTTTCTCCGTCTCTCTGTTACTTTCTTCATCGTAGGTCCCGATGCTGTCGTGAGCACAGTTTCTGTGTTTATACTCAGGATTCCATTCAACATTTCGATACCTGAAGTGCATCATTCAAAATACAATATTTTTCTTAGTAAACAGCGTAACAAAATAATGTAAAATAAACCGACGTTATTTTACGTAATTTTTTAAAAATCACACTGCATCCCTCGGTACAGTTGTATTTAGTTCCTGGAACGACCATTGAATGCTATAAATTTTCTGGACGGTCATGCGTTTCACATGATGCCGCTTTGTTAGTGGTGATGTGATGTTCATTTGTACAGATCGGAGTTCTGCAGCCTGCAGGCAGACATTTTGCAATGCTGTTGACAGGTTTTGTCAGGCAGTAACTACCTGCCTAATTAACGTAACCAGCATCACTGATTTCTTATATTCAGTTTAAAGAATTTTACTTTGCAGCTGATAGTTATTCATCTGGTTAAGAGAGAAATGTTTTTGTAACGTGAATTTCCATCATTGTTTTCACAAACGTCCGATACTAGAACCTGTATGTAAGCGTTTGAATCTAAACTGTCTAAACTTATCTTTCGGTAGTGGTATATTCCTGTTAGGTTGTCGGCCCGAACGTTAGATTCGTTTTTCATTGTCGTTTGCATGCTACATGCTTATCCCATTTGTCCATTTAAGGTATTAATTGAACGTTATTCATTATAAAGTTACTGGTTACTTAATTGTCTCCGGCCCTCTATTACTTGGGGGACCGCGGTAGCACAGTGGTTAAGGTGCTGTGCTACGTATCGGAAGGTCGCTGTTTCGATTCCAGATGATGTCATTGGAATTTTTCATTGACATAATCCTTCCGATTGCACTATGGCCCTGGGGTGGACTCAGCCTCTAACAGAAATAAGTACCAGGAGTATTTCCTGGGGGTAAAAACGGCCGGTGCGCAAGGCTGACAACCTTACCACCATTCTGGGCCATTGTCACGTAATCTGGGAACCTTAACTTCCTGGAACCCTCTGGGTACCTCGGGCCTGTAATGGGACTGCTTTACCCGTACCTTTACTTCTGTTACTTGATGTTCGCAGGGTTAATTTTCCGTTACATTCTGCTGAGTGTGTTAGGATAATTCAATGGATGAGGTTGGAATAAATACGATAGAAGATGAAGATGTATGTACTGTACCCGATCGGACACATCGATGGCAGTTATCACTTGGAGAGTCGTAAAAGGGATTAGAGGATAACCTTAATACTTATCTTCAAAGCAGTAGTTTTAGTGCTGGGCTTTAGACCTAATTGTTGTGGTGTTCGTTCTAGCTGTTGTTTTTAGTTTTAATGTTTGCAGTTCTTCAGTTTGGTGGCTTTAATAACTACTATACTGGATGGTGACTTATTTTTCTAAACCTCTGACAATCCATATATTATATAAAATTGATAGTGTTACTTTCATACATCACCTTCACATTTTCAAGAGCGTTGTTGTAACTCCTCTACCAAGCAGAAAAAAGAAGCCGTATCAATTGTAGGGCTAAGATATTAAAGTTTACTTTCAAGGCTTTATTGCCATTTGGAAAAGACATGTAATTCATAATGCTGTCACTAGAGCTTATAAAACATAGACATTTCTAAAAGTCGTTACATCGAAACCCTTCATATGAACTGAAATTCTGAGAAGGCAGAATGTGTAAGAGATGAATTTGTGTCACCAAGTACGTATATCTGCAATGCAGAAATTTGATTTTTTCATTTTCAATCCTCATTTACATGTTGTAACAGGGGCGTCCAAAAATAATTCATATTCTGTGTTATTTTTATACATTTGTATTGGTATATTCTCGTAGTGTAAAGCTGTTCGGTTACGGTACTTCTAACGGAATTCGAGTCATACACAGTATTAGAAAGGTAAAGGTAAAGGTAAAGTCCCGTTACAGGCCTGGAGTGGCCCAGAGGGTTCCCCAGGAAGTTAAGGTTCCCACATTACATGACAACGGCACAGGATGGAGGTAAGGTTGTCAACCTTATGCACCAGTTGCCTTTACCCCCAGGAAATGCTCCTGGTACTCATTTCTGTTAGAGGCTGAGTTGACCCCAGGGCCATAGTGCGATCGGAAGGATTATGTCAATGAAAAATTCCAATGACACCATCTGGAATCGAAACAGCGACCTTCCAATTTGTAGCACAGCGCCTTAAGCACTGTGCCACCGCCTATTAGAAAGGACGATGTAAAAATATCGATATTTCGGTGTCTAATTTTAAGAGTTTATGCAGTCTAAATTTTAAGTGATTATTTATTGACTTAAAGGTGAACCGAAGGAATTGTAACTTCATACGTTATAGAACAAAATGCCAATTTAAAGTGGCCATCAGCAGTTTCCATGCTTGTACTCACCATCACTTTGCATTTTCGATGGATCGCGCATCCAGCAGGTGCTTGACTCTGTGTCGTGTAATGATGACTAAAGAACATTATTTTATTATGTTCTTGTTATAGGGAAATCTTGTCATTAATTTCACCAAAGTATGACACAGTATTTTTAACGTTAACATCAATAATAGTTACACTTTCAGTAACTGAGGCAATTTCGCTGCATAACCAAGCAATATGCCATTAAAGCGACGTTTACTTTGTGGGATGCGTTCAGAATTTAGTTCAAAATTGAAATTCCGCTGCCGGGAGGTGTGGCAGTTCGGAAAACTGAGGTTCTGTTGAGCTAAAGTTCCGGGTTATATTCCAGGAAATGGGGGTTGTGGCTTTTTTGTTTGTCACAGTGTCCGAAACATTTCCTTGACCCACTCCTCCATCTAATTAGTACGGCTCTCCTTTGACGTAACGCAGTAGAGCATAAACCTGACTACTGAGTTTGCTGCTTCAGGAAGCTTACAGTTTCTTCTTCATGCCAACTCCATATTTTTGCGTCTATGGAGAAAATGTGTTATATTTCCGTTATATTGTATCTTTATCCGTATTATGCAGTGCTCACAATTTATACTGTATATTTTAGTAGCAGAAAGAACATACATTTTAGTCTAGGTTTCCTTATTGAAAGGGAAGAATGACCCAGAAATCACGCCTGTGTGTGCGTATGATATCAGGTTTTGCCCATGTGACATAAATGACTTGGTGCGATTTCAGGAAAATTTATCTGTCTTGTTGTGGGCCACCTCCTTGTCTTCTTATTTTCCCGTGACACAACAGCCTCTAGCGGGCCAGGGTCTCGTCATTATCGAGGCTTCACTTCCACACTCAGACACACCCCACTTGGTAGGACTTTCCTGAACGAGTGATTAACTCGGCACAAGGACCTAGCGACTCAAAACACTTACACGAGCGTGTCTTCTTGTGCTTGGTATTTTTATAATTCTCTTATTGTTCTGTTGTTATTGTTGATAAATCGGTATGAGCGAAAGCTTTTAATTCCCTAAAGTAATATTAAACATTGCAGGTAGTTTGAACTCTTGTATGTGTGTAAGTCTAGGTCTCTTGCCCGAATGAAAACGCATTGATTAAGAGTATTTAGAATAAGCTGATGATAAGAATATGCGGATGTAAGGGAGGAAACCTAACTGAATGTTCGTGAAAGTCGTATAATTGGCAGCTTATATTATTATGTTATTTTGATAAACTAAGTTGGTATTACGCCGGTCCCAGTGGCCGCGCGGTCTAAGGCGTGGGTCTGCGGCCGCTCGCTTGCTGAGATTGTGGGTTCGAATCCAACCGGGGACATGGATGTTTGTTGTGAGTGTTGTGTGTTGTCAGTTAGAGGTCTCTGCGACGAGCTGATCACGCGTCCAGAGGAGTCCTACCGACTATGATGCGTCATTGTGTGTGATCTAGGAACCTCAAGAATGAGGAGGCCATGGCCTGCGTTGGACCGCAGCGTCACAGAAAAAAAACAGTTGGTATTACTCGTAGCATTTGTCAGAGTCATTAGAGATGCATACAGAATATAATCGAAAAAAAACTCGAAACAGGCTATAGACTTAACGTAAATAGAAGAGAATATTTAGTATGAATCTTAAATACAGAGAATGTGAGTGCACATACAAGATTTGTGTCGTACCACTGGCGAGTGTTTTTTTAACATTTTGACGTAAATTCTGGTTATACATGAAGGTGGGAATTTCTTGATTAGCTATAGGGCGTTAGCTTTTCAAGAATATCCATAAAGTTAGTTATCATATTGCTTGAAATATGAAGATACAGATACGATTCTAAGATCGACTTTCTGCAAATACAAAATGCAAATCACGTATAATTTTATATTTCCGATCTAGTGAGTCGTAGTTGTTTTAGGGTGACTCGGAATTTGAATTTAATTTACCAGTGTTTCGAAGGAACATGTCATATTCATCTTCTCTGGTGGTACAAGCAGTAAAGTCGCCCGGAATATCTGTTACCGCTTGCCACGCTGGGAGATTTCTCAAATTAGGCTATGATCGGTTCTTTTCTACTTTACCATTCATTAATCGTTTTATGTAGTCCATGTTTCTGATGAACCCAAAGTACGTATGAGTCGTAATGCCACAACCATCAAGACTATAATACAAATCCATTTCGCGTAACTGAAGCGGTGCACAGGTGTTGAAACAGCAACACGACACAGAGTCTGAGTTTGCATTACCCTGCTTGGAGACAGGATGTAGCCTGTTGTTCATTTACATAGTGTTCTGTGGACTACAGCAGAAATTTGCATCGAAAGTAGTTTACTGCTTCGTGCACACGGTATTCTGAAACTTATATGGGATAAAATTATATCCAATCCGATTACACTTGCGACATGGAACTATATTCTACTCTTTGTCTATTCCTGTACAGTGCATACAAGATATTCAATATATTAACCAACAAAATACACTAAGTAAAATAGAATGCAACGCAAATCATTAAACATACTTCATGTGAAGTACCAACTCCTACATGATTCGGCACCAAAGTGCAATCATCAAGGAGTGTAATAACAATAGAGGATCATAAGTCCAACACGTGCTGTAGGTGCTAGGCGCCCTCAATTTATAAACGTGGAGTGTGTTTTACGATTTTGTTTCATTGGATCTTACTTAGTGCATTTTGATAGATAGCATATTTGATGTAAAGAAATGTACTGTATGAATAACGTAAAATGCATACAGAGTTAATGAGAAATCTTGTGCTATATTTCTCGTATCTGTTCCATTTATATATAGAAGATAATATTATAGTGTTTGAATGAATGACGTGATGCATTTCTCCTTGGAGCACACGGAGTTTCAACGTTTACTCTTTGCACCTATTGATTGGTTCCTCCTAGTTGTGCTGTCTACTGCCTTACAAAATTGCGCTTTACATTTTCGGTACTAAGTGGAGTGTGGTCGAATTCGCGCCAGGGCCGCTTTACAGCCCGCGAAGGAACACCGTTACCCATTGAAGAGAAGTCTGGGTGGGCGTCCCTCTCCTCCCCCGCAGAATCAGTCAGGATGTTTGGGGTGGGGGGGCAGAAAAATTTGACCTACCGGGCATGGAAACCCGGATCGCCCAGCCCCTGGTCTATTTGCTGTACCGACTATGTTATGCCGGCTGCACTTTTTGTAAGGACTGACATAAAATTGTTACAAACTCCAGCGAACATTTTTCGAGGTATGCTGGTGGACTGGCTAGCAGGAGGGATGTCCGTTATAAGGCACCTCCTGTCAGGTTACTGCAATTGTTCAAAGAATGTTCTTTATTACTATTATTAACAGTAGTGATTACAATAAAGCATACTGATGCTAGCAAGGCAACTGTACATTTGAATAATACAATTACGGATTTTGTTTCGGTCTTCCCATAGGACGGCCTGCGTTTCATGATGAACTTCACTGTGAATAACAAGTACTGCTGATATTAACAGTAAGAATGTAGTGATAACGAGATGGCTGAACAAAACATGTAGGAGGTTCGGGTAGAATTCAGACATGCAAGGAATGAACATATTACCATAAACGACGGGGGGGGGGGGGGGGGGGAAAAACCTTTTGTAAATATTTTTTTATTTTTAAACGTCGAAAAAGAAGATGGGGGGTGTGTTCGGGGGGGTGTTG
>Ga0123355_10022036_pt1 | contig 10208 bp, 8 predicted proteins | sample TergutEmb28metaG_3_FD_89872 | JGI IMG/M metagenome (GOLD analysis project Ga0123355, IMG submission 89872) | Embiratermes neotenicus P1 segment gut microbial communities from Petit-Saut dam, French Guiana - Emb289 P1 | ecosystem: Host-associated > Arthropoda: Insects > Digestive system > Gut ... | reverse complement strand
TATGACCGTAACATTTGGTGAGGAATATGAGTTGCCGACACCAGTTAGAATAGGACATACATTTGCTGGTTGGTGGAGCGGATCAACACCAGTTGCACAATCAGGAAACTGGAGCCTTATTGGTGATTTATCGGTTACAGCTGCTTGGAGTGCTAATAATTATATAATTACTTTTAATGTCAATGGTGGTGACTCACTATCACCAATGACCGTAACATTCGGTGAAACTTTTACATTACCGACACCAACAAGAGAAGGATATACGTTTATTAACTGGTTGCGTGCAGGAATTCCTTTTAATGCTTCAGGAACCTGGAATCTTACAAATGATGTTACTTTAGTAGCTAGTTGGACAGCGATTTCTTATACAATTACATACAATCCTAATCATGTAAATGCAGTCGGCAATATGACTGATTCAACTCATACATTTGACTCACCAGCAAGTTTAAATCCTAATACCTTTACTGTATTTGGTTATACATTTACTGGCTGGAATACAGAAGCAGATGGATCAGGAACTGAATTTGCTAATAGTGCTAATGTTTTAAACTTATCATCAATAAATAATGCAACAATAACGCTTTACGCACAATGGACGGCAATGAGCTTTGATTTGAGCTTATGGAATGATTGGCTTGGATTTGGAAATCATGAATTGGTGGAAACTATAACAGTAACCTTCGGCCAACCAATCCCAACACTACCAACACCAACAAGAGAAGGACATACATTTGCGCATTGGCGACATGTGGGTATAACAGACTGGATTTTAGTTGAAGGTCAAACTTGGGATCGAGTGCATTATGAAACAGATCTAAACTTCAGATCAATCTGGACAGCAAATACTTATACAATCAGATTTATTGATGAAATTAATGGCACACAAACAGATGTTGATTTTACATTCGGAGTCGCGGCTAACTTACTTATAATTACAGATTTCATTACTGGCAGAACACCAGTTGAATGGAATACTTTAGCAAATGGACTTGGAACATCGTTTCAGATGGGGGCTTTGGTTTTAAATCTCGCTAATACGGAAGGGGCAATAGTTAATCTTTATGCCCAGTGGGTAGGGAATCAAGTAACAATTGAGTACGCTGCCAATGGTGGAACAGGTACAATGACGAACACTATCCATATTTGGGGAGCGGCGAGCAGTCTAAGTGCAAATGCATTTACAATGTCTAATCATACATTTGCTGGTTGGAATACAGAGACGGATGGATCGGGAGAATCATTTTTAAATAACGCAAATATGGCTAATCATCCTTTTGCTCATACTGAAGTGGTGACATTATTTGCCCAGTGGACACCTAATACATGGACAATTGAATATTATGCTAATGGTGGTACAGGCACGATGGCAAACACTAACCATACTTGGGGAGTGGCAAGTAATTTGGCGCCTAACGCCTTTACAAGAGAAGGACATGTTTTTAGTCATTGGAATGATCAAGCTAGTGGATTGGGTCAGAATTTTTGGGATGAGCATAACATGACAAATGTTATAGGCACTGCTGGTTCAACAGTAAGGCTTTATGCAATTTGGGAAGCGATGACTTTTACTGTTAATTTTAATGTTAATGGCGGAGATCCTCTGGCAAACAGTAGCATTACAGTAACATTCGGTGAAACTTTTACATTACCGACACCGACAAGAGAAGGTCATACGTTTGGCAGATGGTGGGATGAAACAGGCGAATCTTGGCTTCAAACCGGAACATGGGGCGAACTTATGGATTTTGAAATGACGGCTTCTTGGGAGGCAAATATTTATACAGTCACCCATAATTTTAATGGTGGAAGTCCATTTAACCCGCAGACGACACCAGTTACTTTTGGCAGTGGCTTTAATTGGCGAGTCCCAGTATCTAATGGTGGATTCTTCGCAGGTTGGTGGTCTACAGCTGAAGGAACTGGTATTCAGTTTACAGATGAGCTTGGTGAAAGTATAAATGATTGGTCAATAGCTCAAAACACCGTAGCTTTTGCCAGATGGACAAGTTTTTTCCGTTTTAATCAAATTACTAGTAGCGAAGCTGAAGTTGCAGTAGCGTTTGGAATAACATTGCCGGCAAATCGAACAATTACAATTCCTGCGACTTACAATGGCTTATCGGTAACGAGAGTTGCTGAACACGGATTTATGGATAGCGTTCTTCAAAATAATATGGCTAGAACAAATTTAATGACAACAATAAATTTTCCAACTTCTATTGTAGAGATTGGTAATTGGGCTTTTGCCGATGCAGAAGGACTAAGAACTCTTTGGATACCTGCCTCATTAATAAGAATTGGCGAAGGTGCATTTTCGGGTTTAAGTAATTTATTTTCATTTTCAATTCCTAGAGACAGCAATCTTAGATCTATTGGTGATTTTGCGTTTATGAACAATCAGACGCTATCAACCATCTATTTACCAGAACACTTAGAGACTATAGGTAGTTATGCTTTCCAAAATAATTACTCACTAAGAAGTGTTACTTTGCCTGAGTCAATAATTGATTTAGGAGTTGATGTCTTTAATAATTCAGATACAACTATTTTTACTCATCATTCTTTTGCGCCTTCAGATTGGGATAGTAATTGGAATATTTCAGGACGACCGGTAGTTTGGGGTGTTACACTAGTTAATGATCCTTGGACAGGGGTTTATGTTAATTCAATTATGCTTCATACTCATAGTATTGAAAACCCGTATAGCTATCCAGTTAATAATCCAACTAGACTTTTTCATATGTTTGTGCAATGGCAGTGGGGAGCATTTTATCTAACAGATGTATATGATGAGGTATATCTTATACCTACTTGGCATGCAATCGCATAAAAATTTTATAAGAAAAATCGCTTTTTAGTATGACTAAGAAGCGGTTTTTACTATATTAAGCAAAAGGCGCAAACATTGAGTATATCTTATCGACAGTGATTTTCTGTTGAAATTATACGAATTATATTGAAAAAAACACAAAAAAATATTATAATAATAGACAGGTGATTTTTATGGAATGGCTTAGAGACAACTACTGGATTTTACTCGTTGCTTTAGCTGTTATAATACTTTTATTGTTATTTATCTTTTTTATTAAGCGCCCAAAGAAAAAAGAGAATAAAATACAAGTCGATCAGGAATATCTCGATGAACTAATCAAAGTTTTTAATAAGGAAAATATCAGAGATGTTTCACTGGAGGGAGCACGGCTTGTTGTGACAGTTGAAAAAATCGAAATTGTTGATTTACCGCAATTAAAGTCTTTATCATCGGGCGGTGTTTTTATTAAAGAAAATACATTGAAATTATTATTTAAATATCAATCTGAACTATTAAAAACGGAAATCATAAAAAAAATAAAAGGGTAAGGGAGAGTTAATATGGAAAAAAAGTTTCGAGTTACAGCTATTACCGGAATTCATGCCCGTCCGGCAACAGAATTAGTAAATACAGCCGTAAAGTATAAATCGGAAATTTCTTTAGGAACTGATGGCCATTATGTTGATTTTAAATCAATCATAGGAGTTATGTCTTTAGGAATCTATAAAAATAAAATTTTTACGATTAAAATCAATGGCGAAGACGAACAAGAAGCTTTTGAAGATATCATAAAAGTTTTAACTGCTCTTAACTTAGCCGAAGAAGTTCAATAAAAAAAACCGCACTAAGCGGTTTTTGTTTATATTAATGCATTGACGATTTTTGTCAGATACTGAGCTTTTTCCGGAGCTAACGATTTCTTCCAAAGAAGTTCAAAAAGAATTCCCAGAAAATTTAAAGCCTCAGATTCTGTTTCTTTAACAGCTTCGTTTATTAATAACCGAAGATCATCATAAGTAATATTACTAAGCATATTTATAATTTCTTTTCTTTCGTTCATTTTTATGACCTCGCTTTTATAGTTGCATATATGTGAATTGAAATAATAATTATTATATGGAAAATAGTTATTGTTAGTTTCAAGTTTACTTGATTGTCTAACTTCATAAAATAGTGTTTGAGGATAAGAAAAAGTTATACTATTAGGAGATAAAAATGTTTGAAAAAGAATTATTAATTGAAAAAAATCTTGAATTTCTTGTCAAGGATTTAAGTGGTCTATTAAAAATAGAATCGCTTTTAACAGAATATAAACCAGAAACACCTGAACCTTTTGGTCCAAAAATCAAAGAAACACAAGATTACTTAGAAGCACTATTAAAGCGCGACGGTTTTGCAGTATATGGAAAAAATAATCATTACTCTTTTCTTGAAGTCGGTGAAGGTGAAGAAACTTTTGCGATTTTATGCCATGCGGATATCGTACCAGCAACCGGCAATTGGCAGTTTCCACCTTTTGGTGCAGTCATCAATGACGGTAAACTTTACGGAAGAGGCGCAATTGATAATAAAGGGCCATTAATGGCTTCTTATTATGCTGTAAAAACACTTCTTGAAGCAAAAGTAAAGTTTAAGAAAAAACTTCGCTTAATTTTTGGTTATGATGAAGAAACAAATATGCGTTGTGTTCAGGAATATTTGAAGCATGAAAAAATGCCGGACTATAGCTTTGCACCAGATGGGTCTTTTCCTTTAATTTATGGCGAAAAAGGTCATTTTACCGGTGAAGTGAAAGGCTCAATAAAAGATGATTTAATTATCGAATATAAAAGCGGAACTAGAGGAAATATTGTGCCGGATCAGGTTTATTGTATTTTTAGCCGAAATCTAGAGTCAGAGTTTAAAACTTTTTTAGGAGAAAAAAATATAAATGGTGAAATAATTGATAACCGCTATTATATTTATGGTAAGAGTGCTCATGCGATGCAGCCGGAAAAAGGTTTTAATGCTAATTTTCCAATGATTGAATTTATTCTTTCTGTTGACGCAAGTAATAAAATAGCCTGTTATCTGGATAAATATTTTATCAATGATCTTAAAGGTGTTAAACTTGGAATTAATGAATCTCATCCAGAGTTTACTGATTTGACTTTGAATCTGGCAATCATTAACTACAAAGCTAGTTATCTAAGCATTCAGTTTGATATTCGTTATCCAGGAGAACTTCATCATCTGACAATAGAAGAGAAGCTTAAAGAATCTTTTAAAGAAACAAATTTTTTATCATTAGAAAAGATTTATGTATCGCCGCCACATCTTGTTGATCGTAATTCAAACTTAGTAAAAACCTTAGAAAAAGTTTATCGTAATGTTTCTAAAGATGAGAAAACGCCTATTTATACTACTGGAGGCGGCAGTTATGCCCGCTATTTAAAAAATGGTGTTTCTTTTGGTCCGGTTTTTCCGGGTGATCAAGATGTAGTTCACCAAAGTGATGAATTTATCGCAATTGAACATCTTAAAAAACTTTACCGAATTTATTTAGAAAGCTTATTACTTTTGTGCGCTTAAGAAATAGTAAGACCGCTGCCGAATTAATTTTAACTTCCGATTATCTAATCAGAGATACGGAGAATCTGATTGGCAATTGGTCAAAAATATATAAAAATAACGCTCCTATTCACTTAGAAATCGGAATGGGAAAAGGAAATTTTATCCGAACATTAGCTAAGCAATATCCGGAAATAAATTTTATCGGACTAGAGAAATCGGATAAAGTACTAGGAAGAGCTTTAAAAAGTCTTGAAACTGAAAAAATTGCTAATCTAAAGATATTAATGGTAAATGCTTCGGATTTGCATTTATATTTTGATAATCAGGAAATCGAACGAATTTACTTAAATTTTTCAGATCCTTGGCCAAAAATAAGACATACTAAAAGACGTCTGACGAATGCCGGTTTTTTGAAAACCTACAAGGCAATTTTACAAAACAAAGGTGAAATTCATCTTAAAACCGATAATCGGAAATTTTTTGAATATTCAATAGAATCATTTAGTGACTTTGGAATGTTAATTAAAAATATTAATTTTGACTTACATAGTGGTAATCTTTCCGATAATATTGAAACAGAATATGAAACAAAACTTAAAAGCCATGGTCCAATTTACAGACTTGAGGCGTATTTTGGAGGAGAAACTTATGAAAATGGATAAGATATATAGGGATTTAGTAAATTTAGCCGGACCAAGCGGTTATGAAGATGATGTTCGAAACTATGTAAAAGAGTATTTTCTGGCGATAACTGATAATGTTGTTTTAGATAAAATCGGAAGTGTTGCGGCGATAAAAAAAGGTAAAGAAGGCGCCCCCGTTATAATGATTTGTGGACATATGGATGAAGTTGGATTACTAATTACTGGTATCACTGATCGGGGAATGCTTAAAATTCATGCTTTAGGGCAGATAATACCAGAAGTACTTTATTCGCAACAAGTCGAAGTTCACACAAAAAATGGAGTTATTCGTGGTGTAATTGGTTCTGTTCCACCCCATTTAGGCGGTAATAAAGAAAAGAAACCTGAAATTTCTGACTTTTTAATTGATATTGGTGTCGATACTAAAGATGAAGCTCATAAAATGGGAGTTATGCCAGGAGATTTTGCGGTATTTGTTAATAATTACGCTGAATTAAATAATGGGTCAAGAATAGTAAGTAAAGCCTGGGATGATCGTTGGGGTTTAGGTTTAACAATGGAAATTTTTAAGGAGCTTTTTAACGAGGAACTTGACTGTACTTTAATTTGTGCAGCTAGCGTTCAGGAAGAAGTTGGTCTTAGAGGTGCTGGCACTTTAGCACAAATGCTGAATCCAGATTTCTTTCTGGCTTTAGATGCTTCGCCTGTTAAAGGCGCTAAGTCAACACCAAACGCTTATGGTGAATTAGGTAAAGGTTTCTTACTGCGTTTACAGGATCCTGCAAATATAAAATTACCTGGTATTAAAGAATTTTTTATCGAAATTGCGGACAAAAATAAGATTAAGTATCAGAACTTTTTCTCTAAAGGTTCAACAGATGCCGCAAAAGCTTTGGTTTCCAATAATGGTATATTAGCCACAACTATCGGTCTTCCTGCCCGTTATATCCATTCAACAAGTTTGATTATAGATGCTAATGATCATTTTCAGGCTAAAGCAATGGTGCGGGAATTAGTTTTAAATTTCAATCAGAAAAATTTAAAAAAAATGCGAGGTTTTTAAATGAGAATACTTTTTGTTAATGCCAGAATCATCTTGCCAGATGATATTCTAAAAGGCTCTTTGTTAGTAGAAAATGATAAAATCAAAGAAATTAATCCAGCAAAAAATACAGAAGCTGATGTAACGATTGACTGTAAAAATAAATTTCTTTCACCAGGATTTATTGATATTCATCTTCATGGCGGTGGTGGCCATGATTTTATGGAAGGAACTAAAGAGGCTTACGAGAAAATATCGAAAGTTCATCTTGCGCATGGAACGACAAGTTTTATACCAACATCAGTCGCCGCAAATAAAACAAAAATAATCAGTTTTTTAAAAGCGTGCGAAGAAGCTATGACAAAAAATTATACAAAGGTGAGAATTTTAGGTGCACATCTTGAGGGACCTTATTTTAATCCAGTCAGAAGGGGTGCGCATGACTTAAAAGAGTTACGCCATCCTGATAAAGCAGAATATGAAGAAATTGTTAAAGCCACAAAAGTTCTTAAACGTTGGACAATAGCCTGTGAGTTACCAAATGCACTGGAGTTAGGTAAATATTTACACGCTAACGGTATAAATGCGTCTATTGGTCATTCTGACGCTTGCGAAGAAGAAGTTATTAGAGCAGTAAACAATAACTACACATCAACAACCCATCACTATAATGCGATGAGTATGTTAAAAAAAGTTGGTGCTTATCGGATTCCCGGAGTAGTGGAAGCAGGCCAGCTTTTAGATTGTCTTTATACAGAAATAATTGCGGATGGTCATCATATTCCTTTAAATATTATCGCTTTAAATTATAAAATAAAAACTGCCAACAAAATGGTTTTAGTAACAGATGCGATGATGGCGGCTAGTTGTGAAGATGGTGCTTATTATATTGGTGGTAAAGAGGCCGGATTAAAAGCGATTAAGAAAGGCGATATTGCCTTAGTCGAAGATTTAAGTGGCTTTGCGGGAAGTGTAGCGACTACTAATCATTTAATCAGAATTGCCAAAAAAGTTGGTATTCCTTTAGTTGAAGCTGTAAAAATGTTAACTTTAACGCCCGCAACTTTAATTAACGCCGATAAAGAATTAGGATCAATTGAAAAAGGAAAAAAAGCTGATTTAATTATTTTTGATGATAATATTGACATTTTTCAAAGCTTTATTGATGGAAAAGAAGTTTATCGAAAATAAAAGCATATTTGAAGAGACTAAAAGCCGTACAAGTTCGGCCTTTTTCGTATAATAAAAGCTAAGAGTTTAAAAACTTAATCTTTCGTGTTAAAATAAATTGAAGCTGATAAAAATCAACTTCAAACAGGGAAAGTTAAGAAAAAGGCTCTTAGCTTTTTTCCTGCGTATATATGCGTAAGAAAAGCTTTGGAAAACAGGACGAATGGTCTTTTGTGAATCAACAGATATCACGTAGAATAAAATGTCCAACTTCCGTTTAATGCTCGAATCAGCTTAAATCTAATTGAGAACAAAAGAGTATTTCGTATGAATTGTCGAAAAATGATTAGCATTAAATGAGAAGTAAAGCAACCTGAACAGTCTTAATAGGGAGGAAAGATGAACAAGCCATGTATTTCAATTGATATTTCAAAAGGTAAAAGTTTTTACCAGGGGTTCGAAAATTATAATCAGATTTTTACTAAGGCAAAGGAGGTATTACACGATATAAAAGGCTTCAGTGAAATAAAGGGATTAACAAACAGGCTCTTAAATAAAACAGGTAATATACCAATCGTTGTTTTTGAATCAACCGGAATTTATCACAAGCCGCTTCAAACATATCTTGATGAGCACAAAATCAAATATACGATTGTGAGTCCTTTACTATCAGCTAAAGTCAGAAAAAGCCAGATTAGAAGCACAAAGACGGATAAAAAAGATTGTCAGAATATCGCCAAGGTGTTTTATATGAACGACTGTAAAATCTCTGACAAGCAAGAAACAATATATGATGAAATCAGAAATAAAAGTCGTTATTATAATACTGTCACTGAAGAAAAAAAGCGGTTAAAAGTGGAATTCAGAAGGCTTTTGGATATAGTTTATCCAAATTTTGACACACTTTATACAAAAATATATGGAGTAATACCTCTTCTTGTGATTAAAGAATACCCGCATCCTGAACTGATAAGAAAAAAAAGTGTCAAAGCAATTACTGCTAATCTGAGAAATAAGAGTACTCATAAAGAAACTTATTGTCAAAAAGAGGCTGAAAAAGTAAAAATTTTCAGTGAAAATTGTGCATCAGGCTGTGTAAAAGAAAGTTATACAGTGCTTCAGATGAAGAAAGTTCTTAATAACTTAATATTAAAAACTGATGAACTGAATGACGAATTAGAGAGATTAATTTCTTTAGCCAAAGAAACAATTAATTTCCGACTGATAAAAAGCATATCTGGCATAGGAGAAAATCTGGCAGCGAGACTTACGGCGGAAATAGGAGATATAAAGAAATTTAAGAGTGCAGATAGTTTAGTAGCTTATGCCGGAATAGATCCAAAGATATACCAGTCCGGAAAAATTAGTGGTGAGGGATTAAGGATTACAAAAAAAGGTAATAAGCATTTAAGAACTCTTCTGTATTTAGCGGTAACTTCAATGGTTAAGACAAAAAGGGATAATATTATAGTTGATTTTTACAATAAAAAAAAGCGACAGGAACGTGCAATGTCCTCTAAAGCCGCTTTTATTGCGTGTTCGAATAAATTACTGAGAATAATTTATTCCATGTGCAAAACCGGTTGTTTATTTAATAACCATAAATAGTATAGCATAAATAAAACAAAAAATCGATACAAAGTCGATTTTTTAGTATTAGTCATGATTCTAAAAATAATTTATAAAAAAAGTGTTGACAAAACTTATCTAATTTTTTATGCAAAAAAACAGTTACTCCTGTATCAAGGGTTAAATTTTCGACCCTAAAACTAATGTGCATGACCCCAAATGAATTTTATGGAGAGGAGATAGTTAACGAACTTCTTAATAAAGAATAAGGATACTTATAATATTAATCTTGCAAAGAGAGCGAACAATCATTAAGATTATCAACACTTTGCGAACGTTATTAAGAAAAATAACAAAAATTACTTGTGTTTTGTTTCTGCATGTGATATAATGTTTTTAAGTCAAATAACAAATT
>Ga0123355_10022035_pt1 | contig 10208 bp, 6 predicted proteins | sample TergutEmb28metaG_3_FD_89872 | JGI IMG/M metagenome (GOLD analysis project Ga0123355, IMG submission 89872) | Embiratermes neotenicus P1 segment gut microbial communities from Petit-Saut dam, French Guiana - Emb289 P1 | ecosystem: Host-associated > Arthropoda: Insects > Digestive system > Gut ... | reverse complement strand
GCGGTAATGAACCTTCGGGTTCCGTGAAATGCGGGGAATTTCTTGACTAGCTGCAAACCAGTTAGCTTCTCAAGAAGGACTCTGCACCATGGAGTAAGTAAGTAAGTAAGTATTATTATTATTGTTATTATTATACAAATGATCGTTGGGCTGTTTGGTTGACTCGTCTGGAATCAGTAACCCTTCTGCTTAGCTAAACAACCTAGCAGACATGAACTCTTATTAGCCTACGCAAACCCCTGTATACCCTGTTTAGATTACTCGGCGTGCTGGCCGAGATTCAAACCGGGAATTACACAAGTATAATCCAGATGCTTTGCCGCGTGAGCCGGATTTTTGGAAGTATAATACTAAAATGGATCTTACATGCGCAAGGCCGGATGGTGTGGCTTGAATTCAGAAGGCTTAGGATGCGGTACATTGGCGGACTTCTGTGATTACAGCATTTATTCTTCGGGTTCCATAAAGGCGCGGGGGGAGGGGGGGGGGTGGATATCTTAACCGCATGCGCGGCCGTTGGTCTCTGCACCATGGATTTTATTAGTTAGGTTTAATAGCTCCGACTGAAATGGGGCGGATGACTGTAAATCATGAGTGGGAGGATGCTGCTGGGGCTTATGTCGGGGTATTTTGTGGGCATTCACCTGGAAGGATAAAAGAAAGGTACGAGAAACTACGACGGCCGAAAGATGGAATTTTTATTCCTAATTTAACGCGTATTTTCCCACTATATACGAGGGAGAGTCAAATGAAAACCCTAAATATTAGCATTAAATTTAATGTTCTATATGTAAGTTTGTGCGTGACATTTGCTGGGCTCTAGATGGGTTCTGGGAAGGTTTATTTGTAGTTCTCATTAGTTATTATTGGTTGATCAAGTATCCTTGTATTTAGTAATACATTTTATTTTCGGTTAAATATTGTGCCAGCAGCCGCGGTTATACCTTGGAAGCGTTTGTATGTGTTCGGCATCAGGTAGTTATATTATTTAGTTTGATTTTATTTTGGTGATTGTTAGATGAAACTCTTAAATATTACCATTAAATTTAATGGTAATATTTAAAGTTTTCATTTGACTCCCCCTCGTAATTGTTAACACGGCCTTACACAGGTAGGTCTATGTTAATTGTGAAATGCCATACGAAATTTAGATTTTGAAAAATTGATGTCACTGGTTTGTCCGTAAATTCTACCGTGAACGTTTGACGTAAAAGCCTGACTCGTTCCTTGAATAATAACTGATGTGTTGTTGATTAGTTCTGCATTTGTTAAAGGTCTGTAATTGAATCGCGTGTGTAGTGTAAAATATTGTACAGCCCTTCAGAGTTGAATGTTGTGAAAGTGAAAAGAAATTATTAATAAAAATTAGTTAAGTCCTTTGCGTTTCGTGAAATCATTAACTGTATTTCAAGACTCAGTCGCTGCAGTGACTAGGCGTAACTTCCGAAAAATTTTGATTCAATTCCCGTCGCCCTCAGGAGATTCTTCTCTGCTCCAAGGCACGACCGGCTGTGCGCCCAGCCTCCTACTCAGCAGACAGACAAGGCCCTTTCTCCTGGGTTGAGGTGGCCGGGGCGTAAAGTTGGCCGCTTACACCTAGCTCCGAGTTTGAGAATGAGTGGAGTTATATCTCTACTGCGCTGTATGTGTTCATATAGTCCGGAGGGAAATCTTTGTATTGTTAACTGTAACTCATGGCATTGGCGATATCAGGAGCCTGACATTATCGTTCTGAAGTGATAGAATAGCCCAAAGAAATAGAGGTTCACCTACTGCGCTCAAAAGTAAATTTAATTTCACTTTGATGTCGCAATTGTTTCTTGTTTTCCAAGTCTTCTGTTCGTCTGCTGGGTTTCTAAATCTCCAGGTTACAGAATATTCAGATTCTCGGACCTGTGGTACAGTCTCGACTTGTGTCTAATGTGCTTCATGTACGGGAAGTTGCCTCGCAGTCGTAACGTGATCCCAGAAGTAATATGAACGTTTTATCACAAGACCGTAAGGGACTTTGTGAATAGTGAACACTTTGACAGCGCCTTTCGAGCCGTAAGAAGTGATTAGAAAACCCTGACAACTTTTAGTCAAGAATTCTGCTTGAAGTTGTAAGTGCTTTATCCCGCAGTCTGCTTGGACTGCCACCGCATTGGAGCGAGTGGCTGTCATCCGGTTGATCAAGAAACTTTATGTCGCTAGGGAAACCGAGTGTCAAGGAACTGGTCCGCAAGTCTGTGAACAATATGAATCCAATTCATATTTCCACTTCGAAGCTTTTCTCGTATGTGTTTTATTAGTATATTCACTTCCAGGCCTTGTCCTCGGTTGGCCAGAAAGCTTCTTCTCTTGTCACCGTTCAAAATTTTGTACGAAAGTTTATTTCATGGGTGAATAATACATACATACATACATACATCCATACGTACATAATACATATATAATACATGTACATACATAAAGTGCTTTTAAGGCACCATAAACATCGCAAAACTTTTGACAAAGGATTCTGTCCTTATTTCGAACTTCGTGCACTTTGAATGTGCAATTGTCCAGACGTGTTTGGACAAAGTGGCTTAATTTTCCAGTAATTGTATTATAAAACATGTTCCTTTGTTAGTACTTGCAGTTAACTATCTGGCAGGCCGTGAGCTCTGAGGGCCAGCTGAGAGATCTCTAGACAGCTGTATTTGTGAATGTCAGCTAATTGCAGTTTGCTGCAGAAATTATATTTTCCACCAATATATGCACGCACTTAAATGTGGGGTAACGCCCGACATGCTGGACAGAATTAGTGCAACTTATCACCGCTTGCCAGCAGGAGGACTGATATTTGCCTATCCACATCAAGTTAGCTCAATTAATGGTTGGCTTTCTTTTGAGCTGCTTTGTGCAAAATGTACAAAATTAAGGCATAGAGAAGGAGACGTGTGTATCCAACCTCATGTTTCTTTCCCGATACTACGTGAAGTATTCTGGTAGAATTTAGTGTCTGAAGTCTGCATTCGAATCTGTCTTTCAGATTTAATGTTGCTTTATCTGCTTTAGTCAACCCCTGATTCACACACTGTTCATTCTAAACTTTATCAGTTTATTGTAAAAAGTAACATAAATGATTTACGTCTTTAAGATATTCGTCATTTATTCTGGCTTTGTTGCATCACACTGGCACGTTTTTACACGCATGTAACGCAGTAGTAAAATTCCCTGTTCTTGTTTTAATACATGTACAGTACCTTACATATTTTATTATTTTGTACTATGATCAACGGGGACCGCGGTAGCACAGTGGTTAAGGTGCTGTGCTACAAATCGGAAGGTCGCTGGTTCGATCCCAGCTGGTGTCAGTGAATTTTTTCATCCTTCAGATCGCACTATGGCCCTGGGATCGACTCAGCCTCTAACAGAAATGAGTACCAGGAGTATTTCCTGGGGGTAAAGGCGGCCGGTGCGTAAGGCTCACAACCTACCACCATCCTGTGCCGTTGTCACGAAATCTGGGAACCGTAACTTCCTGGAACCCTCTGGGCCACTCCAGGCATGTAATGGGACTGCTTTACCTTTTACTATGATCAACAAATGCACAGTTATCTCACAAATTCTCATACTCCTACATGTTTCGACACTGTCGTGTCATCCTCAGGGAGCTTGTAATCAATACCTTGCGAAGTTACACAAATATTTCAAATGCAGCTGTTGGAAATACAATTTACGACTAAGATGTTTCACGTAGGTTTTATTCAAGTTCTCATATTATAGTCGTTTAAATCTCAATATTATAATTTTTTAAATAATTATGCATTTGTTGGTCATAGTACAAAATAAAAAAATAAAAAATTCCCTGTTCTTGTTGATGAACTACGCTATGAAAACATGTAGGAGGTGGAGGTATAACGCCACTTGTTATTAACTTCGGCGCTGTAGAGATGTGTGTGTGTGGTCGTCCTCACTCCCTGACTGTTTTCCCTGACGCACAGGAGTCTCATTTTAACTACAGCTGTGGTCTATGAACGCGGTCCGATAGACACATTCCTGTCCCTGCTAGGACTCGGACCCTGTTTAGTCCACTCTTAAGTTATCTCAGGTTCGACATGCGTCTGAAGACTACTTAATGACGTGTCGCAATTGTGCTTACTGTATGTATGCTGACCTGCTGACCGTATCTTTTACATGTCTGGCCTCTTTTATGTTTCTGTTGGAGTAAGATCGGTATATTGGAGAACATTAAACAACAAGAACTGCGTGTTATCTTGGGGCTGTATGTTTGGGTTGAATGTCATAGTTCGTGACGGCAAAGTCCTCTGTATTAATTAAGTAGTTGCGCCTTTTGGCATGTTTACCTGTTCATTTCTGTTACTGAATCATGACCGGAATTTGTTTTTCTCAAGTCAGCGTGATGATGACCTCGCGATGTCGAAAAATGTAGTTGTACTGATATTTTATAAAAAGCTGTTGTTCCATGGTCATTTGTTTGTTTCTTTCATCATGAATGTTATCGTAAATAGTTGTTTACGTTTTCTGAACAAGAGGCTACTAGATAATAAGTGTACACTATATCGTTTTTCTCTACTTAATCCGCCATAATCACTTTCCTTAGAGACCACGTTCCATTTCTTACGATTATACTCGTATCTAAGGCGAAGTGATACGGGTACGATTCTAGATATATTTTTGTCTATGCCATCACAAACTTAACACCTAGAAACTTGTGTCTCAAGAGCAATAATCCTGAGGGCTGAAACTAAGCATATGCGTACGGCAGGAACTTCCTGGGTGTGTACTGCGGAGTTAACTTGATTCAGATATTTTCCCTCCTACCGTCAAGGCTGGTAATTGGCACAGACGGGATCTACACCTACTGTTCAGTGCGAGAGCTGTTCGTCTTTTCAGGCTTGTTTGCATAGTCACGAAGAACTCTTTTTGGCGTCATCATGTCCGTCTGTCCACAAATATCAGCGCCGATCCCAATGCACCGTCCAATTTGGTATTGGGAACTTGTACAAAAATTTGTCGAGAAAGTTCAAGTTTGGTTCAAATCGGGCAAAAATGTCGGCAATTTTACATATTTATTGTTGCTGGCGGCATAAAAGCGTTCTCTTCATGTCAAATGCTATCAGGCTGTTGGGATAGCTGATGAGGAATAAACATTATGCGAACGCGCCGTATTTCGCGTGATAAGTACACTGCATGTCTTGTTTTAATATATATATATATATATATATATATTTTCACTTCCGCAAGACGTAACAGCTGTCCTTTATAACAACGGTAGGCTTGTGTGCAGCAGTGGATTTCCGCCCCTGCTTTGCGGTGTACTAAATGTTGATCTTTTTTTGAGGCTCTTACATTGATTTGTGGTGTCTGTCTAGTTGTGAAAAGTCACTCCTGGCTTCGATACGCCCTGAATAAAACTCGGCAAGAGATTCACAATTCGTATTTTTAGTAAGCTATTACGAAAGGAAAGAAACAAGTGGATAGAAAATAGCTGCACTGTCGGGTACTGTAGTTCGGTACCACTGACGCCATACATCCGGTACAGATGGGATTTACTTCTCGGCAATTCTGAGTTTTCCGTCATAGTGGGCATCCATTGTGACCTGTGTAGGGGCTAACCTGACATGCTGCTTAAGGTGTACTGGAGCGCTTCACGTGGCGGTAAAGGCGGCCAGAGAGTGACAATCACTCCTGTACAATTGAGGTATACTTTTATTTGTTCTGGTAGTGAGTGGCTACAGTGTCCCTTTTATCGTGCTCCTAACCGCGGTTTCAATCCGTCGCGACGTCTCGAGACAGCTTCCTTGTTCAGGGACTCTGTGAAAGAGACGTTCTCTATGTTGTGGTCTCTAATGCGACCGACGTCCATCCACCGGAGGATAAGATGAGTGAATTGGTCGAAAGCTAAAGGATAGACGGTGCTACCGAAGTACTTTGTGAAATAATCTATCAAAGTGCCACGTTATTCGCTAGAATCTTACGTTGCCTTGATATTACACCAGGTCCTCCACGGAGAGTAGCCAGCGATTAACCCCTTGACCTTTGACACAGTGTATTGCGTGGAAGTGTGCATTCACACTCAGTGTGTACAGGCAATGTAGGCGTAACCAGCACAGTCCTCAGAGCCATGAAATAACCGCCGAATCAAATCATTAACTTCCGTCGGTGAAGAGCTGCGTGGTATGACGGCACGGGACATCTTTACCGGAGATTAGACCAGCCAATGAACGGCGTGTTGCCTGTGTGTGTGTGTGTGTGTGTGTGTGTGTTTGCTTATGTGTGTATGTGTGTGTGTTTGTGTGTGTGCGTGTTTGTGTGTGTGTGTTTGTGTGTGCGTGTTTGTGTGTGTGCGTGTTTGTATGTGTGTGCGTGCAAATTTTACTTTCTGGTACTGACAAACTGCCTGCCGTGCCTAAATATACATTTTAAGAAACTTGTTTGGTGGCCGGAACATGGACAAAGCAAATCTAATGTTGTGTCGGTAGATAAGACAGCTTTACCCACACGTTCTCCCACATTCAGGTAGGAATTTACTCTTTTGACCCAGTGGCACAGTCTTGGTACGTAAATATGCAAATTTCTTGTGTTTCAGTAGTGTAGACCCGTTCTTATTTACTGTAATATACTTCCTTTGTAGTGCCCAAGTAGGGGCCAGTGGCAGGTTATTTTCAACACGGTAATGACCCTTCGAGTTCTATAGAAGCCCTGCTAGTATCTTGACCAGCTGTCAGACTGTGGACTTCTCAAGAACTGTGCTCTGTCAAGTTAGGGTACATTATGTTTTCTTGCTGAATTCTCTTCAAACGTTAAGTAAATAATGCAGGCCAACAAATTGTTTTAAAGTTCAGGCGCCCTCAACGTGAAAATGTGGGCTCATTATAAAGACATAACCATTGTCACATGTGTTGTACACACATTTTTTTTGCGCAACAGCCCAACGCAGCCCATCGCCTCCTCATTCACGAGGTTTCTAGATCACAAACAATGACACGCCACAGTTGGCAGGACTCCTCTGGACGAATGATCAGCTCGTCGCAGAGACCGCTACCTGACAACACGTAACACTCACAACAGACAGACATCCGTGCCCCCGGTGGTATTCGAACCTACAATCCCAGCAGGCGAGCGGCCGCAGAACTACGCCTTAGACCGCGCGGCCACTGGGACCGGCAGTACACACATATAAAGCAGTGTAATTTGATGAAGAGTATCGTGTTCCGGGCTGTGATACCCCGTCATTCAGCAAATACATAACAGAGTTTCGGAGAAATCTTCTGCCTCTGTCTTCATGGTAGAAGACTCCCTCTGAAACGTTGGTGCTTTTATACCAATATACACGGTGTCACATTTCAGTACATCGTCGTAGTCATTACTGTGAATCAGGAAAAAGTTACAAAGTGTCATTCGTTGTTTGCAACTGAACTAAAACATCGTTCGTTATCTGCGCTCATCGTGGTTGTTATGCAGCATGTAGTGACAGTTTCTTACCGACGTTTCGGGACAACCTATCGGTCCCATCTTCATTGGATTACTTGACCCCTGAAGATGGGAACGATAGGTTGTCACGAAACGTAGGCAAGGAATTTCCACTACACTCTGCGTAACAACCCAGAAGAAGGCAGATTTTCATCTACATCGCGGCGGAAGCCTGAAATAACGTTTGTTAGTCGTAAGTTTGTTGCGCTACCAGAATTCTTGCCTATGACTCTCCTTCGCTGTGTTGCTGTTCCTACCAGCCACCATAAGGTTTTTACAGCCCCAGCGGTTTCAGATAGGTGCTGGAGTGTGAAAGCTGTATGTGCTGAGGTTTACTGCGAGAAGCTCCTCACCATATTAAAGCATCTCTGTTTTGATATTCTGTACACTGTAGTCGGTGTAGCGTAGTTAGTATAGTGAACAGGCTGTGGGCTGGACGGTGTGGGACTCGAATCTCGGGAGGTGCAAGAGATGATCTCTTCTTCAAAACATCCACACCGGCTCTGGGGTCCACACAGCCTCCTATGCAATGAACACCGGGTTTCTGTCCCGGGGGTAAAGCAGCCGCGGCTTGAAGTTCACCACCCTTCTCCACCTACTGCTAGGTGAAGAGCTGTACCTCTGCTTCTCCTATACTTGTACGCCTTCATGGCATGGACAGAAACGGCTGTATTCTACTTTAGTATGATCGCTGGCTAATGCGTTTTTTTTATGTCCACTCTTTTGCTTCTGTACGTACAGTCTAACCCGGTTTCAGTGACATTGTTTTATGCGACACCTCGTGTATAGCGTCGGATATTTTGTGGTACCAATTAACTCCTCGCTGTTTAACCATAACATTATACTACGCTCCTAGAAAAAGACTCGTTTATAACGACAGAGAATATTCATTCCCTCTCATGACGTTATAACCGAGTTCGTTTCTAGTTCAAAGACAGTAAAGTTAAATACAAACCTATAAAAAAAAAAAAAAAATCGGCAAGAATATTTTTCTATCACATTCCCCAGAGCTGGATAATCTTCCAGTGAAATTATTCTTGTAACACAGGGTTAAGCTTTTTGTTGGAAAAAAATTATTTATAACTTAGGTAAACTTTGTCACATTGTCGTAGCACCAAAATAGCTCTATAACATGTCGTTTTGTATTTAAAGGAACATTTTTCATTTGCGTAGGAATAATGGAACATTTTCTGAGTCTCTAACAAACACTGGGACGTCACGTCTGTCTTAGAGTTAACAACACTTTCATGTAACAGGTTCACAAAGCAGCTGTTTTAGTGGACTCCAAATACAGTTACACGTCGGCAACCGGCAATGTGTCCCGTCTCTCTTATAATGTTCTGTATTAAGCCACTAAAGTACACTTTACAGTCTGTTTAATAAATGCAACGTTTTCTTTGTACGGAATGCAAAAATACGAGTCACAGTTACCAAGTACTGCACCATGCTGTGTATTGTTCCTATCCGCCGATCATAGCCACTGCGTGCAGCTAATGAATGATTAGTGTCTGACATGTACGTTAAGGAATACTGCATTTACTGAAGTTCCGTATAAAGGCTGTGGAGTGCGGGGACTTACACAGCATATAAAGACGAAGTTAAGAAAATTGTTTGATGCTATTTGTCTCCATTAGTGTCTTGCATGTCCTTGGTAAGAATGTTTTCACTGTATGGCAGACAACTGTCAGTCTCTGAAGCAGCTTACAAGAACCGTCACATTAAGGATGTGCACTTTCAGTTACGGTTTGTAGAGTGTTTCGTTCACGTAAATGTACAGGGCTTAATGCCCTATTTTACTGTTTAAATATTCTTTATTATGCGACAGTGTTTCCTGATTTAAAGTGTGTGTAAATCGGATTCGTCTGAAAGGAAAATATTGCGAAGAATATATGGCCGAACACAAGAAGGGGGACGCTGGCGTCCCAGATGGAACAGTGAACTGTACAGTTTATACAATGAGCCAAACATCGAGGAGGACGTTAAAATCAGAAGATTAGGATGGGCAGGTCACATAATAAGAATGGAAGAAGAAAGGATTCCAAAAAAAGGTTTTAAACGGAAGCTTCTACACCACAAACCAGTGGGAAGACCAAGAACTAGATGGGCGGATGTGGTCCAGAGGGATGCATTACAACTGCTGAGGATAAGAGGATGAAGGAGAAGAGCTGAAAATATGGATGAATTGAGGCGTTTTCTGAGGGAGGCCAAAGCTCGGAAGGGGCTGTAGCGTCATATATCGATGGATGGAAAATCGGATTATGATTTATTGGGTTGATTTATTGTAATAAGACCCAATGTAACTCTACAGTTGTCTGGGTAAGTGTGGAGTTATAGAGGTGGTGTACTCGCATAGTCCAAGAACAGTTCAATTACAACACGCAGACATATCAAGGAGTAAATTTAACTTTTGGTTTAGGTGATCAGAATGAAGGAGCCGCAGGATATGCGATCTGGGGTTCGAATCCCGGTAAGGGCAAGAGATTGTTTTCTCCTGCAAAATCCTAGACCGGCTATGGAGAACACTCAGCGTCCTATTCAGTGGATACCGGGATTATTTCCAGAAGGCAAAGCGGTCGGGGCATGAATTTCACCACGCACTTCTAAGAGGGGATGCTGATAAGTCCTTAGCCCAACCTACTTCCCGATGTCGTAGGACGGAATCGATAGTGTCGTTGGAAAGAGGGGTCTGTTCATGTGCCGAATTGCAAGTATTTTCTTGTTACAGAGGCTGAAAGGAACCATGTCAG
>Ga0123355_10022034_pt1 | contig 10208 bp, 7 predicted proteins | sample TergutEmb28metaG_3_FD_89872 | JGI IMG/M metagenome (GOLD analysis project Ga0123355, IMG submission 89872) | Embiratermes neotenicus P1 segment gut microbial communities from Petit-Saut dam, French Guiana - Emb289 P1 | ecosystem: Host-associated > Arthropoda: Insects > Digestive system > Gut ... | reverse complement strand
CCTGACTTCAATCTGCTCTTAATTTCTTCCGCAATAGAATTTTGATTTGTTAAAGTTGTTCCCAGATATTTAAAATCCTCCACCCTGTCGAAGGTACTATTATCAATCCTCACACTGTGAATTTGTCCTACATTCTGATCTCGAGACATGACCATGTACTTAGTTTTATGAGCATTTACTTCCAGTCCAATCTCCCTAGTAGCAGCTACTAAAGCTTCTGCATTTTCCTTTAGTGTACGTGTATGTATGCTTCCTCCCAGTATATTAACATCATCGGCATAAGCCAGGAGCCAATATACATACTTTCCAAAACTGCCTCTGTTTTTTTATGGGTTACATCAGCCCTTTGATAAGCATCACAACAATTTTTACATCCATGGACAGCCCAACCTAACAAAATCATGCACAGTGCATACTGCCCATAAAACGGATACGACTGACTTGCCTTGAGCAGTGTTAAAACACTGAAGAAAACTTTTTGTTTCCTAAATATTCAGGCACAAATCAGTATCCTGTTTATTATTTCCTCATTTTTAATTATAAAATAATATATGTAATGCAAAATATAAACTAACAAATAAACTTACTACTTTGTACAACCAATTTTACGTGCACCAAAATATATACATATCAGACATTAGTAACTTTCCTACATGTTTCGGCATGTCATAGGCGCCTTCACCAGGGAGTCCTCTCAGTAGCTAATGCAGCACCCTCAAATTGGCCCATTGCACAGTAAGTGAGTAAAAACAGCGACACACTTGCACATGCTGCAAAATTTTCTGTTACGACCCAAGAATAGCCACGGTACAAAAGTTACAACACTAGACAAGATGTTCCATCACGCACCATAGCGACCATACAGACTGTAAGAGGGGGCTTGACAATGAATACGCTGTTTCCAGGGCAAACATCTTTGTCTACATTATATTAACACTCTGGCATATTTTAGCCCTGAAATGGCCATTCCTAAAGAGCCTAAACAATAGTATGGAGAGGTGTATATATGAATACGTAAAGGTAAAGCAGCAGTCCCATTACAGGCCTGGACAGGCCCAGTGGGTTCCAAGAAGTTAAGGTTCCCAGATTTCGTGACAACGGCACAGGATGGTGGTAGGGTTGTCAGTCTTACACAATGGCCACGTTTACCCCCAGGAAATACTCCCAGTACTCATTTCTGTTAGAGGCTGAGTCGACCCCAGGGCCATAGTGCGATCGGAAGGACTATGTCAATGAAAAATCCACTGACACCAGCTGGGATTGAGCCAGCGACCTACCGATTTGTAGCACAGCACCTTAACCACTGTGCTACCGCGGTCCCCGTATATGAATACGTACAACTGCAAACAGTTATGCTCAGTTTTTAGGTTTTAGTATCCAGTAGTTTTACACATTTATGTACATGTCTGTCTCCATGCTATTGTTTTTGACTATTTGAGAATGGCCATTTCAGAGCCGAAACATGTCAGTATACTGATAAAACATACACCAGGGTTGGCCACCATGCAGCCCTCAAGGAAAGTATTTGAGGCCCTCGGTCACCGGAATAGTTTCAGTAACACAATACAACAAACATAATATAATAATTCTACAGAACATATTAGGAGAGAAAATGTTTAGAAACTATAGCTCATCAATTTAAGACAGCAAACAGTAAATCATTCATGCTTTTTTTTTTTTAATCTAGTTCAGCACAGCCTACTACCTTTTCGTTCAACCATACTTTAGCATAAATTATTTTTTTAAATAACGGTGTTGAAGTGAATCAATAATCCCCCCTACACTCCCTTTTTGAGTCCTTAACGCATTATGTGTCCCTCTTGTGGGTCGAAGTTGGCCAGCTCTGATGTACACAAACTGAGTTCACCCTGGATGTAGTGTATTTGTCGGTTCATATTCTTCATGGGTTGAGCATAAATACTCTGCGAGATGCACACACCACTGTAAGATATTAAACGTGGTACATGTGTTGAATTGGTTAATCTGCAGGTGCTGTGCTTTGGTTTTGTACCGAGGTTGTACACCTCAAGACAAGGGCCACTGGTCTGAACCACTGGTATTTGAAGAAGCATCCTCTCACCTAACAGTGGGAGTCTGGTGTCTTCCAGCCAATGATCCTTGTTTTGTTTGAGTGTACAGTTATCCACTGCTTCTTCCCAGCAAGGGACTAAACTTATTTGAACAGTCCATGACCTGTACAATGAAACAATACACCCGGCTGACATTATGCTGTAACATTCATCCATTTTGTTACGCTTCATCTCCTTGGCTTCATTTTACAATAGAAGAGCAGGTTAATACGTTTCATGATGAATATTGCATTTGGAAGTTAAAGTAATGTACTGCACATATAGGCTACATTCTGTTATAGAAAATGTGACCTATAAAACCTTCACCTCTGATTACTTATATTGTGAAAGCAGGTGTAGTTGTCCCTGTGCCTAAGCACAATTCTGTGAAATACAGGAATAGCTCCACATATTCAGAATCTTGACCCTAGGTCGAGGTGGGGTGGTCATTTTCATATCCTTATTACTTTAACTCCATGGGAAGAGCCCTTCAGAACCACAGAATAGGAGGTAGGGTGGCTTCCAGAGCTGGGCTAGGTACTGTATATATGGCAAAATTTTGCCCCTGTCGGGAATCGATCGTCCAGCCTGTAGGCTCGTGGCTATACTGGATCTTTTTTACTTCGTAAAGAACGCCAAAAATGTCTCCTATTTTCAAATTTGCACCTGTACAAGTAATAAGGACATTTTATTTTCATTGTGTCGTCGATGGTTTAGGTGTGAGCAGCTGTTCAAACGCATGTTCAGCCTTAGTTCCTTTTTACACCAAACGATGGAGCTTAATATTGATTTCTGGCACCAGATGTCGCTGCATGCCTTTTCTCTCTACGATAGTTGTAAATTTTTGCCGCTACGTGGTGCCATTTGTACAATCAGTCCAGCGGATATTTCCCTGTCTATAGGTCCTTCTTGTAGTATATTTGGGTGTAGTATCAATATCAGTCACGTGATGGAGCTGACTGCCTCACAAGCGAACAATTGGTTGCATGGTGGGCCTGCTATCGTTATGGGCTAACAATGAATTGTTGGACACCAAACCTGACATTGAAGTAGAAATTTGTTACGTTTCCAGCTACATGTTTCGTCTATACATATGTAGCCATTATCAGGCTGGATATAGAACTTTGAATAAGAAAAGGCTGTGTACGTATAGACTGTGATTCTGCTTTTTGTCTTTACATACGTATATTTAAAACACGACGGAGAGGTCCTGTCTAAAAACATTCTACCTTCTGTGCCGGTGGGCGTAATAAAAGGCACACCCGTTCATCAGCAATGATGTAGCAGAGTAACCAATCCATACTGCTTTCTTCTTTGGCGCTAGACCGCAATTTGGACTCCTCTTGCAAACATTCTCTCCAAACATTATTAGCGCTTTGAAGCCCAGTGATTACTTGCACCATCAGGTTCCCCCTCCATGGCACAACAGTCCCTAGTGGGCCAGGACCTCACGACCACACTCACACACTACACACGGTAGGACTCTTCTGGACGAGTGATCAGTCCGTCGGAGACACTTCTACTTGACTACACACAACACTCACAAGAGAAAGACATCCATGCACCCGCGCGAGATTTGACCCGCAATCCCAGCAACCGAGCGACCGCAGACCAGCGCCTTAGAAGGTGCGGCCACTGACCACGAGATTTAACATTCACAAATTCTACGTTCTGCCCAAACAGTGTATTAATGTGTTTTGTGCGGATCTCAGAACAAACAGCGGTTATTTCCCTATACGACATTAACTGACTGGTTTTTATAACTGGGACGGAGAGTGTTTACTGCTACGCATTCTTTACATTCTTCAGAGTCGGTGCAGTCGTCGGAAACTGATGTCGTCCGCTCTACGGCGAACAGTCCCGCCTTTACCCGGCACTCGCTGCAGTGAGTGCTGCACAGCCGGCGGCATCATCAGTCGCTGTGCAGCAGTAAAACTGGACGCATGTAGATTATACGAGCGGATTCCACGTTCAGCTGGTGTCTCGTACTGCAAACTGTTCCATTCTTCTTGCCGTTTTTATTCGCAAAACTTCACTTCGTGTATATGTATGTGCAATTTCTGCCGTTACAGAGTGTAACAGAGTCTCAAGTCCACTGTTTCATTTAATACGAACTGTTTCCATGTATTCTGTACGACTGGTTTCACTTGTAGATTAAGATATCCAGGCTTCTGCGGCCTTATGCCAAGAACGCGGCCTCTCGAATCGTTTCCAGTTTATCACTCACAAACAAATCTATCTTATCATTCGACACTACACGATTAAGCACTTTATGAAGCTTTTTTAAACAAATCGTGACTGACTCCATAAATAATTAAACCCGTGTAATTATTTATTCGTTTATTGTACATATAACGATGTTGTCAGTAGCTTAGGTTATGTGCACAGAATGGCGCAAAAGTCATGTGACATTCGATGTTTAATAACAGACAGGCCGTGTCAAGGGACTTCTGCGACACCTTGTATAGTGTCGAGGATGTATTATTATTATTATTATTATCATCATCGTCATCATCATCTCCTTCATGCAGGGTATTTATACTCATATTCCTGAGACAAACTATGTCCCTAGATGTTGCAGCTATTCTGTTGTTACTATTCATGGTGCTAATATCGTTAGTTTCAGTGTTGAATCTATTGTACTTTTACATTAGTACTTGCCGAAGTATGTGTGCAGTACCCAATATGGCTGTTTTCTGTAGTTCCTTGACTTCATGTTTTCCTGTTATGTTGCTCATGTATTTTCTGAATGACTTTGAAATAGTCCCAGTCGTCCATATTATTACTGGTATCACCTTTGTTTTACATTCCACATGCACTGTATTTCTATTGTAAGGTCTTTACATTTTAGAATCTTCTCGGCTTCTTTTTTAATCACATTTCTGTCTCCTGAGATTACAAAGTCTATTAACAAACCTGTCCCCTTTTCATTATCACGGATTATAATGTCTGGTTTGTTGTTGGGGATAGTTCTGTCAGTTTGTACTTGTTGATTCCACAATATGGTTACCTTGCCTCCTTGACCTGTTTCTACAGATTTTGACACATGTTCATACTAGTGTTTTTGTTCAATTGTTTATTATTATTATTATTATTATTATTATTATTAATGAGCAGTAAATTGGAAAAGGAATGTAAGGAAATAGCCTTAGTCTGTTTTGAGACAACTTCCCAGCTTTTTTGGAGAGACTAGGTAAAACCAAGACAAACCTCATTCTGGGTATTCCGTTTTGGGGCCGACGTCTGAATCCTGTGTCTACAGATTATAAGGAATGACATTCGTGACGATGGTGTTCAAATATGTGTAGCTGTTCTACAGTTTGTAGAGATTCTGTAACGTCACTGGGGTCTGTAATGGAGCTCTTATATTTCCCGAAGTTCCGATTGAATTAGCAGTCAGACGACCGAACAGTCTGGCTCCAACTTCCGGCATAATTAATGTTGCCACTTCATCTTGCACTCACTGCATCTCGTCCACCCCTTCTCCCTGGTTTACCCCAACTTACGTAAGTACGGGGTGGCGGTAGGTGGGACGCGGAGTTATTTCATTGAGGGTCAGAAGAATCCACACGTAAGTTTCTGTTTGATTACTACAGGGCGAATTTAAACCTCTTCATGTGTCAACATTCCGCCCAATGACATCTCCTGACAGTAACATGTCAACAGCCGTCACATCGACAACTGTGTTTTTAGCAGACCTTAGAAGAATTACAGTCTTTGAATTTTAATATAAATATAAAAAAATTGGCTACTTATGGACTTTGAAATCGCTCCCGTTTTTCGCAGCTGTTACAATAGTCTAAGTAAATCAGGGGTGCACAAATCCTGGACGAATAAATTTTGTACAGTCGCGTCTAATACTTGTGGGTCCTCAGTGTGGATCCTGCTTCATGTCAACATCCTGGTGCCGAAAATTTTGAGGTGTCTTTCAGGGTCTTTTAAAAATTTGTGAAAGCCTGAATTAAATTTTTCGACGCTCCTTACTGAGTATGTTAGATGAAGTCATGCAACTCCTTACTGAGCATGTTAGATGAAGTCATGCAACTCCTTACTGAGCATGTTAGATGAAGTCATGCAACTCCTTACTGAGCATGTTAGATGAAGTCATGCAACTCCTTACTGAGCATGTTAGATGAAGTCATGCAGATCCTTACTCGTATCCTGGAAGCGCTCCGTTCGATTCCCGTCGATAAACCGATTAAACTGATGTTTTTCTTGGTTATCCTCAGCCCCTCCGGAATATTAAGTGAAATTAAGAGCAAGACAGCTTCCTAGATCATCCTTTCCAGTTAATTACTAATTATACATTGATCGATCTGTTACAGGTACATGTTGGACTACATTCAGTATGGGATACCGAGAGCTTTGTCAGATAAAATACAGATAAGTAAATGAACAAATTTAAAATCTTCTTTCTTTCTTTCTTTCTTCTTCTTCTTATTCTCCATTTGTTGAGAATTATGCTGTTTGGCCTGTCTTAATTGAAAATCAACTTCAGAAACTGTAACTCCTCTGATACATCTTGCAAGACTCCTTACGTGGGGGATCAGCCCATCGCCAGCCCTCTACAGACCCAGCCACACAACTCTGAACCTGTTCGAAAATTAAGTAATAACACTATATAATTTAAAATGCTTCACATTTGTCACATTTAAGGCCCTCTGGTGTATCAAAACTCCAAATTTATTCTGGAACAGAGAACATTTTGTACCAGGCGACCCAACTCCGCGACCCACCAATGTGTTTTATGCCCTCCGCCTACATTTTTTGTAATTTTATTTTTCGCCTGTAGAGCGATGCTTCTTTAGTTATCCGATTTTAAGCGAACACACCGTCGTTTCTGCTTGTACAGAACCTATAAAAATATTTGTGTTTTAATTGTGTCGAGTCTAGCTTCACTGCTTAAGCATAAATTTGCTTGTGCTCTTACATCATGTTGTTTATTAGCTCTAACCTTTCTCCTCCCTACAGGCTGTCATACCTACTTCCCTCCTTTATTCTCTTTCTTCTTTGCTTGCTTCATTTCTCACTACAATTCTCCTCTCTTCCCTTCATTTCTTCCTTTCACTTATCTTTCCACGCTTCCCTTCACCATCTCTACTTTCCTTCCTGTCATCACTTCTTTTTTCCTTTCTCTTTTATTTCTTTCTCGCTTTTCTCCTCTCTCTCTACTCCCCTCCTTCCTTGCTCGCACTCTTCTCACTCTTTCGTATTGCCCTGCAATATTCAAATGCTTCGACGCTGCAAGAATTTCGCTTTAATTAAATCCTTTCCGCCCGCATGACCGCCCCCTTCCGCCCCCTCCACCCCCTGACACATTTATATGATAATGACCGGCATGCATCACGGCATTTCTGGTCATTGTTGACGTTTTCTGAGACTAACAGTCACTTTTCATTGTTGTTATCACTGACCAATAACGTATGCAGCCGTCAGGTCTCAGTGTCATTTGAATATATTAATGTCGACGTCTGTATTTGTTGTCGAAAGTTTTTAATTTACTCAGAAGAATTTCTAACTCATTTTTGTTATCATTGTATATAAAAAAGTGGCCATTATTTAAAAAGTATTTTTTTTAATATTGCGCTGTAGAATATTTTCAAGCTATTATTTTTTTCTAACAAGAAAGGAAGTGACATTTGGACTGGTTCTTCTCCAAGTACTTCTGTTCTCCACTGTTAGTATCATCCGACCATTACTCCATAAACGTGCATCCATCTCTCACTGACGCTATACACGCTTAGCAATTGAAAGCATCGTTCTGTCTTTCAACATCTGGGCTATGCTACAGGGCTGTACGGTCAGAGGTTTGAATCCAAGTAGGCGCAAAAATCTTGTATTCTCCAAATCACCCAAAACGCCTCTGAGGACCACCTAGCCTATTCAGTGGGTACCACGGTACTTTTCCTTGGATAAATCGGCCGGAACGTGAAGTTACCCCTCAAATGTATGCAGTGCGGAGGTTAAGAGTGTGTGGAAGTATATCTCTACTCCCCTCTACTCCCCTCTATGCCTTCATGGTGTAGACAGGGAAACTTCACTTGAGATGTGACTCCGTGTTTACTGGTGGACAGATGCCGAAATTATGCAGGGACCCGCTGCCCACATCGTCAGTGTAAAACACTCTTCTACCTTGAAGATGGAGGTAGAGGGTGCATCAGAAATGTTGTCATATCCGAGAATGCAGTGTGCTTCACATTCACAGCCATAATAACACAAAATCACAGACTGACAGAGCGCACCTGAATGTTGCGTCAGATCGCAAGTTTGTACACAGGCGCAAATTCGTAGTCTTGCCGTGTGCGTTATGACATCGGCCGGTCTGACAGAAATTACCCACGTTTCGAACGAAAATATTGCATGTGTATTCTATATATAAAAAGGTAAAGCAGTCCCGTTACAGGCCTGGAGTGGCCCAGAGGGTTCCAAGAAGTTAAGGTTCCCAGATTACGTGACAACGGCACAGGATGGTGATAAGGTTGTTAGCCCTATGCACCGGCCGCCTTTACCCCCAGGAAATGCTCCTGGTGCTCATTTCTGTTAGAGGCTGAGTCGACCCCAGGGCCATAGTGCGATCGGAAGGATTATGTCAATGAAAAATTCCAGTGACACCATATGGAATCGAACCAGCGACCTTCCGATTGTGTATTCTATATATGGTGGCAATTTTCTTGTCCGAAACATCCAGAATATATTTAATACCCACAATACCGCAACACGTGAATTACGTAACGCACAATATTAATACGTGCACTGCTAACAGGAGCCAGGAGTAGACTGCTGAGGTGAGTTAGTGATCTGTGCTGCTTGTCGGCCGTTACTGGGGTAAGGATAACAAGATGGGCAGGGCGTGTGGCACGTATGGGAAGAGATAAAATACACGGGCCTTCTGGTGGAAAATCTGAGGAAAGGAAACCGCTTGGAAGATCTAGATGTAGCTGGTAGGATGATATTAAAATGGATCGTAAAGAAATAGGACTGGATTCGTCTAGCTGAGGGAAGAGACAGGTGTGCGGCTGTTGTGGGCACGGTACTGGTATTCATGTTGTAGAAAATACGGGGAATTTTTTTTTGAGTAGCTAAGAAACGAGTAGCTTCTCAAAAGTGACTGATGCATGCAGTTGTTTATAAATGTACTTATACCGTATGAGTGTAAGGGGAGTAGCCGTAAAGTTCCACGCATTATCTAAAAAAATAAAGGTAAAGTGATGCCGTTACAGGCCCGGTGTGACCCAGAGGGTGGGTAGAGGTATAGCTCTACTCTTTCATGACCGCGACACTAGAAGGTCAGCAGCACGCCCCGACCGCACTTTACCCCCGGGAAAGACATGGTAGAGCGAAAACTGAATGTGATGGCACACGCGCAGAAACCAGATTTGGTCTTCCAGCGAAAAGGACGAGTCCATTTATATCGGCGGAGGTGTCAGTTCAGTCGGCTGCTGGCAGCCGAGGTGTGCGCATCAGCGGTAGTAATGCTGGATAGACCGTGTCCGATACAGTGCAAGACTGCTGGCTACCCACTCCATTCGCCTCTTACCCCTTCACTTCTCCTACCATGCTTCGCCGTGTGCCACCAGATTCCTTTTCCACTCTACCCATTTTACAGGAGGTTGGGTGGGCCCCAGGGACGGTCTGGACAGGCGGAAAATCTCGTCCCCTCCGGGATTCGATCCCGGACCGTCCAGCCCGTAGTCAGTCGCTATACTGACTGAGCTACCGGGCCCACTGCCACGCATTACCTAAGTTGACATTATGTAGATGTAACTTATTATGTTCATGAGAACAAGAATTGTCACGTTTCAGTATTTAAAACGCTGCTGCTTCGTGATGGAGAGTTCCTCGTGTTGGTTCAGAGGCAGACGTTTCTTCCTGACAGTCCGTGCAGTAGCACAGTTCCACAGATTGCTTCAGAGGCATATATATATATATATATATTCTACAATAACAGTTCCTCCTACACACATCCCAACCCATATATATATACTACAATAACAGTTCCTCCTACACACATCCCAACCCATATATATATATATATATATTCTACAATAACAGTTCCTCCTACACACATCCCAACCCATATATATATATATATATATTCTACAATAACAGTTCCTCCTACACACATCCCAACCCATATAT
>Ga0123355_10022033_pt1 | contig 10209 bp, 9 predicted proteins | sample TergutEmb28metaG_3_FD_89872 | JGI IMG/M metagenome (GOLD analysis project Ga0123355, IMG submission 89872) | Embiratermes neotenicus P1 segment gut microbial communities from Petit-Saut dam, French Guiana - Emb289 P1 | ecosystem: Host-associated > Arthropoda: Insects > Digestive system > Gut ... | reverse complement strand
TCCTTGAATTATCGTTCTGTGGGCTGGTTGCTGTCAACGTTGTTCTGAACCGGGTGGCCGGAGTTCGCGGTGGCCGCAGCTCTCGGTCAGGGTCTCGCCAATTCATACCGGCGGGATGCGCGGTTAGGGTTCGGAAGGCCACCAATGAGACGAGGTCATCCCGTTCAGAATGAATCTCCACTCACAACACCAATCCACCGGGCGCGAGGATTGGCTATAAAGTGGATTGAGAGCCGACATGGGGGGACAGGCAATGGCGCTGAATGGCGGCTGCTTTTGTGGTCGTGTCCGTTACCGAATCACTGTCCCGCTCAACGGAGGCCGAAGCTGCCACTGCTCACGATGCAGGAAGAGGTTCAGCGGCTCGGGTTCCGCCTATGCGGAGGTTGCGCCCGGATCGTTCTGGTGGGTGAGCGGCGAAGAGAACCTAACCCAATACGAGTCCAACCCAGGTTGGGGCCTTTGTTTCTGCAAGACCTGCGGAACCACCCTCTGTGGAATGTACCGGGGCGAAGTTCACGGGGTCACCCTAGGTACGGTGGATGGAGATCCGGGCGTTCAGATCGAAATGCACATCTTCGTCGGCTCAAAGGCGCCGTGGGATCACATCGGGGGTTACGCTCCGCAATATGAGGAATTTCCTCCGAGCAGCTAGGTGAATGGCTTGCCGGGGGCGCACGAATTGTCGAACGCCTTAAACCGACTGGATGATGGCTGCTAGACGCAGACGCCCACCGCAGGTCGGCACCATCGGCAGCACCATCGCCGACGGCCACAGGATGTGGATCGCCTGCGACGCGATCGGGTGCCGCAACCGCGCCGACGTCGATACTCCTGGCCCTCCGGGACCGGTTCGGCCCCGACTACCGCATCGCCGATTTCGTCGCCCGCAGCCGATGTTCCAAGTGCGGGGCGAAGTGGCCGCAGCTCTCGGTGCGGGTCTCCCCGATCCACACGGGCGGGATGCGCCGCTAAATCCCCGAGAAAAGGGCCAGCAAAGTTCTGCCGGATAGCATTAGGGCAGCAACGCCGGCGCAAAATCGCCGCCCACACGTTGAGCCACGGCGCGTTTTAACAAACTGCGGCTACCTCAAGCGATGCCGTATGGGGTTTGAGTGCTTGTCACCGATAGCGGCTCGTCAATTCCAGGCGATGGTGATGACGTATTGCAGGGGATCGTGATGGCGCGCTGGAACATCCAACGCACGCTCGAAGCAATCGACCTGCTACAGCCACGCTGGCCGGATCGCGCCGCCTGGCACCGCGTCCGGCGAATATATGGTCTCGGGTCGGGAAGCGACGGTAGTCAGGTGTGGATCAGACCTGCCTAAGCCCTAAGTCGGCGTGACCAAGTTTTGTATGGTAGGAACGATCGGCCGTGGGGGGAAAAATGGCGGCTCATCCGGGCTCAAAGGCTCCAGCGTACCCCACAGCCAGCGCAGGGTGTGGGAGGCGTTTCGGTGAGCAGCTTTTCCCGAAATTCCCGATAGGCAACTCCATTCCAGATCTCGCGCAAACTGTTCTGCGTCGCATTGCCAAGGGTATAACTCGTATAACTGCGAGCCGAGAACGGCGCGATACAGCAAGGAAGCGCCCGTCCGTGTGCGGTGATGTACATCAGCGACCAAGGACGGCGGCATCCCGACCAAGGCTGAGCATCAGTTCCTTTCTGCAACGAAAGGCCAGGCTCAGTTGCGCCAGAGGCGTCGAGCCGGACGTCGAGTGCCTTCCCCAGTTCCTGAGCCTCCGCAATGGCGCCGCCTTCCGCCGCAGCGATGCTGGCGAACAGTGCTTGATCCGGGCGGGCGAGACCGCGGCCGGTCTCGTCGTACACGAGGCGCTGAAGATAGACCTCCCGCACGCCGAGATCGGCGGCGAGGCGGACGAATTGCGGCAGTTCCGCGATTGTCTCTTTGAGACCCGTCAACCACAACGAAACCCGGGGGATCTCGGCTCCGATCTCGCGTTGCAAGGCGGTGAAGGTCCGCACGTTGGAGACGATCCGGTCGAAGAGCGGCTTGCCACGCACCCTCAGGAATGCGGGCGGAGAAGCGGCGTCCAGGGAGACACGAAGCTCATCGAGGCCAGTCTCAATTAGCGCCCGTCCGCGTTTTGGCGACAGCAGGGTGCCGTTGGTGTTGAAGAGCACGTAAATGCCGCGGTTCTTGAGGTAGCGGATCATGGACGGCAACGTCCGCACTAGCATCGGCTCCCCAACTCCATGCAGCACCGCGCGGGCGAGCCCCGGCACCTGATCGACGATGCGGGTGAAGAGGTTCCACGCCATGTCGGCCGGGGGTTCCAACTCCTCGAAGGTGCGGGGGCAGGTTTCGCAGAGGAGATTGCAACGGTTGGTGACCTCGAGATAGAGGCAAACAGGCATCACCTCGGCCCGAGGCGCTCGCGCCCCGACCGACTCAAAATAGCGACGTGGGTCGAGCAGCGTCATTTCCTCTTCCCGCGGAAAAAAGTTGCCACACGGCGAGCACCGCGGCCGGTATATAGACGATAGCGGCGATGCCGACATGGTGCACAGGATCAAGCGCGAGCAGCACGCTAGCCGCGACAATGTAGAGCAGCGCGGGCGTCGGTGCGAGACATATCAACGGCACGAGCCAGCCAAAATACCAGGGATAGTGCGGCGAAATACCGACCAGCGCGACCGCTCCGAGCGCCGCCGCTTGCCGCGACAGCGTTTCAATCCGCGGGCCAGGGGCTGCGGGCAGATCAGGGCCAAAGCCGTAGCGCAGCGCCATTGCCAGCATCACGGCCACCAAGGTCGCCGCATAGGCGGGACCCGCCCAGGGCGGCAGCGTGATCAGCAACCGCAACAGATCGAGCAGGAACACCCCGTGCCCCGAGAGCAGGCCCTCTTCCGCGATATAACCAGGAAGAAAACCGAACACTTGCGTGCCCGCACCAAGGTAGGGCGCGTAGAGCAGCACCATGGTGACGATGAAGGCCGTGATCAGGCGCAGATCTCCTCGCCGCCAGAATGCGAGAGCGATGACAGCGGGTAGGTATTTCACCAGGGTAGCGGCAGCGAGAAGCGCGCCTGCCAGCCCTTGCCGGGCGCGGGCGCCGGCAAGGAGCGCGAGCGTCACCAAAGCAGCGGCAAGCGCATCCACATGGCCATTGCCCGCGAATTCCCAGACTGGTATTGGCGCCCAGGCATAGAGCAGCACCTGCTCGGCTGGCCTTCCGGCAAGACGCAACAGTCTTATGAGCCAAAAAATCGTGGTCAGATCGCAACCCAGCATCACGAGCTTCATCCCAGCGACCCCCGGAGCGAACAGGGCAGAAAGGCCGAAGACCAGCTCGGCGGTGGGGGGATAGATTGTCCGGGCGCTGTCTGCCCGGTTAATGTGAGGAAACACGTGCTGATCGCGTAGCAAGGCAAGGCGCGGATCGACTGGGAGGTAGCGGTAGGGGTTGATGCCCACCGCCTGTACCCGCCCGTCCCAGACATAGCGGTAGAGGTCGGTGGAAAGTGGTGGGGGGAAGGGAAGAGGGAGGGCCCGCATTAGAAATGCAGCGCCGAGCACAAGCCACAAGGCGGCGCTCGGCAACTTCCGACGGAGCACCAGCGAAGCGGCGGCGAGATAGAGGAGGCCGGAAGCGCTCTCTGTCAGCACAACCTCGATAGTGCGCATGGGGCCGGGATTGCCCGGCTGTCCGGCCACGCGTATGAGCCCGACAACGGTCAACGCGACCAACCCACCCCCCAGCGCGCCCAGCAGCAATAGCGCGTAGCGCCCGCTATCCTTCGTCACGTCTCGCTGCCGGAGAAGCGCCGATCCAGCCCCAAACGGGCGACGCACCGAGCCGTCTCCGGCGCCGGAGACAAAGCGCCGCCGTGCCCTCCGATTGAGCGGATCAGCCGGCGGAGCGACGGCGCGTCGTCAACATCGTACCAGGGCGGTAGCTGCGCCACCTCGAGGCCGGCCAACGCGGCGCGGGCGAGGGTCACAGCAGTTACCTGGGGCGTGCTCCAGGGAATGTCATTGAACAGCGCCTCAGCCCGTCGCGCGAGCGCGGTGGGGATGCCAATGAGGTAATAGCCACCATCCTCGGCAGGCCCGAGGACCACTTTCCGTCCGAGAGCAAGGGTGGCTACGGCATCCCCGAGGATCGCGGCAGGGAGGGTGGGGCTGTCCGAGTTCACCAAGCACACGGCGTCGTAGCCACGCGCCAGCAGCGCGCGCGTGGCGTGCAGCAGCGCGCGGCCAATGCCGCTCACGCCGGGTGGTGCCGGCAATGAACCATCGGCGAGCAGGAGCGCGGTTCCGGGCGCGAGCATTCCGTCGAACCATGCCTCGTCACCAGCTGGCGCATAGGCGACGAAGGCCGCGATTGCCGGGCTCCCGCCGAGGGATGTGATCGTGGCAGTGATGTCGCCGAGGAAGGCGGCGTTGAGAGCGGTCGCCTCATCGGCGGAGAGCGGGGGGACAAGCCGGGTTTTCACCTGCCCCGGGCGCGGCGTCTTCGCCATCACCGCGATCGCGCAGCTTCCGGGCGGGGGGCTCATCCGAGTGGCGATCGGAAGCGCCACAGAGCCGCCTCCTCACTCATGCGACGAGCGAAAACAACCGACCCCGGTCGCGCCGGAGGCTCAACAGCGCGTCGACGCCGAGGCTGCGCCCAGGCGGATCGACGAGGAAAAACGCCATCAGGATCACGAGAAACATGTAGGTCCATGGCCACTCTCCAGGCGCCGAGTAGAGGCCGAGCCAGAGATTGATCGCCATGGCAAGGCCAAGGAAGGCGAAGAAGCGGGTGCAGAAGCCGACAATCAGGGAGGCGCCGATGCCGACCTCGATTGCGTACACCAGCGGGCCGAACACCGCGATATTGGGCAGCACGATGTTGGCGACGAAGGCGGATTGCAGGCCGATCGCCGCATGGGCCACCTCCTGCTTCATCCAGTAAATCAGCCCGCCCTCATCGGGCGGGATCTTCCACAGCGATTGCTGCCACCACATAGTCCCGACGAGCAGGCGGAGGATCCAGATTGCAGGCTCGCGTGCGCTCCGCCTCGCTGGCGAAAGGCGCCAGACGCTGATCGCGACCGCGATGCTGCTGAGCAGAAGGAGCCAGAACACGGCGGTGGTCCACGTAGGCTTCGTGAGGAAGGCGAACGCATCGTCAAATGGGTTTGGTCGCATGATGGACCTTTCGTGTGCGCGTCCGCCTTGCCTGTGATATCCAAGCGAGCGGGATCCGATGTATGAGTGCGCTGGAACATAGCACGGCGCGTTCGGCCATCGTTTCAGTAGTCATCCCGACGCTGAATGAGGTCGACACGATCGAAGCGGTGATCGCTGCCGTGCCGCCCACGCTCGCGCGAGAGGTGATCGTGGCTGACGGGGGCAGCACCGACGGCACGAGAGAGCGGGCGGTCGCGGCGGGCGCACGCGTGTTGGCGCTAGGGCGCGGATACGGAAGGGCATGCGCCGCCGGCGCCGAAGCCGCCGATGGGGCTAGCACGATCCTAGTCTTCCTCGACGGCGACGGCGCCGACCGGACCGACCTCATGGCGCGGCTTGTTGCGCCGATCGCACGCGGGGAGCAGGATTTCGTGCTCGCGACCCGGACGGGAGGCGGCCGCGAACCTGGGGCCATGGCATGGCATCAGGTGCTCGCAGGCCATCTGGCGGGGATAGCGATGGGCCTTTTTTACGGTGTGACATACACTGACATGTGCGCGTTTCGCGCAATCCATCGTGACGCTTTAGCCGGGCTCCGCCTCAGGGACAAGGGCTATGGCTGGAACGTTGAGATGCAGATGATGGCGGCCCGCGCGGGTCTCCGGATCATGGAAGTGCGGCTACCCTATCGCCGCCGCGCTGGCGGGCGGTCAAAGGTGGCGGGCTCGTTCTGGGGCAGTTTGCGCGCGGGCCTCAGGATTGCCGCCACGATGCTACGCGTGGCCCTGGTCCCGCGCTGAGCGCGGGCAGGTCCTCGGGTGATTCCATTCCGGGCGAAAACATTTTACCATGGCCTATGCCAAGGACGGCAAATTTCGAACTCGACGCGGGCACGAAGAGTTTTGCTTCCGGATTGCTGCCGGAGTTGATCCGTGCGCTGCGCTCAAGCCGCCCGGGCGACCTGCTTGCGGTTATCGGCGACACGGCGCGCATTGGCGCTGACCTCGAGGCATGGTGCCGTTTCACACGCAACAGCCTGATCGAGGCGACGTTGGAAGGCGATCGGGCGCGCTTTTTGATTCGCTGCGGGGAAGCGCCCGCGAATGAAGGGGCCGATCGTCCTATCGGCTCGCGACTTTGGCTCTATACGAATTTCGACTGCAACCTGCGTTGCGACTATTGCTGCGTGCGCTCTTCGCCGCAGGCAGACCGGCGGCCGCTCGGGCTTCAGCGCGTGCGGCGTATCGCCGCGGAAGCGGCAGCGGTTGGCGTGGGCGAGATCTTCGTGACAGGCGGCGAGCCCTTCGTGCTGCCCGATATCGGTGCAATTCTTGCGGCCTGCGCTGGAGCAGCGCCAACCACCGTGCTCACTAATGGGATGTTGCTCGCAGGGAAGCGGCTCGCGTCGCTCCGTTCACTCCCGCGTGATCGCCTCACTTTGCAAATCAGCCTCGACAGTCCGACCCCGGAGCGGCACGACCGACATCGGGGAAACGGCACATGGGAGCGCGCATTGCGGGGCATCGCGTGGGCGCGCGCCGAGGGGTTCCGAGTACGGTTGGCAGCGACCGTATCCAACGAGATCGAAGCCGAGGAGTTCCGCCGCTTTCTCGATGCCAGGGGTATCGTCGCGGACGATCGGGTGATTCGCCGGATTGCGCTGCGCGGGGCTGCTACTGAGGGCCTAGCGCTCGCACGGGCGGATCTGCTTCCCGAAATCACGATTACCGCGGAAGGAGTATTCTGGCATCCCGTGGGGGCGAAGGATGACGATCTGCTCGTCAGCCGAGAGATCTTCCCGCTTGCCCAATCCTTCGCCGCTGTCGGCCGCGCGTTCGAGCGGGAGAACGAGCACCGGAGCCGACTGGCGAGAATCTTCAATTGCGCATAAGCCAGAATGCCAAGTGGGTGTCGCGCCCGCCATGGCGGTATTATCAAGCGGCGGCCTCTTCTGACGGGCGTTTGAGAAACCCCTGCCGGGCAGAGGCTTCGCGCAAGGCACCATAGCCATCGAGGTCGGGAGCGACCCAGCGCCTGAGCCCCTCAGCCTCTAGCACTGGACGATGGGCGGGATTGTCGTAGCTCATCCCATAAAGTGCTTCTGCGAAGCGCCGCGCGGTCGCTGCATCGAGACCCGAGCGAGCTGTAAACATGCAGTGATTGTAGGGCGGCGAGGTCCAGATCTCGGCGAGCGCGCCTTCAGGCACTAAGCGCTCGCTTTGGACCTTCGCCCAAAAAGGACTGCCGATCGCGCCCGCATCGGCGCGGCCGTCGAGCACCGCGCGGAGCACCTCGACCTCGCTGGTGCCAGTGTCGCCGTGCTTGCCGAGATCGCTGTTGAAGCGGAGCGCGCGATAGTGCTGCCCGGCAACCAGACCGTCCTTTTCCAGGAAGTAGGTTGGGAGGATCGCAGCATGGCCGCTGTCGCGACTGCCGAGCGCGAGCGTATGGCCTGCAAGATCCGCGGTCCGGGCAAGTGGACTACCAGTGACCGCGACGATCTTCGTCGCCCAGCCCAGATCTGTGTCACGCATTGCAATCGGGACGCAGGCATGGCTGCTCCAGGCCTCGGCCTGCAGGTAGGCGAGATTCGTGTTCCAGGCGATATCGATGCGGGGTACGGGATCGCCGGGGGGAGCGAGAAGAGAGCGCACCTGCGTCTCGTAGCTCTGGAAGAGCACCACCTCCAAGGGAAGCCGCGCCTCCTCATAGAAGTAGCGTCGCATGCCCTCCCAAATCGTCACCACCTTAGGGTCGTAAGCGACGGCTCCCACCCAGATCGTCCCTCTCATTGTAGTTCCCTCCAGTTCTTGAAAATGTGCGCTCCGAAGTTCAAAAGACGGGCAGCCCGAGCATGGCGCGGGCGATGAATTCGCGCAGCGCATCGCCGGTCGGCGCCATGACGGCGCCGGCATGAGCATCGCGGAACAACCGCTCGATGCCAACGTGCTTGGAGAATGCCGCCCCTCCGCAGACGCGCATCGCCGCGGAAGTAACGCTGATCGCGGCATCACCGCCGGCGGCCTTGGTTTCGAGCACACACAGCAAGGTCGATTCGCGCGGGCGCTCGAGGTGATCGACGAGATCGTGGACGCGGGTCGAAAGGCCGTCGGTGTCGATCTGCATCGTTGCCAGCTGCGCTCGCAGCGTTGGCAGACTCTCGCCAAGGCTTTGGCCAAGATGGTCGAATCGAGCTCTCATGAGATGCGCGGTCGTAGCTCCGACCGCTGCACGACAAAGGCCCAACGCCACGGCCGAGGTTCCCAAATTGAACAGCGGCAACACCACGTTCAGCATTGAATGGAACCCCGCGCCGTCGTCCGTGAGCCGGAACGCGGACGGGACCTCGCACTCATCCAATGTCATCGGCGCTGACGCGTTGGCGCGCATTCCCAGACCGTCCCATGGGCCCGCCACTGCTAGCCCACTCGCACCCGCTGGGATAAGGTAAAGCGTCGAATCGGTGGGGCCTGTCCCTTCGGGTGCGAGCGACGAGACAACATAACTTTGCGCGTGGCCGGCGCTGGTGACCCAGGATTTCTTCGCTGTAATTCGGACGCCCGCGCCGTACGCGCGCGCGCGCGAAATGGGCGCCCAGAAGTGACTGCGCGAGCCGGCCTCGCTGAATGCGAGCGTCGACAAATGCCGACCTGCGGCGATGTCCGTGATCACATTCGTCACACCCTCATTGGGTCGTGCATTTGCGATTGCGGCCGTGGCGCACAAGTGCATGAGATAAACCATTGCAACCGATGCGTCTGCTTCGGCGAGCGCCGCGATAACCGCCGCCAAAGCGCGAGGTCCCAGACCAGAGCCACCGACTTCGGCCGGCAATATCAGCCCGAGTAGCTCGGCACGGGCAAGCGCATCGACTGCTTCGGTCGAGAACCGGCCGGCTTTGTCGTTTGGCCCCGCGGCCGGTAACAAAACTTCATCGGCAATCTCCTTAGCCCTTGAAACCGCGGTCTCGTGATTCATGATGCCCTCGCTACTCGCGCTCTGACGCCTCGGAGGAGTGTTGGCTGCAAAGCCCGATCTGTCAAAGTTCATTGTGCGAGATCAGGCGCACGCGGTTGAGATACTTAACCCCCCGAAGGGAACGCGCATATTGGTCTCCAACACCGCCGGAAGCGCGTAGTTGCGTCGACAAAGGGCGAGTGCGGCCGCTCATGCAAATTGGGCACGCAATGGGCACGCAACCAAGCTTAAGCAATTGAATTTACTCGCGGCGAGATTCAACGATCGCAATGAAGACCTTAGGTTTTCCCCAGCCTTTCGGACTGCGGCATCTCCGCGGTCGTCCAGACGACCGGTCCGGGAATGTCGGAAAAACTTCGGGTCGCCGCACTGACGAAGCCCGCGGCGACAAGCAATTCCTCCATTTGCGCTGGCGTGTAGAGACGATAGGTGGCGTCGCGGAACCGCGCCGGGACCTGATCCGTGTCGGGCATATACGCAAGCACCAAGCGGCCTCCGGGCTTGAGCGCCTTGGCGATGTCGCGGAACGTGCGTTCAGGTGATTGCCAGAAATAGAGGCAGTGAACCGAATAGACACCATCGAAGGCCGTATCGCATAGATCCAATGTGCCATCTCGCACGAGCCGCACCTCGGCACGCCGGAGTTCGAGCGCATCGTGGTTCCGCCGCCGCGCGATTGCAACCATGGTCGCTGAGACATCCAGGCCGACGGCGAAGGCACCGCGCTGAATGGCGTCATTGAGTGCTTCGCCGGGACCGCATCCGAGTTCCAGAACACGCACGCCGGGCTCGATCCCTAGAAGGTCGAGCGTCTTGCGGTTGATCCGGCGATGTTCCCGCTTCCAGATCTCGGCGAGAAGGCGGCCGAATGGCCTATGAGGGTTGCTCGCCTGGCGATTGATGTAACGACTAGTTCGGACTTGCCAGGGCACGGACGTGGGACAGGATGTCCTGAGTGCTGACGCGATGCCGAGGGCGTAGGCGACCATCGCGCCGCAGAGGGTCGCCGCAAATCCGATCGTCATGCTGTTCCAACCGGCGGCGCCGTTGCTCGGGAGAAAGATGCCGTACCCGATTACGATCG
>Ga0123355_10022032_pt1 | contig 10209 bp, 9 predicted proteins | sample TergutEmb28metaG_3_FD_89872 | JGI IMG/M metagenome (GOLD analysis project Ga0123355, IMG submission 89872) | Embiratermes neotenicus P1 segment gut microbial communities from Petit-Saut dam, French Guiana - Emb289 P1 | ecosystem: Host-associated > Arthropoda: Insects > Digestive system > Gut ... | reverse complement strand
GTGGGTAGAGGGTGCCATTGGCCTCCCATAGCAAGTCAATTTCTTTATTGTCTTTGTCTCTAAAATAGTGAAGATGGGGTCTTGTTCCGCTGTTATAATAGCCCTTCGCGACCTCCGAAACTACAAAGTTTTCAAGTATTGCCCCGGCTTGGGCACCGTTCATTAGTGCCTCTATGCTGTTCCAGCGTGCAAGGTATGCTACTAAGCCGCTATCGTAGAAGTATAGCTTGGGCGACTTTATCGTGCGTTTAAGCAAGTTGTTAGAATAAGGATGCAAGTAAAAAATAATACCCAGTCGCTCTAAGATATTGAGCCAATTTTTAGCCGTAGCCTGGTCAATGTCTGCGTCATCGGCTATGGACTTGTAATTTACCAATTGGGCTGTCCTTGCCGTTACCGCAACCATAAAGCGATAGAATTTTAATACATCTATATCCCCAGATAAATCCCGGACATCCCGCTCGACATATGTGCGGATATAGCTTTCGTAGAATCTATCCCTGTTATTGGCAATCATGATAGGGGTGAACTTCAGTACGGCAGGGTCGTCTATTTCATTGACCATATGCTGGTTTCTTCGCCCTTCTGCTACAAGCTGAGGCATACCGCCATAATAAATGCGAGTGAATATATCCATTGGGGACGCACAGGGAATCCCACTTATCCTCTCCTTGATGCTATCGGCATTTGTGTCTAATGGCTTGCACTCTTTATGGTTATATATTTCGTTTTGAGACAGGGAAAACAAGTCCAAGAGGCCAACACGCCCAGCTAGGCTTTCATTGACACCGCGCATCAACTCAAAAACCTGTGAGCCGGATAGCCAATAGTCGCCGTTTTGCTTACGGGTGTCAACTTGCATTTTAATATAGCTAAATAGCTCTGGCGCATATTGCACCTCGTCAATAAAAACGGGGGGCTTATAGGTTTCTATAAATGCTTTGGGGTCGGTTTTTGCCAGATTCCGGTCTGCCATATTGTCCAGGGATACGTATTTTCTGCTTGTGCCTGCCATAAGCTTTTCTAGCATGGTGGTTTTGCCTACTTGGCGAGGGCCGGTAACTAAAACAACCTTAAACTGCTCGGATGTCTGCAAGAAAACACTTTCCATATCACGCTTAATATAAGTCATGTTGCCACCCTTTCGGCTGAAATGCCGATATTATAGCATATTGGCCGGTTTAGATGTTTTGACCAAAAGCGATCGTCACCTCTTTGTTATGAGCATTTTTCTTAGTATTTGCTGTTATACTAGCTGTTTTGGCCATTCCTAGCCTCTTTATACCCCTTATAAAAATCCTTAAACCGCTCAAAGCTCTCCTCGCTAAAGCTGTGTTCAATCTTGCAGGCATCGGCGTAGGCTGTTTTTTCGTCTACCCCTATATCCATGAGGAAATTAGCAAACAGCATATGACATTCGTAGGTGCGGCGGGCTATAGCTCCACCTTTTTCTGTAAGGGTGATACTGCGGTCGGGGTTGATTTCTATATACCCGTTCTGTCTAAACTGCTTCATTATTATACTTATTGTAGGCTTAGAAAACCCCATATGCTGGGCAATGTCCACAGACCGGACCTTGCCTTTTTTTTGTGTCAAAACCAGAATAGCTTCAAGATAATCCTCGGCAGAGGCTTGGATTTTCATATTGGGCTCCCTTGGGAATAATTAGTATGGGAAGTATAACAAAGTTTTCCTTGACATGAAAGTTAGTTTAGACTAACATTTGCTTACTGCTGCAAATTTGCGACAGAGCTGTGTTGTTTTTTTTGGTAAACCTTTTTCATAACCTACAGGAGGCCACCATGACATTAAAAGACCTACCAATTGGCAAAACCGGCCGTGTAATCACAGTAGGGGGAGAAAAAGCCCTACGCCATCGCCTATTAGAGATGGGCATAACCCCCCGCACACTAATAACAGTAAAAAAAGCTGCCCCAATGGGGGACCCAATAGAGCTAAAGCTCCGTGGCTATATACTAAGCCTGCGCCTAAACGACGCAGAAAAAATACAAATAGAGGAGGTTCCCCAATGATTATAGCCCTAGCAGGCAATCAAAACAGCGGCAAAACCACCCTCTTTAACCAGCTAACCGGCGCCAACCAGCGGGTAGGCAACTTCCCTGGTGTAACTGTGGAGAAAAAAACTGGCGATATCCTGGGCCAAAAAGACATGCAGCTTGTTGACCTGCCGGGGATTTACTCCCTATCCCCCTACTCCAATGAGGAAATTGTTACCCGTGATTTCCTGCTTTATTCCAAACCCCAGGCCATTATAAACTTAGTAGACGCTACCAATATCGAGCGCAATCTCTACCTGACCCTTCAGCTAATAGAGCTGCAACTCCCCATGGTTTTAGCCCTTAACATGATGGACGAAGTACAGGCCAACAAGGGCAGCATAAACACAGGGGAGCTTGCGGCATTGCTTGGCATACCGGTAGTGCCCATCTCCGCTGCCAAAAAACAAGGCCTAACAGACCTAGCCGATACCGTTACAACAGTTGCCAAAACAAAACAACTCCCCACCCGATACGACTTTTGCAGCGGCCCGGCCCACAGGGCCATCCACGCAATGGCTCATTTGGTAGAAGACCATGCCCAGGCCCGCAGCATCCCAATACGCTTTGCCGCAACCAAGCTAATAGAAAACGACGAGCCTCTAATACAAAGCCTAGGCCTATCAGACAACGAAATCCAAACCATTGAACATATAGCCACAGAAATGGAAAAAGAACTGGACACAGACAGAGAAGCCGCCCTGGCAGACATGCGATACCAGTTTATAGAGGACATATGCAGCAAAACAGTAGTAAAGCCAGAAGAAAGCCGAGAGTACCGCCGCAGCGTGCGCTTTGACGGGGTATTGACCCACAAGATATGGGCGATACCGGTTTTCTTAGGCATAATGTTTGCGTCCTTTTGGCTGACCTTTGGGGTAATAGGGGAGCCTCTTGGAGAAGGCCTTGCCTGGCTAATAGAGCTACTGGGCTATGTAGTAGACGGCTGGCTGTACAGCTTCGGCCTTAACCCTATAATCCATGCCCTTATTATTGATGGGGCATTTGCAGGGGTAGGGGCTGTGCTTAGCTTCCTGCCTCTTATTTTGACATTATTTTTCTTCCTGTCTGTAATGGAGGACAGCGGCTATATGGCCCGGGTGGCCTTTGTGCTGGACAAGCTCCTTCGTAAGATTGGCCTAAGCGGGCGCAGCTCTGTTCCGCTTTTGATGGGCTTTGGCTGTACCGTGCCGGCGGTTATGGCAACTCGCACCCTCTCCTCAGAGCGGGACAGGAAGATGACCATTTTACTTACGCCCTTTATGAGTTGCGGGGCCAAGATTCCCATCTATGCTATTTTTGCGGCGGCGTTTTTCCCCCGTTCTGCGGCCTTTGTAATGATGGGGCTTTACTTATTGGGGATTTTGCTGGCAATTGTAACAGGGTTAGCACTGAGGAAATTTGTGTTTAAGGGTGACTCTGTGCCCTTTGTAATGGAGTTGCCCAATTACCGCTTTCCTTCCCCCAAGACTGTACTGCTTAATATGTGGAACAAGGCCAAGGGCTTTATCAAGCGGGCATTTACCCTTATTTTTGCCGCTACGGTGATAATCTGGTTCCTTCAATCCTTTGACACCCGGCTATTTTTTGTAGAAGACAGCACCTATAGTATGCTGGCAGACGTGGGCCGTGGGCTTAGTTTTTTGCTTAGGCCTATCGGCATGGCAGACTGGCGTATGTCCTCGGCCCTTGTGGTGGGGCTTACTGCCAAAGAGGCCTCCCTTAGTGCCCTTGCAGTGCTAACAGGTAGCGGTATGGCAGAGCTTAGCGGCGCACTATATGGGCTGTTTAGCCCTGCGGCGGCCCTTAGCTTTATGGTGTTTACGCTGCTTTATACCCCCTGCGTTGCCGCCGTTGCAATTTTTAGGCGAGAGTATGGCAATTTTAAAGGAACCCTGTATATTTTGCTTCATGTGACGGCGGTGGCTTGGGTTGTGTCTTTTGTGGTTTATCAGTTAGCGAGGTTGATAATATGACTTTTGCAATTATGCAAAGCCCCCGGCATAGGCGGGTTTATCTGGAGCAAGCCGGGGTTATAGCGGCCAATGAGCTTATATTTATGGGCAGGGGGTTGTCGCGGCTTATTACTGATGTGCGGGAGGAGTATATTGGCGGGGTGCCATATATTCTCTTCAAATTGGACAACGCCCTAACCCCCAAGGATATCCGGCTTCTGTCGCGTCTATCCTTTACACATGCCCTATTCGAAGTCCAAGGAAAATTACTTTTACCCATAGAAAAAGACTGCGGATATTTCATAGATGAAGACATAAGCGCAATACTAAAATACTCCGGCAAAACAAACGAGCTATTCACCCGCCTAATGCTAAACCTAGCCCTGGCGGAGTTGAGCGCAGCTTCAAAACCAAGTAAAAGCACGGCATTACCCAAGTCAAATCCAATAGACGAGCCGCTACGCCTACTAGACCCAATGGCAGGCAAAGGCACCACCCTATACGAAGGCCTAATGCAAGGCCTAGACGTATACGGCATAGAAATAGACCCAAAGCCCCCATACGAATCCTATGTATATATAAAAAAGCACTTAGAAATGGCCCGGTACAAGCATACAAGCCACACAGAAAAAACCAGTGGCACCGATGCCACCGGCAGTAAATTTACCGCAACCCGCTACCAAGTAGAAATGTCCCCCACCAAGGAAGAACAAAAATCCGGCAACACCCGCCGCTTTGAAATGATAGCCGGAGACACCCGCAACGCCAATGCCTTCCACAAGAAAAATTTCTTCCACGCCATAGTTACAGATTTACCCTATGGCGTACAACACGGCGCAAAGAAAAAGCCCCCCACCCATGGAAGGGAAGGGGGACTTACGCGGAATGCACTAGGGCTTATTAGTGAGGCCATGCCAGGATGGGTAAAGGTGCTAAAACCCGGCGGCGTAGTGGTACTTGCGTGGAATCTGTTTTTGATTAGCCGTGAGCAGATGGAGCAGTTGTTTGCAGATAACGGACTGACGATATCGGAGGAAATGGCGGAGCTAGACTTCTCTCATAGGCTAGACCAGGCTACCAATCGGGACTTAATTATTGGGGTAAAGCACTAACACAACACCACCTCAACCCGAAACAAATCCCCAATAACATGTATAGTAAGCTGCCCGCCCATAAGCTCTACAAGGCTCTTAGCAATATAAAGCCCCAACCCACTACCCTCTGTATTACGGGCCCTGTCCCCTCTTATAAACTGCTCTGTAAGTGCCATGCCAGACATTTCTATCGGGGCCTCTGATGTGTTTTGCAAGGCAAACAGCGTCTTATCTTCATGAGGCAGTGGAATAACCTCAGCAAATACCCGGGTACCTCCAAGGCCATACTTCCCCGCGTTTGCAAACAAATTCTCTAGCGCGCGGTAAAGATGGCGACTGTCTGCCAGTATGCGCACCGGATTGGGGTGGTCTAAGATTTTGCCGTTGCCGTTGCCGTTGCCGCTGCCGTTTACCGCACCGGCTTCAATATACTCATTAGAGTGGGATGGCTCGGCACCGGGCTGCCTTATCACCAGGGTTAACCCCTTATCCGCAAAGGCATCCTCAAACTCTCCCGCAACCTGTCCTACAATCTCTGTAAGGTTAATCACCTGCAAATCTACACGCAAATTGCCCGTCCCGGCCTTTGACGCTTCCATTAGGTCGTCTATTAGCACCTTTAGCCTGGCGGATTTTCTCGCAAGCACATCTACATATTCTGCTGCCTGGCCCTTAAGGCCTTCGCCTCCTAGCAGGTCTACATAGTTGATGATGGAGGTTAGCGGGGTTTTTATATCATGGGAAACGTTGGTGATAAGCTCACTTTTAAAGCGCTCGCTTTGAATTTTGTCTGCGGCGGCAATATCATACTCTGCCGATAGGTTAATCATATGCACCGCAAAGTATGTAAAAGCCCCAATAACTAAAATAGAAACAACTAAAATTAAAAGCATATTATAAAACATTACCATCACAATAACCTGAGCCAGCAGCAGCATAAGGGCAATAAACCCAACAGGCTGCCATGCGGAATATATCCTAAAAAAGCCTATCCAATACAAAGTTTGAATAAGATATTTGTCCCGCAACCTGGCAACCAGCTCCCCAAAAGCCAGCAAAGCCAGCAAGTACGCAACAAAAGGAAGGACAATGATATACCCATACAAAGGAGCCTGAGCAATCCACCTAGGGGCGAATGCCGTCCATACAATGCGCGTACATATAGCAAACCCCGAAGCGCAAAACAATAGCAAAAATGAATAATCAACCCTGCGCAAAGGATAAGCCTGTACCCCCTTACGCAGCCATATAGTAATAGCAAATACTACAAGGCAAGCCGCAAGCAGCAGCACAGAAGGCATAAGACTAAAATTAAACCAATTGCCTAAAAGCAGCCTAAAATAATAATTATAGGCACGGTTTTGCGACCGCATAAAGGAAACCGCCCCAACGAACCCTACCAATACCGAAATCAACCTCACGCTAATCAGCGCAAAGGAGTAATCACTGGCGTGCCTTGCACCAGAGTCGGCTCTGGTTTCCGGCTTCTGGCCTCTGCCCTCAGTCATGTCTGCTTCACCACCTTATACCCCAGGCCATATATAACCTTCAAATATCGTGGCTCCTTGGGGTTTATTTCAATTTTTTCTCGGATATGGCGTATGTGCACACTTATGGTTTTGGAGACATTAAAGGCCGGCTCGTTCCAGACAGATTCGTATATCTGGTCTGATGTAAATACCCTGTCCATATTAGACATCAGCAGCAGTAGGATATTGTATTCCAACTGGGTAAGGTTGACGGCCTCCCCTTCCGCTTGTACCAGCTTTTTATTGTCGTCCATTATAAGGCCACCGGTTTGGTATACCCCTGTCTCGGCAGAGCCAGGCATCATGCCACCAAGGCCTCCAAGCCTAGCATAGCGGCGCAGGGCTGCCCGCACCCTTGCCAGTAGTTCTACTGGGTTAAAGGGCTTGGTTATATAGTCGTCGCCACCCATATTAAGCCCCAGTATACGGTCTGTATCTTCAGATTTTGCCGATAGGAAGACAATAGGCACATTGCTAAACTCTCGTATTTTAACCGCCGCGTGAAGGCCGTCTGTCCGGGGCATCATTATGTCTAGCAAAATCAAGTGAAGCTCTGACTCTCTTGCAAGGTCTATTGCCTCACTGCCGTCATTGGCCTTTATGACCCTGTACCCGTCTTGCTTAAGATAAATCTCTAGGGCGTTGAGGATATCGGGGTCGTCGTCGCAAATCATTATTGTATAGTCCATATAATATACCCGCCTTTATTGTCGGAGGAGACTATAAAATCTTGCCCCTCTGGTACATATATCATACCCTCTTGTGGGGTTTGATGAAAGACATAGTGGGTAACACCGTTTTTTTCGAAATAAAAATGCCCCTGTTGGTGGATATACGTAATATATTCTTCCAAAACAAAGTCGTTTTGCATCATATAATAAGCATGAACGCGGCCTACATACCTAAAATGCCAAGGCTCGTAATTTATGCCCGTAATGGCTTCGGCCCATTGTGGGTAGCGGAGGATTAGCCCATAGCGGTATGAGTTGGCAGCAAGCCAGCGGCCCTCTGGGGTACCGGAAAGCTCCAGCATCCCAATACCTACCGCCAAAATATCTGCCGCAAGGCCTGTATGATGCTCGCTAAAGCCTGGGGGCATAACATATTCGCTATTTGAGCCGTCTCCATATAAATATGCCTGGCGGTAAAAATCCCTAAAGCCGCTGGACACAAACAATGCGCTTAAATCCGCTGCCCGGGCCGAGGTAAACATCTCCGCAACCGCCCTTAGGGCAGACATATGCAAATACATATCGTCTATCCGGCTAACCGCTACGGTGGGCCATACTGGGGAAATAAGGGACTCATCTGGCTCAGATGGGGCCGGGTGATTATGGTTAATTAGGGCTAAGTATCCCGTGTCTATGATATTGCGTGTTGACATGGGGGTAAGGGGTATAGGAGGCTCGCTGCTTACGGCCTCATCATATGGGGTATCAGCGTCCTCCAATGATAGTGGGTCATCTGATGATGAATCCCCTGGCCTTGACCTGCCTTGTTGCTCTGAAATAGGGTCACTATAGTTTTCGTTGCTACCGGCAAGCATTGTATAAGTGCCAAGGCCAACCAATAACAATATTATTGCCAAAGCCAATAGCTTGGGGGCGTGGCTCCTACGTCTGCGGCTTCTTCTTACGGGTCGCCTATAGCTTCCTCGATTGCCTGTGGATACTCTTGAGTCCAAAATACCATCTCCTTGCTGTTTTTTGTAAAGTATAAAGGCGCAAAACAAAGTATAAGCCCAAAAAGATTTAAGATTTTTCTAAGAAAATTATGATTGCCATATGTGTAGAAAATGCCAACCATACCAGTAAAAATACATAGTCTAGGCCCTGCCCCTAGGCTATAATTCACCCCGTAACATTCCTGTCATAAACGTGTAATTAACACTTAACTTTACACGAGACGGGGTATGAGTGTAGAATATGCAACATCAACAACGAATCAATTTTCAATTTTCAGGAGAGGGCTGTTTAATATGAAAATCAAAAGATTGGTGCTTATGCTGGCTTTTGCAATACTAATCGTGTCGATACCCTTATTGGCAAACCCATACCAAGACACACCGGCACAAGAAGACCCCGGTGCCGTATCCAGAGACATAAGTTACATAAATGATGGAATTGAAATAATCGGAGATCCCCACCCTGTTCTCACTTTTTCTGTATACGGCTATGGCACTATCCAGGCACATAGCGCAACATTGTTAGGGCCACTATTAAGCGGTGCTCAAATAGAGCCGGGGACTGTGGTCAACTTTGCCGCAGTTGGGCTAAATCAAACAGGTTTTGAGTTTCTAGGATGGACAGTAAACGGAATGCCCTATCGGGGGCTACCATCTCCAAATATAACACTAACAATTGAGGAAGACACCCATGTTATGGCTATATTTGACCATCCATGGGCAGCAGAAAGCACCCCACCACCTAGCAATTACACCATAGTAAGGGCAGTATCAGCAGTAGGAAACGCCGATGGCAGTATAACCATAAGAATCCCTGGTTATAGCGGCACTGTGATATCCGAACGCCTTACAACATCAACCACAATTGAGTTTAGAGTTACCCCCCCTGCCCAAAGATTTTTTGACTCTGCTACAGAGCTTACCGTGTCCAATGATATTGAATTAACCCTTGACCCTGTAGTTCTTGCAGATGGGCGGCTTAGCTTTACAATGTTGCCACCTAGCATAAATCAGGTAATGGACCAGAACGCCAATGCAGCAGATGGTAACGAAAACGAAGAAGGCAATTTTGCCGTTGCCTTTGAGCCAGCGGGAGGCACAATGCCCTCCGGTGCCCAGCTAGTACAATCTTTGCCATATAACAGCGTCATAAACCCGCTACCGACTCCAGCCCGTGAAGGCTATAGTTTTAGCGGATGGCGGCTTAACGGGAATATCGCAGTCGCTCCAATAACAGTTACAGCAGACTTAGTATTTACCGCCCAGTGGGCATCCCTTTCTGATGGATATAGTGATTATTCCGAAGGCCAATATGTAGTAGGTTTTAACCCGGCCCCAGGCGCCTTTGCCAATGCAAATGAATCTGGTATGCGCTTAGGGGATTATGGAACCATAGTAAACAACATCCCCCAAGCCCCAACCCGGGCCGGTTATACCTTTGGCGGTTGGCGACTCCCTAATGGGAACACCCTAAGTGGGAACCAGTTGACTATACGCGGAGACATGATACTTACCGCAATATGGACTGCCAGCGCCGCTGCCTCCCCATCTCCAAGCCCAAGTCCTAACCCCAGCCCTAGCCCAAGTCCAACCCCTGGGCAAGCTGGTGCAAGACCCAATCCACAGACTAACCCTATTAGTATAAGTTTTATGATATTTGGTGTTGTACTTGTTGGCGGAATGTCGGCTTTTGGCATTATGAAGCTTGCAAGGAAGCAACTGGCAATAGAAGGGCAGTATCGCACAGATGTAGCCCGTTTTAACCGAGAGAAACGCATTACCGATTTGATTGAGAAAGACTAACCTAGCCCCCCCTCCTCTTAAAACCCCCGCGAGGCCTATGTTCAGATAGGACTTGCGGGGGTTTTATAAAATCTTCGCACAATCTCG
>Ga0123355_10022031_pt1 | contig 10210 bp, 8 predicted proteins | sample TergutEmb28metaG_3_FD_89872 | JGI IMG/M metagenome (GOLD analysis project Ga0123355, IMG submission 89872) | Embiratermes neotenicus P1 segment gut microbial communities from Petit-Saut dam, French Guiana - Emb289 P1 | ecosystem: Host-associated > Arthropoda: Insects > Digestive system > Gut ... | reverse complement strand
GGAGTATATGTGTTTTTTTTTATTTAATAGAACAACACTCCAAGTTTTTGTTACATACCTTACAGGTGCTCTATATGTGCACCCTTTGTGATTCTACAAACATCAACACGAAAATCGATAATCACTGCTGACATGTTACAAACAGTTTGGAACGAACTCGATTAACGTATTGATGTTTGTAGAATCACAAAGGGTACACATATAGAGCACCTGTAAGGTATGTAACAAAAATTAAATAAAAACACATATACTGCTATCTCAAGTGTATTGTGTATGGCAAGTTGTTAAAACCCCGACAATCATTTTGAATAACCCTGTATATATATGGAAGTATACTATGAAATTCAGATCGCCATATTAATAACATCATTGCAACCCCATCTCCTGCGCGAATTTTCGGCTTTCGCCAAGGACAATACGTATATGTCATTCAACGCCATAAGTAAGGCAGGAGATTTTTCAACCTTAACCTCAAAATATCAGCTGAGTCTATAAACAAAGATTAATATTCCCACCGTGGGGAAGGGATTCCTTAACGACGCAGAGGTCTGTAACGTCACAGCGCCGGCCCTGGTAACATGGGACCTATATTACTAACATGGCGCCAGAGCCAGAGCTTTTTGTGGAATTATTTTCATACCAGTTTTCTTGATTATTCATTGTGGAACTGTAACTTGATGTCTCTATTACACAACCGACACGAGTGAAAGCTGACATTCTTGCCATTCAACGGAAAGAAAAGTTTCACAAACAAGGATTGTTTTGACCACGTCTTTCTATTTGTCCGCGTGTAGGAACTTGAAAAATAAACAAGATAGGCAATGTACGCATAACGTAACATTGAGGCGCGTTCGTGCAACCATTATTGTCTTGAAAAAGCAATAAATATTACAGAATCTGAGTGTGTTTCTAGCCTTTGACATCCAGCACGCAATTCGCATGCGCCATATTATCATCTGTGGCCTGCCCCGCCCTACAATACTTTTCCACATTATCTCTTAAACGGCACGATTTTCGAAACAAAAAAAAGTTATTGAATATAAAATGTGTGTCTTTTTCTCTACAACTTTTGTCTGAAACATTTTTAGTCTAGAAAGAACTGAGTGAGATGTGATCAACAATGTGTATTGGCCTTTACATAAAGTACGTGCTTTTCTTGTCCAATTTTAATTAAATTTGAATTTTATCGATATATTTCAGAAAAATAACAAGATATCAAATTTCATGAAAATCCGTTCAGTGGAAGCCCAGTTCTTCCATGCGAACTGACGGCCGGACAGACGTGAAGAAGCTAATAGTCGATTTTCGCAATTTTGCGAATTTTGGTTAAATTTTATATTATGGATTTCCAGTAAAATTCGTCGGAACATTACAATAGTGGTTTTCATTGGTCATTAACAAAAACATTTTACATTCTGACCTAAACATATTTCATCGTTCTTCTTCAAGCCAGACTGAAACGCTAAACACACATCAGAGTGAAAAATGTCTCGAACAGAAGTTTTGAAGGAAACAATGCATACTCTGTTTCTAACATAGGTTGTAAAAGAAACTGCAACACATTTCATCTGGAACAGAAGTTTTAAAGGAAAATGTAACAATTTTTTTCGAACTTATGTTTGAGAGTACTTATGTAACACATTTTGTTTTACACATAAGATGTGAAGGAAAAAGCAAAACAGTGTGTTCAAACAGAAGTTATGAAGGAAAAAGAAATGCATTGTTCTGTCGCGTACAAGTGAAGAAGGGAAAACAAGACATTTTGTTTCGAACAGAAGTTACGAAGGAAATAGCAATACATTTTGTTTGGGAAACGGGTTATGAAGGAAAATGTAAAGTATTTTCTTTATAATATAAATTTTAGGGAAGTTGTAGGCACTTCAAAATAATAAGCAAATGTGGTTATTATTCTGTACTGTGTCGTAACTGGAGAAGCGCTGCGCTGGTTGTCAGATGTTTTACTTTAGATCCGGGGACTATGAGCGATCTTGCCATGATTGTTACGCAATATTTACGTTTCCTAACTTGTTTACCTCTTGTGAAATTTGGTATTTTTCCTCCTGTATAAGTCCATATTGTCATTTGGGCAAAACCGCCATCTGGTCTGGTAGTTAGTTACCAACGCTTGGGAGAAACCTGCTGCTGTCATCTTCATGATACACGTTAGTAAGGATGCTGGAAATGTGTTCCCCGAAACGCCAGTAAGCCCATATCAGAACACACTCACACATTACAAATATTTTACCTTGTTCTCCTCCGAATCAGTTTAAGTACTATACTATATTTGATTGCATGCTCTTCTTGTACTTACTTAAAGCTTCATCTCCATTAAAGAGGTTATCAAATCTCACTTTAAAATTATCCAATTTGTTTACTTTTACATCAAACTTGACCACATTCCAGTAAACCTTGCCACTCTTTGTCTGCGGTTCGGCTTCCAACCTCAGTGTCGCATTCAACCCGACTGTGAAGAACAAGAAAATAGAACACTGAATCAGTAACGGAACATCTACGTGTACATTAGGCAATAATGCTTTTTGAAATACAACTAATATATTGCAGTACATACCAGGAGTACTATATTTATTCGTATCGTACATTCGAAATTTGTGCTTGAGACGAATAATTTGCTGAAAGGAAGGAAGATTAATATACTTATTTTCTTTTGTGTTTGTGTGAGAAGAATGTTGTTAAAAATGCACACAGAATTTAAGTCGAGAAACCTGAAGGGAAGGTATCACTTGGACGACGTAAGTGTAGAACAAAGGATGAGACTGGATGTGTAGATACGGAATTAATTAATTTGGCTCGGGTTAGGGACCAGTGATGGATTTTACTGAAACCGAAATTTACGTTAATTTCATAAAACGCTGGAATTTTCTTGGCTAACTAATGTCTATGCTTCTTCAGAAACTTTTTTAATGGAATGAATTATGTGACTGATAAAGCCTATGTTACTGATAATTAATTTTGTGAGTTACACAAGTGACTACTACATAATAGTATGTAAGTCGAATTGTTGCTGTGAATGAGTAAAGTGGGTGTCACCGATAAGATACACAAGACTACAGAATATGCAACTGGAATTGGTTCTTTTAGTGACTGAATTGGCTATTACTAACAAGACACATAAGATTACAGGCTGCTTAATGATCCGATAGTAAACTTAAGTTTTGTGGTAATATGAAATACTGTGACACGTCTAGCAACATGCAGTGACTACAGCGTCTAATATGTGAATTACCGATGCGTATTTAACAAAAACTGCTTATACTGTAGGAATAATGACAATATTAGCAAACGCGCAGGAAAATTTATATATACTAACACTAGTAATCGGTCTGAAATAACTTTTCACTTTTCAGAATATTTTCCCTCATTTCTTGATGTGGTTCATATTTAATCCATGTTTTAAGTGGCTGGAGGTATAAAGACAATTAGTAGAAAATATTGAACTGTAGGAAACCATTAAGCCTATATTCCTGGATGAATTTCGAAGAGGGACTATGGCGTTGTTTCCTCCCAACGAAATCTTGTAGCAACTTCGCATTAGGTTATTTTATTATATGCTATTCAACGATGCTCTGAATTGCTACATTTACGGAAGTACTCGAAAAAAATCCATCATATTGCCATTATCTTCAACACAAATCTCACATAGACTAACGTGGGACTGACCAATCGCCTGAGCCATGACATGGCTTAGAATCTTAATTCCTGTTACTTGGTTTAAATCAGCACCATACAGCCAAGTGCTGCAGGACGATTAGTTGTTTTTCTGCAATGCGTATACATTAAGGTTAGTAATGGTGGTGCGATTAGTTGTGTATCTGCGATAGATGAAGATGGACTGATTTACACTGCGTGGGAGAATAACCAAGAACATGGTCTGTACAGCATTTGAACTAAATAAACTGCTTTGGAATGCAACTTTTATTTTGTAGACTTAATGGGCAGAATTAAAAACCCGATAAACTGAACGCTATTGTTTTGTCACCCACTTCTCAATTTCCAGACTTTTGCAAAAGTGAACTGTTTTTTAATTTTCTTTCGTAAATTTATGCCGCATTCTCCTCCGTAAAACATGTCCCTGTTCTAAATATTTGTAAAAATGTCCATTCTCGAAGTACAGTTATTATGCTTGGTATGGTGAAGCCTGCCTATGACGGAATAGCAAGGGACCTAATTTTTTCCATTGCAAGTAGGTTTCATTTCTTACAGGTACTTGAAGTCTGGCAAATCAGTCCGCCGTATTTTCTTAACAAACATCGTCAGCTTCACTAAAGACTCCATTTTGACATAATTTAATGCCCCATTCTGTAAACTTCTAATGGTATGTTAGAAGCCTTAAATTCCCTTCTCTGCTTTCAGTCACGTGTTTCATGTTTCTATGACATTGTTTCAGACTTTGGAATTGTTCTGGCTGTCGCACTTAAAAGCCACTCCCACACAATGTCATTGCTCTACTCATTGCCAGTGTTTCTTAGCTTGCGTTTTGTTGGACCATTTTTAAAATTCAGTCACTGGTTTCTTATTGCTGGCATGGCTCTTAATATGCAATCCACTTCGAGTTTTTCCAACGTTAAAGTTTGCCACATTTTTTTTACCGTCAACTTGTCTTTTTATACTAGTTCACTTTCTTTTATTTTTGAGTTGAGATCCAGCAATACTGTTGTGTTTGGAGGCCGTGGCCACCAGTAAGTGCGAAAGGAAACATCTTTGGACATTTCGCCAAAAATTGCATGGTTGTCCTTTTCTGTTGGGGGGAAAATGTTCTGCAATCAATTATACTTACGCTGTTTGGATTGGAACTTGCAAATATTTAAGGAATACCGTTTTCTTGATTTCAAACTTTCGCCGTGTTCTGAATGCTGTGTGCTTTCTCCTGGGTAATTCCCTGGCGTCTGAATTCTATATGCCGACGTTTCAGAACACCCTGTTCCATCTTCATAGGTGGGTAGGTACGAAGTATTACTTCATACCTACCTGCCTATGAAGACGGAACAGAGTGTTCCGAAACGTCGGCATATAGAATTCAGACGTCGGGGAATTACCCAGGAGAAAGCACACAATAAGGAATACCGTTGTTTAGCGTGAGGAGAGAGGATTAGATTTCCTCAGCGTGTCTGTGCCTGTGATTGCTACACACAAATATATTGCCACATACTCAGAAGTGGCATTCGGTCCTTTGCCAGTAAATCACTCTGTTCTAGACTGAGACTGTATACATTTCTATTGACTAACTTTTTCAACCTCCAACATTTGGCAGCTTTTAGTTCAAACTTTCCCAGCGCCCTTCTTCTGACCTAGCTACAATTCCTGACAGTATTTCTAACTGATAGTTTCGCTCTTCTAGGATATTAAATCAAGGCTGCCTAATATCCCAGAAAAGAGGAAATCTCATTTACACCACGACAGAATACTGAAAGCACGCACAATAACTCTCACTGCTGATAAGCAATAGAAAATGAAAGGGTACAATACGGAACAAACTTAAGCAAAAAATATGAATATTAGAGGTTAAATTCTTATTACTGCTTTCCATCTCTGCCTAGTTTCCCTCCATTAAAGATGATTCCATAAAGTTTTTTACAACAGTCCTCGGGACTGCGAACGTTTTACACTGAGGACAGGTTTCGGTTTTCTGAGGGTATAGACCCTCAGAAAACCGAAACCTGTCCTATTGCGGAAGTAAAGTGAACACAACCTTCGTGTGATGCTGACGACTTCTTAATAATAAATAACCAAGATAAACAAAGTGTCTTTGTGATGTCACCTTAGGTAAATAACTGTTAGTGTAGAGATTAAAATTGAAGGAATGGGGAATTCAAACTTTCTTACCATCAAACAAATAAAAAGTACGTATTCATTTCTGTTTTGTTTTAAGGGAGTGTTATTATGTTATTATCTTATGTTAAAAAGCTCCGAATGAATACAGTGACAGCTGAATAAAGATGATAATGGATGGAGTGTAATCAGCAGTGGCTTAATTTGAAGTAACTTTCTGAAGCAAAATTTTAGGAAGACCATACAAATCCTGGGCATTAGAGGACGTATAGTGACCTAGAGTCGAACTCGAAACATCCCGAAGCAGGAGTGCCACCCTTTATTCCCAGAACTGACAAAAATATGGCGCTTTGAAAATAAAAAGCATTACATTGGAAAGTTAAGAACTTTTAACTTTCGAAATATTATCTGTGACCAAATGCTTTGTGTACTTCATTATAGTATGCTTAGCATTTTTACCAGCATTGTGTGTTCCCAATACAGCAGAAATAAACAGGCTCACTTACTGAAATCAATTTTACATTTGCCCTTCCCCCTCAGAGGAAGAACCAGAAATCGCCCATCCATTACATAATCGGCCTCCAATGTTGCTTCCGGCATGATGCCGTCTGCTTCTAAGATGCGGTTCTCCAGATCAGCCCTGGAAAAATACAGAATTTGGTAGTTGGGTAGTATGGATTTTTTAAAATGTACCGGCTATATCACTCTCTCTGTTTTCAACATTTCAACAAATAAAACACAAAATAGAGTACCAAATTTAGAATAAGATGTTACATAGTTGTGTTATGTTCTCCCCTACAGCTGGAGTGGTTATGCAGTCAAGGCTCCTTTTGCACAACGTTGTTCAAGCATGTTGAGCGTGGAGTGAATGCTAAGTCGGCAATAACACTGCGAATATTTAAACGTGAACTTTAAATTTGTCATCAATGACAAAGTGCCTATATTCTTGTTTAAAACTATTCTTCATTAATAATCACACCAATGACATCTTGACTGAAAGCAAACGCATTGCTAACACCTATTATGTATTGTGAGTGGCGAGAGGAATTAGGCGGCCGTAACCAGTTAGAAGGAAACGTTATGTCATTCATTCGAGAGACTGCGACTTCTACAAGCCTCAGTTACGTTAGGCAATCACACAGACAGCGATAAAATTCAGCCATGCTAGGCAATAACACAGAGACAAAATACGATAAGCCTCAATCATGCTAGGCAGCAACACAGAGACAAGCTAAGACAAGCCTCAGACATACTAGGCAATAACAAAGAGACAGACTACAATAATCCTCAACCATGCTAGTCGGAAGAAAGAGATACTACGATAAGCCTCAATCATACCAGGCAGTAATACAGAGAAAAAGAAAAGCCTCAATCATAATAGACAATAAAACAAGGAAGCAGAATAAAATAATCCTCAAGCATGCTAGGCAGTAACACAGAGACGAAGATAAGCCTCAGTCATAGTGGACAGTGACACAGAGACAGACTGAGATAAAAGTCATACTAGGCAATAAGAAACAGGCAGACTGAGATCATCTTCAATCATGTTAGGCAATAACAAAGAGACGGACTACGATAACTCACAAGCATGTTAGGCAGTAACTCGGAGTCGAACTGTGATAAGCCGTAGTTCAAGTCTCGGACTAGGCAAACAAGAAGATAAGGTAAACTGGTTGTCTGGCCATTCGCCAGTTTAAATTGAAAGGGAAATAAAGCTATGTATTCGGTTCGAAATGCACGGAGGGGATTGGTGGTTAAAATCTCTCAATGCTGTCCACACTTACACCATATGCGGTTTGAATTCTCTTGCTTTATAGCGGTTGGCAGTTGTGCGCAGGTGTTCATTTGATCGAGGGATATTGTTACATGGGTTTTTCCTGCAAGTGGTCTGTTTCTTTGACAAGGGGGACAGACATTCGAGAACATTTTAATTCAGTTGTTGAAATTCAGAGAGTAAAGAGTTACAGAACATGATGTTTATTGGGCCGTGCATCATTGTGATAACTGAAGCTTGAGTCTGCAACCCAGACACTATTCCAGCCTAACTGCACCTCACCTCCAACATACAGCAAATCAAGAACGAAACGACCAATGTGGTAAACATCATAGTCGCGAGCTCCTGATGATAGGCATAGTAATGCGCGAAACATGTTGAGCCTATAAGAAGTACAATAAAATATCAAGTGGCATCTAGTTGGTTTTTTGATTCTTCATTTACAGAACAAGTAGTCCGGTTTCTATCCCCCTGTATATTCCCTGAGTCGGATTTGTGCTTACTGACGAGTGTGTAAAACATTGGAAACAAGAGTCGGTAACTTTAGGCAGACGGTTACAGAAATAAAACTATCTAGACTGAAACGCGAAAAAATATAGTCTTCTTAAGTTTCAGTTTTGAGAAACATCGCTCTGTTAAGTCAGGTTAATGAGGGTTTTTTGCAGTATCTTACAACTATAATCATATTTGGATGGCTTTCAAAGAGATTATTAAAAATACATTTTAGTGCGAAGAGAGAGAAACCAACAAGATGCAACTAATCTGATGTTTATTATCAAACTTCTATCTCAACATGTTTCGGGCATTATTATGCACATCATCAGGAGAACAAGACCGTGTACTACCGCATATGGTGTTCTGCACTGGTTGTGCTGGCTGTGGTTGTGTGGAGCTGCGTCGCAAGCTGTGTGCATTGTGTGAAAAAGTCGAACAGTAACCTTCACACAGTGCACACAACTTGCGACCCAGCTCCACACAACCACAGCCAGCACAACTAGTGCAGAACACCATATGCGGTAGTAGACGGTCTTGTTCTCCTGATGATGGGCATAATGATGCCCGAAACATGTTGAGATAGAAGTTTGATAATAAACACCAGATTAGTTGCATCTTGTTGGTTTCTCTCTCTTCACCCTACGTTCATGAAGTACGGTCAAAACAGCCCAAAATATTTTAGTGTGTTCAAGCCTGTACTGTTCTCTGGCATAATATTTCTTTTTATCCCTTCTACACGGCCTGATAATGACGTGTTGAAAGCCGAAACGTTTACATGATTCTAGACGCTATACCACTAAAATACAAGTTACTGCCGGCGAATAAAATAGTTGGTTTTTTTGTTTTGTTGCTTATAGGCGGCATTGAATCACCTTGAGATTAAAACTTCATACATTTTAATTCATTATTTTTATTATTATTGTTATTTTTAATTAACTAATTAATTTATGTGCATATGGGCTATATAATATTTTGCTGGCAAAGTTACTTCTGGCAACACATGATACCAAATAGTCAGACTTACGGTATATTCAGATGTGGTCAGTTGCTGCTAGATTGAAATTATCTAGTTCTTAATTTCATCAACACAATTCCTACGTTCAGTTTCAGCTAAAGCACCTTGAAATCTTATTACTTTTACTCATTCCCACTTTGTTTATTCTATGGGTTTTGGGAAGAGGTATTTTATACGTTTTTAAATGTCTCAAAATATGACGATCCTGCAAATATTGTATAGATTTTTTGTAAAGTTTCAAAACAAGAAGTTAACTGCTGTAAGCGAAGGGTTTGAAAAGTCTCCAAGAAGTAAAGCTAAATTTTGGCTTCCGTAAGGAACATAAGAACTTTGGGGTTTCGTACAAAATATTTCCGAGTACTTTACATCGCCAAGCTGTCGTCTATTCTTCACGGGTGCTACTCTTGACCATCGAGGAACAGAAACGGTTCCTTCCAGATGCGTTGCGTAACCGTTGAAAATAACGTGGCCAGGTTCAGCTGCGCGAGCTGGACCCTCTTCATGCCGGCCCTGGGTTATCGTGTTGTACCTTATCGAACATTTTAAGGTGGTACAGGCATTTATATGCAGAGAGTGTCAACAGCCATTTAGAGCAGTGCAAGTTCTGTGCCCGTTCGCACAGATGTCAGTGGCCATAAATGAACAGTGCACGGACGAACATAGGCGCTGTATTGTGATAGGATTAGGGGAATATAATATGATCAGTATTTCAGTCTGCCGTGTACCTACTTAGCGACAGTAGTTACAAATGCTGCGACGTTTTTGCCACATCTATCAAAGAGGTGCAAGAGTGGACATGCTACGAGAGATGTATCACTGTGGAACCATTTCGTCGCGAAGGGGAAAACATGTTAAATCGGAGAACTGCCTTCCTTTAGACGTGGACAAGCAAACGATATTCCTCCGAATGACGTCATCCACATTCGCAGGAACACAAAGTCCGACAAAATCTGTCATCTACAGCTGATGGTCCTTTTGTGTATGAATTCCAAAGTTTTTATGTTTTATACCGTTCCACGGACTATCCGAACTCCAAATCATGTTGAAGAGCATAATGGATCAAATGAGCACTTTAATAAATCTCATTTCGATGCTCGTCTCCAAACAATCCAATGGCTAAACCACTGCGAATATCTGTT
>Ga0123355_10022030_pt1 | contig 10210 bp, 4 predicted proteins | sample TergutEmb28metaG_3_FD_89872 | JGI IMG/M metagenome (GOLD analysis project Ga0123355, IMG submission 89872) | Embiratermes neotenicus P1 segment gut microbial communities from Petit-Saut dam, French Guiana - Emb289 P1 | ecosystem: Host-associated > Arthropoda: Insects > Digestive system > Gut ... | reverse complement strand
GAAGACAACCTGAAGATGGCCAGTAAAGGCCGAAACATGTAGTTGTCTAGTATAGCCATTAAATACACCTTAATTGACATAGTTGTGTTTGACTACGTACCCTTTCCAATTTTCACACACACACAACAGGGATGACACACTTCCAAGATTCCCAATCTAATGCTAATAGGGTGATTCAGTGAAGGAGAATGAGATGGATGGTACATGTAGCATACATGGTGTGGATGAGAAATGCATAGTAAATTTTGGTGAAGGCTGACCTAACCACTGATGAGAGCATGCTATTAAAATAGCTGTGAGGGAAATAGTGAGAACAGGTTGATTGAATGCAACTGTCTTGGGAAACACCACAAATGAAGTGATGTCTTAAGAGCAGGAAGTTCTTGATTAGCTGGAAGCTGGATGGCTAACACGTGTTGAATAAATACCATGACTGTGGTGAGTTAGAGAGCTAGCAGTTCAAAGCAAGGAAATATGCATTATGTCAACCTGGATTATATTGAAAATTCTACATTTACTTTAACCTCTTTGCCATTTGAAATGATGTCAAATCCTTCACCCCACATGCATACCAGAGTATAATTTGCTTGAAGATGGTTTCCTTATACCCCGGTATGGCGCTGTGTGATTGATATTGTCCACTCACCATAAAGCCAAAGGGATTCATAGTGTAGAAATGGGCCTTGTGTGTACACAGACTCCAGTCTTATTGTGAGGGCCAAAGAAAACATTCTTGGGATCAACAAATGGCTCAATTCACTGGTTACAAAAAAATTCTATTTGCCAAACATTTTTCCACAAGGGAAAGAGTTTATGCCCAATCCATTGCAATTCCTTGACACAAGCCTATTTACCATAATATACAATACAAGACAATGTATTGTCCTTTATATTATGACAAGTGTAGGCAGTGTATCATTAACCCTTGTCCTGGTAACGTGGAGAATATGGTGAGCTCCGAATAATGCTAGCAAAGGACAGATGGGATTTAACTCGGCATTTAAAGGGTTAACTGTTCAAATTTACTGTCCACATCTATAGAGAAATCAAGAAAGACAATATTAATAAGTGATTTTGATAGCATGAAATAAATAATTTTTTGACTCAGGATATTTTTATGGCATTACATTTACTGATAGTAATGAATTTTGGAGTATAAGTGAGATCACAGGCAATTGCAAGAGCATGACTTACTAGTACTAAACAATTCTCTCTGTGTAAAATGATGATGCATGTGAAATACTACAGTTTTGAGTTCATGGTTGAGCAGTTAGTGAAACCATCTCTCTATCTGGCACAAACTAAGAAATTCTGTGGCATTTAAGAATATAGCTGGATCCATGGAAAACACTGGAGCTATTGAATTGAGAAGACAAAAATATTTTGTTGGTCTGGTGGCACATTATCCAGACTGGAACATTTTCCCATTGTTCACAACAAAATGTCTTGTTTCTGTCACTAAATCAGATTCTACAGAAGTGTCACTTCTCCCTCCCTTTCCATGAATGCACACTTGCATGTACAGAAGTTAGTTTGCTAAGAATGGGCTGTTTATTGACAGAAGCACATATCTACATGCCTGTAATCACCATGCCATGAAGATGGTGAAAGTAAGGCCAAGACCTAAGTGTCAGCAGGAAGTGCATGGCATCCTTCACATGCTGATGGCCTTAACTTCTACAAAGTCCTCAGATAACACCCATTCAGTAGGAAAGTGAATTGGCCCTATATTTGTACTAAACATTACAGGGTAGTGGTAATACCCCTCCCATTTCTTATGTGATGTTCATGATCTGAAATTCAATCCAGAGATCAACTGTTCTCACTGAAAGTTTTCATGGTAAGTGTAGAAACAGAATGTTCCAGGTCAAGATTTTGCACTTCATGCCCCTTTTAATTCTGAATTCACACTTGTTTTGTCATTTGATGTTGTATCACCTATGCGCTAAAATAAATATGCTGAAATAACCCATGATAGAATATGAGAGAGTAGATTGGTATGTAGCCCCCGACGTTTCGGAGGAGCTTGGTGCCTCCACAATTAAGAGTGGACCGAGCACTATGTACCAGCCTGCACGGTGTTAACCCATAAGACTGCAATATTGATAACCACGGGTATGAGGTACTCAAATCTTGCACAACTTGGAATTAACTTTACATCGCCCGACAATTGTCGTTATCAATACAATAAATAAACGTTAAATATGAATTAAGTACGTTTGCAGACTTGTTACCTGACTTGAATTTACAGGAGTTTTTATAGGACTATCCCGGCTTTCATTGTAATACTATTACAGTGTACACGTTCTACTATCGAAATTGCGTCGATTTTTATGAACAGTGTCACTCTTCGGCATCATGGCGAATGTCGACAAAGGACGCAGTAAGTGGGAAGATAATTCTCAAGGTAAAAATAGTCTTAGCGTTGTAACTGTAAGCTATGAACGAAAACTTTTAGAGAGTGAATGTTTTGTGTGTGTATTGTAAAAGGGGGTTGTTCTGTGTAATTAACGCTGATATATGTAGTGGATTACGGAACTGTAGGGGCTGTGACTTTAATCAACTGGAAATTTGGGCAAAATAACTTTGTTTCCAGTGTTTATCGGCTGTGTACAGGAGTATAATTTTTTGCACCCTGCCATAAAACGGGATTTCTTTTATGTCTCATCTACAGTTTTGGTATTTTAATGTGAACTTTTTATCTTCAGCGAGTGTGACATCACGCAGTGTTAGGTTAAGTTTCTTGTATTGGATTGCCAGGCTGTTTGGCGGTTACATATGCATTTTCGGATTATATTTCTCTATCCGAAACACAGTAGATGTCAATATTTTGTCATTTTTTCAGATGTTCAAGATATGAGACTGAAAGATGAGATGAAGGGAAACCGTCGAGGGAAGCCACAAGTTGAAATCTATCGCCCAGGAAGTGGACCATTACGGAAATCTGCACAAGGAGATGAAGAAACAGTTTTCGTTGATAATGTTCGAAGAGCCAAGTCTTCCATTGAAAATTCACTTAGCAGTAGTGTTTCTGAAGAGTTTAAACGTGGTGGTAAGAAGCCAGTTAATTCATTATCACAAGAGCACATTAACAGTAATAGCAAACGAAGCAGTGAAGTGAGGGAGCTGTCAGATGTATCGAAACATAGTAAGGGACTGACTGACATTGAGGACAGAGTGAGAAATGTCCATCTTTCAACACCTGTCTCAAGTTTTAAAGATCAGAGAAACAGCTTGGATCATGTATCGTCAGGAGGAAGCACAAAAGCTGTCGCTAGTGATACAAAAAAGAAAAATAGGAAACCAGAACAGGCAATCTACATACCCAAACCTCTTGCACAAGCTATTGCTGAGCGAGATGTAGCTAATAAGTCTCCAGTGGATGTGACAGAAGGCAAAATTGCTGGTAGTGTCAACTGCTCCAAGGAGAAGAATAATTTGAGAAGAGAAAAAGAATGCTCATCACAGCCAGTGCAGGAAGAATGTTGGGATGATGAAACAGGCCAGTATACACATTCAGATAGTTCTAACAGAGAGGTACGTTTCCATAGATTGGAAGCGTGGGATAGGAATGATGGGTCTCAGGTAGGCAGAGGAGAAAGTTACAGGAGGATGAAATATGAAGGAAACAGAAAAAGTGGAAGAGGAGCTGCTGAGAAGGATTGGGCTGACAAAGGTATGGGAAATGGAACTGTGAAACAAAGTGGTGTTTCAAGTTCAAAAAGTGGTGAATGTAAACCACATTCAATGAGGTTCTCAGGTAATCGTAAGAACTGCCAATCAGTTGAAGGAGACTTGAAGAACCAAGAAGGCAGTCACACTTCTTGGAATTCAGACGCTTCAACAACAGGTCAGTATAACCAGAGAAGAAATGATGTGCCAGTTGTGTCAAGGGAAATCAGGCAGGCATCAGAACCTCGGGCATTACCTCATACCAGTTTATCCCTGGACACAAATAGAATGCGAGACACACGCAGTGTAGAGCCTGTGGGAACGTCTGGAGGACGTGGTTGGAGTGGGGACAAATTGCAGGCCAAACCTCCATCAGGACGCAGGGGTAGCGTAAAAGATTGTAATGTGCCTCCCATTATCAATAAAAATAATCCAAAACCACATCCTTGCTATGACTCACTTCCACCACGCCTCAAAAAGAAATATCTAGCAGAAAGTATGGTCTCTTCATCAAATTACATTGGAACTACCTCAGAAGATGTATGGGATGGTAGTACTGTAACGTTTCAAGGTAGTGGAGGTAACTACCGTCAGCATGATCACCAGCATCATCATGTTCATCAGCAGCACCAGCCTCCAGCTCTGCAATTGGCTAATCAGACTCAAAACCTGTCATCTCACATGGTACAGTATGGTACGCAGGAACACTGGGCACATACACTGCCGAACGCACGTGCAAGAGGTCGTGGGAGGCTGAGACCTGATGAACTGGAGGTGGAAAGAACTGTTGCAGCTGCAGTGAGGTTCTCAAGGTCCCTCACACCTGACCGACTCTCCATGCCTCTGTCATCTGGTACTGGTCCGCCATATCCAGGTAATGGCTTTAGACGAGTTCCAAGCAAGGAAAGTTTGTTGCAGTTGGATGATAGAAAGGGGATGGGTAGTGGCATAAAGACACCGCCACAGTCACCACCGCCACCACCTCTATCAACATCATCACTGTCAACATCTAAAGGTCCGCCTCAAGAGGAAAGGAAAGAGACTGCTGTCAAATCTTCCAGTCTTCATTCTGCCAGATATAGGTGAGTGAATAACAGGAATTTGTGTGGGGCATCACATATAAGACAGAAAGCAGATTTTGAGATACAAGGCCCTTTGAACTACTCCCATTATTTTTTGAGTATGTCACGTTTGTCCGTTATATTTCTGTGTAGTCATAGAAAAAACATCTTGTTTACGCTGTCAATTAAATTGTAACTGTTGCTCTGTGTGCATTCTCACTTGGCTGCATGTGTAATCCGATCTTTCAGTTCAATAGAAAAAGAAAGTGAGGAGTAGCATAATTCAACAAAGTGGTGGTTAATATTAGTATTAATGTAAACTGTTTGTGCCAAACCTTGCTGTGTCCTCAAATAATTTATTCAGATACTAGTTCATGAACAGGTGGCTTGTTTTGGTTGTATGTTCTGAAAGTAGGTCACAGACATGTATCAGTACTTTGTAAATTGTGGTATTCCAACTCAGTGTGGAGATGCCTTGTTGAATATCAATTTCATAACCTCATTTTACTTGCGTATAAGGTAACCTACTTTGGGACAAACCCCAAGTATACCTAAGTGTGCCTATCTAGTGCATCTGTTGGGCAACAAATCCTACATTTGCATACACCTTGTTTTTTCTTGATACAAGTACTGAATGTACATGTGTTACATGGTCTTTGAACAATTTAATTTTAACACATATTCAAAGAATTAAGTTGGAGGGAAGTAAATCTCTTTTTCTGGGCACATTCAAGAGAATAACAAGAAACATACTGTTGGTTAAGGTGTATTTTTTTAAGAATCTGAACTGGAGGATGTGTCATTGCTTGAGAAATGTGGGAAAATACATTTAAGATGCTGGTGGCTCATTTCTGTTCCATGACACTTTCTGTTTTATCAGCAAGCAGTATTCCTTAGAGTGAAAAAGTTTTGTAATTATAGCTTTAATTTTCAGTGTGGTTGATAATGAAGTGCAGTTTTGTGTATGTGCTGCATTACTCCATGCAGTCAGTATTTGCTGTTATATAGGAAAATTGGTTGTGGAGGGATTGAACTATGCCATACTGTGTGGTTGATCAGCCTGGAACTGACTATGGTATCAGTTGTCTTTCTTTAAGGCAAATTTTGTAAAACTAAGAACACAGTTTTTAGCACTTTGTAACATATCCTTGCCATATTAGATGAAGAAAAGTGCTTTTTGTGTCAAAATCTTTACAAATCCTGTTTCAGTTCTGTGAACCATACTTATTTTATGGTTGTTTGAACACAATCCATTTCTTCCTGGGAGTGTATCTTTTTTTTTCACCAATGATCAAATATGTGCCCCTTGCAGGCAGTGGTAAAACAGCTGCACAATATGAGTTACAGTTTCATCCAACATCTGGCATGTTGTTCTAAACCAGTTGAGTTCCTTCTTCCTTGTCTTCTGCAGTCATGTTCTGTAGTTGTTGCTTGTAGGCATTACACATTGTAGTGCATATCATACTCACGTGTTGTTCACATCATACTCATAGTGCACATCACACTCACATTATAGCACACATTGTACTCGTGTTGTAGTGCACATCATACTCACTATGCCTCACAACAATGAGGTTATTGTAATTGTGAATTTATATCCAAAACAAAGTAGTTTTGTTCACACCTGTCAAGTAGAGCTCTTGAATAATATTATTAACGTGTCATTATAAACATTCTTGTTACATGTCTTATATGTTTTGACCAAAACAAGCTTGTCATGGGTTTTTGACTTTGTAAAGACATTGGTGACATGTTTGTTGGGCTGAAACCTTGTGTAAGGACTGTACATTTTCTGGATGATGTGGTGGTGTGTTGAGAGAATTAGTAAAGGTTTTTAGTTGACGGTTGTAAATGAAGTTTATTTTATTATGAAACAACATGGTGAAGACTCCACCCACATTTAATACTGCTGATAGCTACCATAATTACCATTAGTGTTGAAAGTCCTTTTCTTTGTTGTAGAAGAAGAAGTGGTAGTAATCCTTCTGAGCCTGGGGAAATGTATCAGAACAGAAGACGCAACGAAAGTAAGTGTCAGTCTAAAGGAAATGTACAGAGGCTTTACCATCAAGAGTCACCTGCAGGTGCTGCATCTGATGATGTATTGCGAAACACACCATCACCAAAGATTCTGGACTGGGGTGAGGAGGTGGAAGAGACTGAGCGATTGGAAGCTGAAGGGATGTTAAGTGATGTGATGACACGCAGCTCATCGCTTACCAGTTTGCAAGAAAAACCGCAAGAAAAAACCCAAACACATCCTCCACGAGAGAGACGCAAGCGTAATAAGAGGTGAGAGAAAATATTACTGATATAAGATAATGATGCATAGGGATATGACACTGTATAGTCTTGTAAGTAAGGACTAACATTTTGGTGAAAGTTGCTGCTTTGAAACATCAGTTTGTGTCGTGCAGTTTACATGTCACCACATGCCACATCCCAGAAAACCTTAATCTTAATATTCACCAATTTGTGAATAACACTTTTAATTATAAGTTTGCTATGAATCTTCTTTACAGTGGAGTTGCATCATATGTGTAGACTCAAAATTGCATGTAGTTAGAACTACTCTTGAAGTCCCTTAAATTGCCCATGAAGTACATGCTTTTGTGTGTGTGTGTGTGTGTGTGTGTATATATATATATATTCTTTAATACGTTTTTGTATTATAAAGAGTTTGTGTTGCTGAAGTAAAGTAGTGTATAATTTTATTTTTAATTGCTGCATGAAAAAGAGAAAGATGGAAGAATGAAAATATCTAACCAAGAATTTGTGGTTAAGATGAGTGAGCTGTTTGTTTTTACAGCATGATTCCAGGCTGTAATTTTTATATGAAGCATTATTTTAACTCTTGTGGGGGTCATCAGGGCTTGATGTAAATCCAGTAGACACAGGGAGAGGCTTGGGTGACGTAGAGTAAGTTGTGAATGACATAGTTGGTTCTTTGTTGAGCCCGAGAAGTTGATCATGTATGCTTGTCTGCTGCCCGTGTTTTCTTAAAAAAAAACTCTGATTGGCAGCTGTTGCCCTTGTCTCTTGAGCTGATTGATTGATTACGAATGGGTACGGGACCTCACAGTCCCAGTGCACCTAGGCCTTTCAACCATATCTCAAAGTTCCCGGTAGATGAGTCCACTCCAGGTTGCCCAACTGAACCCCCATAAAGAGGGATGCCCATCTCCAGATCCTTCCTTTCGTAACCTTCAGGGCCTCTAGCAAAGGAGCCCCCTTTCCAGGTTCCCCTAACAGAGCTCCGATAGAGAGAGATGCCCCATTTCCAGAGCCCCCTTACAGCTATCTCTCACAGTTCCCGGTGAATGGACCCCCATGGGGTGATGTCCGTCCCCTGAGCCCTTCTCCCCATATGCTTCCAGATCCCCAGAAAGAAGCCCCCCCCTAACAGATCTCCCACAGAGAGAGATGCTCCCTTTACGGAGCCCTTCAAGTATCTCTTAAAATACCCAGTCAACGAACTCCACGGGTTCCCTAACGGGCCCCTGCGGCGAGAGGCACCCATCTCCTGAATTTTCTTCTACACCTTTCCCTGAAAGTCTCCGGTAAATGAGCCCCCCTCTATGTTTCCCATCAGGGTCCCTATGGAGAGAGAAGCTTCATCTCCAGAGCCAGTGGGTTATTCATTCATTTATATCTGTTGGGGTCCCAATAAGGAGCCCTCCCACAAAAAACATTTGGTCACCATCCACGGACCCCCACGTAAATGGAAGGCCTACATACAATGGGGTGCAGCCTGGTTCCCCGAGGGGATCGTTTAGGACACTGCTGTCACTACCTAGTGCTGTGCAGCCTTCAGCACAATACCTTCCACCTTGGCTTGGGTAGACCAGAGCCCCATTAGCCAGCCTGTGTTGTAGCAACCTTCAACAGGGTATGCCCTCCACAACTGTTACCACCTCCTACATGACCTAGGGTAGAGTAGAGTAGAGTTTGAATCTACAATACCCCGAGGTACAGATGAGGTGTTGGATTTATGGGAGGTGCTTAAACTGCTAGGGGACAAGTGTTCGTTCTAAGTCAAGGGAGTCTCACCTGCCCCTTGCGCAACTGGGCTCTGCTCAGCTGCCCCATGCGGAGCCTTCGAGCAAGAACCCTTATTGGAGTCCCCAACTAAGGAGCTCTCCTTATGCTGTTGGTTTTTATTCGTGTACTCAGTTTTGTTCTGATGAGTACGGGAGTACTCTAAGGTTCACCAAGCAGAGCCCCCATACTCAGTAAGGCTATGTTACCCCTGGGAGGTCACCTGGTATCTCAGGGGGTGCTGTTTGAGACAGACTCACCCACTGCCATTCATTCCATAGGCATGGCACTTGCACTGTAGGATTGGGGATTGTTTTTCAAAGTTTAATCCTTTAGATCGACTGTGTTCTGCGCAACAGGGTCACCTCTCGTAGGATATGGCTCTTCACCACGCGCAGATGGTCTTGGGTGGAGAGAGGCTATGACCCCTGGAGAATAGCTAGAGCCCTTCTCAGGCCACCAGTGTCACCTTTCAGTAACACGATGACCCCGGCACAGCCCAGCCAACTCCCCTTGACCCCTGTCTCTTGAGCTGTGGAAGCATTGCCTGGTATGGCGATAACATATCCGTAATACCATATGTGATTTTGAGGCTGCATTCTGTGGAGGGATTTTAGTCTGAAATTAAATTATTCATGTTTTTTTGCTACTTGGAGCACTGCAGCACATTTATGCAGGTTCCAGCTGGCTGACTCCACTTCAGGCTTATGTGCACTGAGTGCTGTAACATCAGACAGACAAACAAACAAACAAACAAACAAACAAACAAACAGGCAGACAGACAAGCATTTATCCCTGTCCTGATACAGATCAGTCTATTCGCTTTCCCCCATCTCATTTGTTGAAGATCCATTGTCATATTTTCCTCCCATCCATGCCTAGTTTTTGTGTGTGGTCTCTTTCTATCAGGTTTCCCCACCAAAACTCGGGGTTCACCTCTCCTTTCCCCCATATGTGCCACATGTTCTGTCCATCTTATTATTCTTGATTGATAACCCAAATTATATTTGTTGAGGAGTAAAGTTCATTATGCAGTCTTCTCCACCCCCTCTTACCTCATCCCTCTTAGGTCCAAACATTTTTGTCAGCACCCTGTTCTTGAACATGTTTGGCCTGTGTTTCTATTTCAGTGTAAGAGACCAAGCTGCACACCCATACAAATCAATAGTGCAGAGTGGCATGGCCTGCAGGATTGCCTATGCTATTTTAATGTTTATTTTTTATTTTTTTGCAACCATGCAAGGTTGAATTTGCATAAATTAAATGCATCAGTAATGTGGCTGACTCTACTGCGTATGAAAAAGTATTAAGGAAATATTGTTTGTGTGTGTGTGTGTGTTGTTGTTGTTGTTTTTTTTTACTTTCTCCCCCCCCCCCCCTTTTTTTTTTTTTTTTTTTCTTTTTTTTATCTATACTTAACAATACAATTTTTTTTTTTG
>Ga0123355_10022029_pt1 | contig 10210 bp, 2 predicted proteins | sample TergutEmb28metaG_3_FD_89872 | JGI IMG/M metagenome (GOLD analysis project Ga0123355, IMG submission 89872) | Embiratermes neotenicus P1 segment gut microbial communities from Petit-Saut dam, French Guiana - Emb289 P1 | ecosystem: Host-associated > Arthropoda: Insects > Digestive system > Gut ... | reverse complement strand
TTCCGTCCGTTTATAGAGGAAACTTATGCCCACCAAGCCGTTAACGAAATTTGGTCCTTTGGTGTGCGTCAAGTTACCGGTGACAGCAACTGGATTTATGGCGGCGCGACAACAAATATCGCGCGCGGCACACCTACCGACGCCGCATGGGCACCACGTTTGGAAGACCTCATGACAAATACAACATTCGGCGACCCGGGCGAATGGCCGTTTATTAGCCTTGCCGGGCATCACGCACCTTTTGCAACACACAGTCCCAACCCTGCCGATTTTGACTTGCGCCTGCGCAACGACAGCACGGCATATGCCGCAGTAGCGGGCGTGCCCGTTGGCACAACTGCCGAGTTTATGACTTTGGCAGAATACAACACCCGCCTAGCAAACCAGCAGCTTCCGCTTCACTTCGACTGGGCATTTGAAGACGGCGAACTGGCTGTTTTATTCACAGGCGGCTGGGGAACACCGTATCCAATGCACTCTACCGTAACCAGAGTAGCACCATGGCGCGGCCTTGGCTTTGGCGACCAATTTGACGGCGGCAGCTGGACATGGCAAGCCCCAATGAACGCAAACACAGCCACACCACCGCAAAACTTTACACCATCCGTAGACGGCTGGCGTTGGACACAAGCCACCCGTTCAGACAGCAACGCCCCTATTCTTGGCGCGTTCCTTGCAACCGACCCGCCATATGATAACGGCAACGACACCGGCCCCGGTACCGGTGAAGTAAGGGAATTAGAAGAATTCACAATGAGACGTCCGGCAGACTCTTGGCAAACAAGAAGTTTTGCGTATCAAAGCTACCCTGTAATGCCTGTGGACGGCTATATCACCTATGCATTTGAATTTGCAATTTCACACCCAGGCCCAGCATATGGTCATGGGGAATCACCAACTGGCGGCGGCGTGGAAGTTTTCCTTGTGCCGGTAGGTTATACAGGCGGGCTTACCCGTGCGGCACTTCGCGGTGCAAACAACGGTGACAACGCCGCACCTGTTGCAATGAACCTACGCAGGCTGCACCCCAATTATGGCGGCGGCATGGACTTTATCGCAAACAACGGGTTTGGTGCTAACAACGGCACAAACTTTGGTGCAATTACGCCAAGTGATTATGTTCCCGAAGGCTATGAGTTCGCCACCGACTATGAAGTAATTGTAGAAATTCGCGTAAGCGACGGCCACTACCGCATAACGCTTCGCGAAATCGGAAACGCCAGAAATAATTCGCCGGGCATACAAAGCCCATGGTCGTTCCGCAATGTGCAACACACAGACTGGGCAAACGGTCTTGGCGCGGTGCATGTTCACCTTAGCGACTGGGAAACAACATTCCTATTAATGCTGCCAGCCGACGAAGTAATTGACGAAAACCAAGACCCAACCTTCACATGGCCGGACAATTTTGATTCACGCCTGTTGCCGGACGATGGTACACCCGGTTTCCGCGACCATTTCTATGACGGCGAAGTGCCGTATGTATACGAATTTATTACCCGCTATGCAGACCCTATACAGCCATGCGACGACGGTTTTATCGAGTTTAGCGTAATATTTTCACCAACAGAGGAAGCACAAGGGCCGTCATTGCCGCCGTATTCCTCTAACCCTCAACTATTCCACTTCTTCTTGTTACCGGAAGGCGCACCGGACAGCGCATGGGGTTCTACCCAGCGTATACACGCACGTTTCGAGTCACAGGCCAACACCCTGCCTGCCGTAAACGGCATTAACCTAATGGGCGCAGGCGGCGGCGTTGTGCGCGATTGGGTAGTGGGAAGGGATTATTACATCACCTTCCGCATTGACACAAACGCGAATAACTACTCGGTTGTTATCTATGACGTAACAGATGGCACTTACAGCAACCGCACAGCTCACGGCCCAGTAACACCTGCCGGTGCAGGCGTTACCGTTCCTACAAACATTGGCAAAGTGCAAGTGCTTGCATTTGCACTGGATGGGCCAGACTTTGCCGCCGAATTTGCTGTACTTGAAGGCCAAGAGGAAGAAGAACGCCCAACCGCAACATGGATGCCGCAAAGGGCATTAAACGAACACATGGTATGGGCACCACGCACACAAAACAGCTTGTTTGTGCCATTTGTGGACGATGGGCCAATTGTGTCATACCCATTCTACCCCGGCCTTGCACGCGGGCAGTTTACAATGGAGTTTGACGTACACGCATTTGACCTTGTCAACGGCCATATCGCTTTTGGCCCATATGCATCGCACATGTACTGGACGGCAGAACGCGCCATTTGCTTGCGTATGACCCCGGCCGGTTTCTGGCAAGTAAACCGTGGCACAGGTTTGGTTATAACAGATGTGCCATACACCCCGGGTCAAACCCATAATGTACGCATGTATGTAGACCTAACAGCCGATTCTCGCGGTGTAATAAACGCAGCGGGCGGCACAGCAACATGGAACGGCATGTTCCAAATATTTGTGGACGACATTCCGCTAACCGTTGACGCAAATGGCGACGTTGAATGGTGGGCTATCCGCAACAACGCACCTGTTAATACAAACCCCAACGCAGGGCAATTGCGTCAAAACCTAAACAACGTATCCCGCTGGCATGTGGATGAAATTGACACGCCAAACGGCGCGTTAAACTTTAACCCAGCCACACGTACCGACAGGGGCAACCTTAACATTGGTGCAATTGGTGCGCTATCCAACGCAGGCCACTTTGTAATAAAAGATTTCCAAATTGACGGCGAAGATGTACCGCTGCTAATGGCTCCGTACTACGTCTGGAGCGATTTCCTAAATAATTTACCGTCAATGGTACGCCCAGCGGGTTCCAACCTTACATTTAATGTAGGCCCAACCCGCGAGTTTAGAAAAATTCAAGACGTACTTGGCATGTTGCTACCCGGTGACACCGTAATAGTTGACGGCGACTGGACATACCCCGCACCGGTTTTCGTAAGCCAACGCAACGGCGGCCGCTGTGAAGATACTCGCGTTACTTTCCGCGGCGTACCGGGCCCGCAGGGTTCATTGCCTGTTATCTCTACCCTAAACGCGCAAAACTTGTTTGAAGTACCTGCCGACTATATTACAATTGAGTCATTCATCATGATTGGCAACCAGTTTACTCTAATGGATATTTTCGACTACGATTGCTATGACGTGCTGTTTGACGCACGTGGCTGGGGCGGCGCATGGTACGCGGCAACAAGCCGTTATGCAGAATTTGCCCGCCGTATGACAGACCGTGGTATTTTCCAACGCGGTACAGGGCTTGTAATCCGTCACAATGATATTTCCGACACAAACTGCGGTATTCTTTCTTCCGACTCAGATTCCGGCGATATTCTTATTGAGTTTAACCGCGTACACCGCAACGGTATTGCTGGCGCGGCGCACAACATTTACCTCGCTACAGGCGGCGCGCATTATCGCGATGCAGTGGCAATTGTACGCTACAACGTAATTGAACGTTCTATGAACGGCAACGGCCTAAAAACCCGCGCTATCCGCAATGAAGTGTATTTCAACTTGTTCTACGACAACAAAGTGCAGGACTTAGAAGTTATCGGTATGGACCCGGGCATACCAAGCCGCTCGTTCCTAAATGAGAACCGCTTTGGCGGCACGCTTGCCACAACAAAGTATAACGCGTGGCGTGCATTTGAAAATGGAACAGGCCCAATGCCAAACCATGCAGATAACTTTGGACCAATGGCGACATTCGGCAACCACACCCATCGCGAAGATGCAGACGTTGTGGGCAACGTGTTCATTAACACTCGTGGTGCAGGCCTTGGCTTTGTGCGCATGGGCGGCGACGGAACAGGCCACAGCTATGGCCGCTACCGTTTTGTAAACAACACATTTGCGATTCTTGGTACCGAAGGCAACTCCCGTATCTTTAGAATCGAATTTGGAACAGAAAGTTTTGAAGCTTACAACAACTTGATTTACTCCGTTAACCCACTGACCATATTGGTTGAGCCAACCAACATCGACGGTCACTGGAACAATATCCCCAACCAGCCATGGCACCAAGACATTGGCCGCCAAGTATTTGGCTACAACAATGCGGTTTTCGCGCCGGGTATCACCACCATTGGTTACGGCATGGGCATTTTCTATGACGAAGAAACTGGCGAAGGTTACTGGCATAACAACAGCTTGTTCCTTGGTGCGGATTTTGTTAACCCGTTTGTAAACAGCGCAGAATATGACTTCCGCCTTACAACAGAGTTTGCAATGCAATTGATAGGTACTTCTATTGAAGAAACAGTTCATGTTTGGCCAGACCACGGTACGGTAACACGCCGCGACTGGTGCCCTTGCCATATAACAGCAGGCGCGGGCGGCCATGCCGCACCACTTGGGCATAGCTGCTTTACAGCGCACCCTGCGGTAAGCGGCACAGGCAATGTTTATGGCTGGGTTTATGTGCAAGTTCCAATGCGCGACAGGTTCTTCCCTAACGCGTGGACTACGCTTGAGTCACAGCTTAACCCAAACAGAAATGTATGGTTTGGCAATGCCGCACTGCTTGCCAATTACTTTATGACAAACCGTACCGACGGTGCAGCACCAACAATAGGTGCGTTCGCCACGGCGTTACCGACATTTGGCTGGGATATATTTAATAATGGCCAAGGCGGCACGCAGTACCCTAACCCAAATGCAAGCCTTGCAGAAGCCGGGCTAATCCGCATGTGGACACAGCTTGACGGTGCCAGTATGCCGGTGCCTTTTGCTGCGGCAAGTACCATTGTTGCCCTTGACCAAGACGGCCAGTGTGCTATGGAATTTGTGCATGTACACCGTATTTGGGTAGACGGTCAAGGCTTTACAAACAGCTTTGCTTCTGTAGACATTAACAAAAACGGCGATTGGGAGTATATCAACCTTTCTATCACAGTGTTTGGGCAACCGGTGTCTGTGTTGCTTGTTAATGCGTTGTTTGAAGAACCAACGGACGATGTTACCGTGACATTTGTTGTGGAGGCAGGTGCGGTTGGAGTTTACGCGGCGGTTACTACTACGGTAGAAGTACTTGCGGGCGAAGAAATCCCAGCAGAAGCAATTCCAAGTACAGTTGCACGTACAGGATTCTACTTTGCTGGCTGGTACCCAAGCGACCCAGCGGAATTTGGCGTTGTAACTGGAGACGTAACATTTACCGCAAGGTTTAACCCGCTGTTCCATGATGTAACTTTTGAGGCCGGAAATGGCGGCGAACTTGTGCCTACAAGCTTTGGCTTGGTAGTAAGTATCCGTGATGGCTTTACCTTCTGGGCAGACAGAGTGCCAACTCCGGTAGCAAATGACGGCTACGAATTTGTGGAATGGACACCGTACAACCCAGCAGGCTTTGTAGTACGTGAGGACATGACCTTCACAGCGGTATTTGCGCCTGTGATTGTCACACCGGTAGAACCAAAAATCGTAAGCGTTACGCCTGTTCCGGCAGTAGTGGAACAGGGTGGCGAGGTAGTAATCACAGTCACAACCCAAGGAATGCCAGACGGCGCATGGGTGGACTTAAATGTTGCATGGCGGCCGGGCTTATCTGTTGTTGGTGGGCCAAGATTCTATGTTGTGGATAACCAAGCCACAATAACCATAGCCGCAGACGCCGCTGCACGCCTTGGCCGCGATGGTTTCTCCGTAGCCGCCCGCGTTGCAGGCGACTGGGGTAGTGTGGTTATACTAGACAGTTATTCAATTGTAATTGAAGTGCAATAGGCAAAAAAACAAAAATCAACTGGTACGATTTTCGTACCAGTTGATTTTAAAAATACGAGCGGACGGCCAATGGCCGCCCCTACGGTCATCATCATGGTGGATGTAGGGGCGCGCATCGCGCGTCCGTCATTCCGGGCTTGACCCGGAATCTTCATGGCTGCAATCTTCAAGCCAAGTTCATCGCAATAACCATAGTCAAGCTTGACTTACACTAACAGTGGTGGACTTGGTTTAGAAATTTTCAGCCTAAAGATTGCGGGTCAAGCCCGTAATGACAGGGCTATGGCAACATATATGCCCCATAACGAGACAGCAACACAAGTACAAAAAATATAAGGAGGAATCACTCATGCAACGTAAAAAATCCCTATCAAGGCTAATGGCAATAACCGTAGCGATTATCATGGTTCTAACCATGTTACCAATGACAACCTCCGCAAACGACCCACCATTTATTCCAGTCGCAACAAGAGTATTTGAAGTAGGCCCGGGTCTGGAATTCGAATATCTGGAAGACCTTCGCCTATACATGGACACACTTGGCCCGGCAATGTGGTTTGGCAACATGCACCCGGGCGACGCAATCCACATTTACCCAAACATCGTTGACGGCAGAAATGTGCCGTATTTGGTGCCCGCCAACGGCCGCCTGTGGATTAACGCAAGCGGTACGGAAGAACTGCCAATCAGAATCCTCGGCATGGTAGACAGCGACGGCAACCGCCCAATAATCACTAGCCGCCATGGCATGATACACTCTGTCCTAACCATAGGCAGCGGCGCGCAACCAGCCGGTTTCGATGGCGAACCGCGCCACCACACCGGCGATTGGCTTATTGTGGAAAACCTCATCCTAGACGGCGGCATGTCCGATATGTTCGATTTCTTCAACACCGTAGCAGGCCCCGGCAACCGTTTCTACGACTTTTTTGGCCCCGCACCCAGCGCGGCATTTAGCGAAGATGTCACGTTCGAGAATTTCCCAACCCTAATTCACACCCAGTTCGAAAACCCATGGTTTGCCGACAGCGCACGCTTTGGCACACGCACATACGGCGGCCAAACGCGTGTAGAGCAAGCTTTCGTAGGCACCCCGTACGAATTTATGATGCGCAACGGCGGCACCAACAATATCCACGGGCAGTCGTTCTTCTCTAGCCGCGCCCTATTTATTGAAGGCGGCAACAACGCCCGCATTTACAACACAATGGTGGTTGGTGCGGGTACCGGCCTGCACGGCGGCAACGCCGGTATGGGCAATGTGACTGTCACAGGCGTAGAAGCCGCATACAACGGAATGTGGGCTGCCGGACACAATATGTACTTCAACGGCGACCCAATGCGTCACCCAAACATGACACTGACCATGCGCAACAGCTTTATTCACAACTCAATTGGCACGCAGGGCTTCCGCAGTCGCGTAGGCCGCAATGTTATACAAAACAACCTTTTCCTAAATAATGCGGCAAAACAAGTTGACCTTGTTGGCCTAACCCCCGGCTCACTTACCGGCGTGTACCCACTTGCACAAGCGTACCACGGCCTAGAGCCGCACGAAAACCTGCCTCATTGGGAATCTATTTTTGACGTACCGTTCGACTCCGAGTTTATTGGCAACGTTTCCATCGTTACCGGCCCGTTCCATATTAACCACGTACACGTTGGCGGCGCGGGAATGCTGTGGGAAGAATCTTATGGCCGTTACCGCTTCCTAAATAATACATTCATCCACCTTGCGGGCAACCCAAGCCCCGGCGATTTGCCGCGCGAAGCCATTGGCGCGCGTTTTGGCGTGGAAAGTGTGGAGCTTTACAACAATGTTTTCTATTCCCAGCACGACAATTTTTACGCACTTATTGACGAAATGACCGAGTGGAGCCAAATAAACTGGGCGTTCGGCGTGCGTCAAATACAAGGCGACAACAACTGGATGAATTACAATATCCGTCTCAATGCAACAAGAAACACCCCCGGTTCCGGCTTATTGACGGATTATATCGACAACACCGTTTTTGGTGCACCGGGCGAAAACCCATTTGTAAACCTTGCCGGGCATGAACTTGCACAAGCGTTGGTAGACCCTGCCGCGTTCGACTTCCGCATTAATCCCGGTAGTTCTGCAAACCTAACCGGCGTGCCGGTTTCCACCACGGCAGAATTTATGACATACCAAGAATTTGCCTACCGCCGCGATGCCGGGCTTCTTCCCGACGTAGACGAATGGAAATTTGTAGACGGCGTGCAAGTTGCAGTTGGCTCTGGCAGTTGGCCCGGCCCTGCCGAGCCTTCTGACGTAAGGGGCTTTGCCCGGTGGCGCGGCCTTGGATTTGGCGACTCGGAAAACTACACCCGCTGGCGCACATGGCAGCCGCCTGTTGGCACAAACGCGTCAACACCGCCAATCAATTTTGTGGCAACCATAGACGGTTTCAGATGGCAACAAGCAACCCGCGCGGACAGCACAACCCCGCAAATTGGTGCGTTTTATGCCGCGCCGGTATTTGGCTGGAATATTTTTAACAACGGCGCGGGCGGAACACAGTATCCTAACCCCAACGCAAGCCTTGCAGATGCCGGGCTAATTCGTATGTGGACTCAGCTTGACGGCATGGGTACACCTGTGTACTACAGTGCGGCGCGTACCATTGCGGCTCTTGACCAAGACGGCGAATGTGCAATGGAATTTGTACACGTACACCGCATTTGGGTAGACGGTCAAGGCTTTACAAACCGCTTTGCTTCTGTGGATGTTAACAAAAACGGCGACTGGGAATATATCAATTTGTATATCACCGTGTATGGCCAAACCGTGCCGGTGCTGCTTGTTAATGCATTGTTTGAAGAACCTACGGACGACGCTACCGTGACATTTGTCGTGGAAGCTGGCGCAGTAGGTGTTTACGCGGCGGTTACTACTACGGTAGAAGTACCTGCGGGCGAAGAAATTCCTGCGGATGCTATACCGGCAACAGTTGCACGTACGGGCTTCTATTTCGCGGGTTGGTACCCAAGCGACCCGGCTGAATTTGGTGTTGTGACAGAGGATATAACTTTCACCGCAAGGTTTAACCCGCTGTTCCACAATGTAACTTTTGAAGCCGGCAATGGCGGCGAGCTTACGCCTACAAGCTTTGGCTTGGTGGTAAGTATCCGCGACGGATTTACCTTCTGGGCAGACAGAGTACCAACCCCGGTAGCAAATGATGGCTACGAATTTGTGGAATGGACACCGTACAACCCGGCAGGCTTTGTAGTGCGCGAGGACATGACCTTTACGGCGGTATTCGCACCTGTGGATGTCACCCCGGTAGAGCCAAGAATCGTAAGCGTTACCCCTGTTCCAGTTGTAGTAGAACAGGGCGGCGAAGTACAAATTGTGGTAACAACACAGGGAATGCCAGACGGCGCATGGGTAGAACTAAATGTAGCATGGCGTGCCGGTCTTTCCGCTATTGGTGGCTCAAGGTTCACTATTGTAGATAATCAAGCTGTAATTACCATAGCCGCTACCGATAATGCCCGCCTTGGCCGCGACGGTTTTGCCGTAGCCGCCCGCATTGCAGGCGACTGGGGTAGTGTGGTTATACTAGACAGCTATACGTTTGTAATTGAAGTGCAATAGGGAAAAAACAAAAATCAACTGGTACGATTTTCGTACCAGTTGATTTTGTTTTTAAAGCGATGAGACTCAAAATGAAAATTCGGATAACATCATCACCAATGTATAAATTTTATGATAAAATGGCTTCACTGGCTGAACAAGCACGGCAGAGAGCGCACATACCACCACAAGTGTGGGTATGTGCGAAAATTTATATAAGGCGGTGTTAGACATAAAAACACTAGAAACAGAGCGTTTGATTTTACGGGATTGGAAATTTACCGATATAGATGATTTTTACGAAATATGGTCAAATCCGAATGTTACCATCCCTCACGACGATGAGCCTAAACACAGCAAAGAAGAATGTTTGCCCATGGTAAAGTATTTGATAAACGCACGAAATAATTACGCGCTTGAATTAAAAACAACAGGTAAAGTTATTGGTTCAGTAGGATTAAATGAAGATGGCGACAACAACCCTAATGGTAGAAATCTAGGTTATATGTTGAATGAAAAATACTGGAATTTAGGTTATGCACAAGAAGCATTGCGCGAAATAATTGCTAACGCTTACGAAGTTGCATCGTTTTTATCAGCGGGTTTTTGGCACGACAACGAAAACCTTAAATCGCAGCACATTATCAATAAGCTAGGTTTTAAGTATAGTAAAACCATTGTTTCGAGCGGAAGGAAATTTGATTATTTTGTTTTGAAATTGTTAAAGCCGGATAGTGGCTTTTTGTTACAGTCTAATGCGGAGGGATTGCGTTGAAGAATCACCATAAAGAAATGGAACTACACTCTGTTCGCTATTCCAGTATATATGAAAAACTTATCCCAACTGATTTTCTGGATGCTATACGCGGCATAATTGACAAG
>Ga0123355_10022028_pt1 | contig 10210 bp, 9 predicted proteins | sample TergutEmb28metaG_3_FD_89872 | JGI IMG/M metagenome (GOLD analysis project Ga0123355, IMG submission 89872) | Embiratermes neotenicus P1 segment gut microbial communities from Petit-Saut dam, French Guiana - Emb289 P1 | ecosystem: Host-associated > Arthropoda: Insects > Digestive system > Gut ... | reverse complement strand
ACAGAAAATAATAAAAGACGGGTCGAAGCTACAGAGATGGATGCCCTGAGGAGATCCTCTAGAATATCAAGAAAAGAAAGAATTAGAAATGTAACTATAAGACAACAAATTGGATTAGAAGAACAAATTATAAAAGAAATTGAACAGAACCAACTTACATGGTACGGCCATGTCCAAAGAATTGCAGAAGGAAGATTACCCAAAATAATATTGAAGTGGATGCCGAAACAAAAGAGAGTACGAGAAAGACCGAAGAAAAACTGGATGGAATGTATAAGGAAGGCCATGAACGGAAGAAACGTAAATGAAGGCCAGTGGGAAGATAGAAAACAGTGGAGTCCAAGTGTTGGACAACGTAGAACAATGTTCTGAAACCGACATACACACACACGGTGAAACTTCTTTGATGGGATGGGAAATCAGACTTCTGCCTTGATGACTGACCTGCTGGAGCAGCCAACGTAGTCAGCAGCTCATGATCGCTATGTCCACAAACTTGTCAGTGGGGGATCAGCGCTGTTTGAACAGCGGGAATGCTACATTTCAATTTAGAAATACGAAAAAGTGTACGTTTATAACCGAATCATTGCCTGGATGACTTGTTGTTGAAATAGTACGCTATAAAATTTTTAAGCAGTAAAACGTTCTTGGCTCTGAATCGCCAGAGACCAGACAACTTAGCTTTTCATACAATTAATTATCCGTGTAACACTGGCAAAAATTCTCTCTCCATTCAGAGGTAAATATTCTGCGTGGTGCCTATTCCCAGTATTAGGCCTGCAATTCGGATGGCAAATTTACTCTGCTTGGACTCCGCAGACCCTGAAATTGGAGGCAACAAGCTCCTGCAAATCATCTGCGGTAAATATTTACCAATGTACACTTCTTCATATTACTACAGCCTAGGGTATGACGTGATATAGCATGATACGTCACAGTGATAGCGAGACACATTTTGAGCTTTATTTTTCGAGTAAGTCATGAAGTGGTTCGTCATATATCCTTCGACTTTCGGAATTAACTTCTTCCCGTTTGTGGCGGGAATTTTCCTTTTGGGTTGAATTTTAGGAAAAAAATACAAAATAAAATTGTCTGAAATGACCACAGCATATTTGCCGTTTATTACAGGTAATTTTAGGTCAGTGTTGGATATGGCCTACATTTTTTATTTCATGGAACTTTTGAACATGACTGTGCTTGAAATTCTTTCATGTGGTGTGGGCATGAGTTTGAATATCGTCTGGTCTGAATGCTACTCACGTTACATTTCGTAAGAATAAACGTCTTTTCTCCTTCTATGTGAATGTCATGACATTATTGTGTGTGTTGCGGCTTGCTGCTGGAAACAACCTTGGAGATAGGCATAGGTTGTACAGTCATAATTTAACAACGCCTGACACACACGTTGCAAAAACACTGTCAGTTGGTAAATTCCACTTGAACAAAGAGCGTGTTTTCAAATGAATATACTGATTTGTATTTTCGATATCTAAATTAGTTCACAGTACATATAAATACTGTATAACTCTGTGTATCGACACAACTTTTTGTACCAGGCAGTTATTGGACTGTACCTGTCTGTTTGGATATATCCCGAGATTCGTGGTAGCAAAAACATCGAAATCACGTCCCTCCCACCCTTAAATCGTTGTTAAATCTAAGAATGAATATTTTCCAGTAGTTTTCTCTGCGTGTAGTCTTCATTTATGTATATATTTGCATATTTATTATAACTTAATTTTGACGAAGAGTTTTTTTTTTTTTTTTAAGATTATATAAGTGGCTTAAATTAAGGAGACCGGAATTTTATACACATTGGTTTTAGGCGCGTTCGCAAAATTTCGGAAAACGGTGTTAGCTTTTTCATGTGTCTCCGCGTGGAGAAACTGGGCTCCCACGGGACAGATTTTCATGAAATTTGATATTTGAATATTTTTCGAAAATCTGTCGAGAAAATACTACATCATGCAGTGGCAGGCTTAATAGAGACATTTGTCAGTATTTAATGTTGACTTAATGGTGACAGCCCAACGATATGGAATGTAGTGTTCTTAAATGTTATGTGACGACACCGTCCTTTGCTAAGTTGTACAACGTCAATGGTTTATGAGTGAACATGAAGCGTTGATCTACTGATGCTGACGGGATAAAACCGACTCACTGAGAGAAACCTATCCCGCTGTCGCTTGTCGACCACAGATCCAACATGGAGTGGCCTAGGATTGAATCCGGACCGGCACCTAACCGCTTGAGCCATGGCACGGCCGGACTGTTACGCGAACATTTTGTTTTCGTGGATTTATTGGAAGAGCCCGAGGGTGATGGTTAATGTGATTCTTGATCACCAGCTGTAATTTCTGGGTTTTTCTATCTTTTTCGTGCCACGTGGCTTCCGTTTACCAGTCACTTTTTGTTATTTGCAATATCAGTATGACTGCCGCGTTTCGACCACGCTAGACTCTCTCAAAGTAAGAGTAAATTAAACTAAATGAAATTAAATTATATTTTTGTGCCAGTGCACACTGTGGAGTGATATGCGGTAGGGGAAGCATAACTCCACTCATTCTTAACCTCGAAAGGAGATGCAGGTGAGCGGTAAGCTTCACACCTCGGCTGATTTACCACCTTGGAACTATCCCCCGGTGTCCATTTAGCAGAAGGCTGGGTGAGCCCCAGAGCCTGAGCGCTTTTGAGGGAAAAAAGCCTTACCCCGCTACGAATTGAACAAGTTTCTCGGAGTTGCAGCATGCGTCTCAGTCACCCACTGTACTGACTGAGCTATCCTGACTTCCTGTTGGACTCTCAGCGTCTCCTGAATCCTGCGGGTTTCCAATTATGAATTATGTTTGTATGTGCCCTTGTTAAAACAGTGAGACCAAGCATTGGTTGAACAGGGTTCGATACTTGGTAATGCCAGGAATTTTGCCTTTGCCGCCTTACGTAACCCATCTCGGAGGCCTACCATCTTCCTGTCTAATATATCAAGGGGACTTATTTTCTGGACGTAAAGCGGCTGGAGCATGAAGCTGTCCACTTCTCTCCGTGTAGCACAAATATTACTAAGGACGCATGTACTTTGCCTTGGGTATTGTGGATATAGTATATTGGAACGAGGAAATTTAAATGTTCGTATTTTACCATGCAAATCTTGCTGTTTTATAAGAACAAAACAAACAGTAGATCGTACTAAATAGAAAAACTAAGCAAAAATAGGCTTTAGTTGTTACTTGGCTATTCTTTCGTTTTGTACTGCTGCCCAAACTACTGTGATGATGAGTATCAAATGCATGCGTGGCTGAATGACTTCCGACGAATGTGGGATTTAGTTGTCGTTACGTATGTTTAACTACAAGGACGTGTTGTATCTGACAAAGCGTATTACTGCTTCGCTAGGCAGAGCAGAGCTCGTCGCTATTCCAGTGTGTGGTCACTCGGTGTCCACGCAGCTTAGTTCAATTTATTGCAGTTATATTCGGGGTTTACTCACAGTATTTAAGAAGGGTGCTGATAATGGTTTTCTTTACATAAAACAATACGTTATTGCGAGTTTTGAGGTTTTTGCTGCGGTGTAGGTTTTTGAAGCGATGTGGCTGAAGATCCCTTTCTTCAGGGACATGACGCTGCATCAGTTGGTAACTGCAAACCCTACCCTTCGTTGCGAAGCAGTGCAGCGCCCTTATCTTCAAGGGTCGAATAAGAATAAATTAAATTTCTCCGCCTGAAGACTAGGGCGCTACATTGCCTGGAAATGTCGGGATCTAATTACTAAATGACACAGCATGATCTTAGAAGAATGGGATCTTCAAACTCGTTGTTCACTGCCAGACGAAATTTTATAGTATAAGCAAGCCGACTGTAAGTGACTAGGGACAGTTGTCAGATGAAATAACCTCCCTATACTATCGCTAGAGGTGTTCGGAGGGACTGATGAAAACAGCGAATCTCCAGGTCCTCGGGGTACTCAGTTTGTGAAGGTGTTTTAAATCTGGATTTCTTCCGAGTGCTGTATAACTGCTAACCTACTCGTTATTGCTGCTGTGCTGTGTCGTAAATTTATGCAACTCATTTGTTCAGTTTTTGTAAAATTGTTGCCTGGCCCAATTAGATAGAGGACTACAAGAAAGGGTCTGTTATTCACGAGTTGAAACTCTCATAATACTAATTCCGCACCATACAGTGCTTGCCACCGTCACGTATTCTAGCGAATAAAATAAACCAAGTCATTCATAATGAAATATACACCCCAAAACAACAAAAGCAACCCAAAAGAAATAGAAATATAAATCTGACAAAACAAATGGACATAAACATAAATCTAAAATAAAAATTATATCGGCACCACAGACCAATATTTTACTTAAACTTTTTAGATAAAAAATTACCAAACTCTTTTAAAATTAAGGCCCCCTCCCCCCCCAAAAAAAACAGCAACACCTACCTTCAAAATAATTAAATTCAACTGAAATCATTGTAAGTGTAACAACAAAAATTCACGAACATAGCCTAAAGAATACGAATAAAGACCAAAATAAATATATCCATGCTGACCGTCATTGCGGGCGATGGAAGGAAATGGAATTCTGTATGCCCTGAAGATGGAGGCAGGAGAAAAATAATAGTAAAGGTACACTTTACCCAATAACCTGCCATGAAGGTACAGATGGAGAGTAGTGGTATAGATGTACTCCTTCTTTAACCTCGGCACTTGATGGGGTGGGTGGTTAACGCCACACCCCGGCCGCTTTGCCCCCGGGAATAGCCTCGGTACCCATTTATAGATTGCTGCGTGGGCCCCAAGGCCTGTCTGGACGGGTGCGGAAAATCTCGCCCTACCGCAATTCGATCCCCGAATTGAAGACACCAATCCCCTTTGAAATGTCGGTACGGCAGCGTATCCCAGCCTGCTTCAATTTCATAAACTCCTTTGTAAAAGCCTCAAATCGTGCAGTGATACTGCATGTTTGTGTGAATTTGACCCTTGTGGTATCGAGCTTTTTCGTCCAGCAAATTCTTTTAAAATTTTAACTGTAGGTCAGACCTGAAAATTGTTTCGAGTGATGTATTCGTGAAACCCAAGCGTATGTAATTTTTGTACAGAGCGTATTGGCCAAGTGGGCTGTATGCTTGGTAAACCATAATGTAACAGATACTCCGTAATTTTGTGTTTTAACTCTTATCATCATAGGGTAATTATTTTATGTGACGACTATTGGTTGCCACTTTCTGTCGGCTCGTATATCGTATCCCGCTCAGCTGACCGCCCACACCACGGCACAGTAGTGGTGGGAACTGATGTGCAGTAGTTGACAGATGAAATTAGGCCCAGTGTAGTTTATAAATCAAGAAATGCAAGTCTACGAGTAACGTAATGCTGATACGGCCACTTCCCTACGCTTATGTTTCTCGAAACCCTGAAACTGTACTGAACATTTGTGTTTCATTTGTCTGTACGTTTATTGGAAACCCCTTCAGTTCCGTTAAGTATTAGCGATGTAAGCACAAGATGCACACAGAAAGCCGTGTTAGTCAACTTTGTAGGTGGCGGTAATGCTTGTTCGCTTTAAACACAAATTGTTGCGTATCGAACGAACGGAGCTTAGTAAAGCTCTTCAGTGTAGATTTTAAGGACATATAATTCAGCGGTTACGTATGGATCTTCGAACAGACAAGATAAAGCGGGCTGATCGATACATTTTTGCAGCTGTTCGTTGCACACTCCCCGGAAATGGTTTTTTTTTTTTAATAATGAAGTAATGTTTGTAGCTGCACGATTGATTTTCAGTTAATGGTATTTTTTTTTCTTTTGGTGCAACAGCCCCCAGTGGGCCAGGGCCTCCTCATTCACGAGATTTATAGATCACAAACAACGACGCACCCCTTTCGGTAGGTCTCCTCTAGACGAGTGATTAGCTGGTCGCAAGAGACCAGACTCCTAATGGTACATTTGTAGGGTCTAAGCACGTAGGGTTGCAGACGCGCATAATAAAACCCTAATACAACTAATTGTATCCAGTTTAGTATTATCCTTTCGTTAGGTAAAGGAAAGGTAGAGCTCCCAGGATATCTAGACAGTCGGCACAAGAAGGTGGCGTGGTTGTCAGCTGTCCTCATAGGCCGCCTGCACTCCACAGGCGATATTCCTGGCACTCATTAAGTCAATGAAAAATCACAGTGACTTCATCGGGAATGGAACCCGCCATTTCCCGACTTGTAGCGCAGTGCCTCGAAGAACTGCGCCACGGCGTACCATCATTATCCTGCCATTACGCTCACTGAATTGCATAAACAGTGGCTGAACCGTAACTCACACCGACGACCCTACCTACAGGTTTATTATGACGTGTCGGCAGGCATGCACGTTCGGACGTCTGTACTGTATCCAATGTTAGACATGGCAGTAGCAGCGTCTTGCATCTGTTGATAGATTCGCTTATTGCCGTATTCCGCAAACTGTCACTTCCAGTACAGTTTTGACTATAACGGTTAAGTGTTCGGAGTTCAGTCAAATATCCGGTAGATAAGGGGGTTGCCTTCTGTTTCAGTAGTTTGTCGTCCCACAAATGACTTAACCAAACTTTGCCACTGACTGTAGTGGTAAAGTGGATAGGTTAGGTGAAACTGTAAGAGAACACATTACGAACGACTTTTCTCGCTCAGAAACACCAGTTCTGTTGTGAACGACTCTGGAATCTCGAAAATTTTAATTAATTCAAATAATCGGTGGCGTTTCGTCGATGGGTAAGTTTTCAGAGTACCGCGCGTTCTGTAGAAGTTTTGTCAGCGGTAATTTACACTTCTTGCCACCTTTCCATGTGATCTAAAATCGCCACGCCCACTCTGACCTCCATAAATGCTTTCTTCTGTGTCATAAATGGTTTTGTAAAAAAGAAAACATTTTTTTAAACAAACACAGCGTCCAGCCTTAAATGTAATACGTTGTAGGCCTCAATTAGTGGCGAATACCGAAGAAAATAATTAAAGCTTGTATATCAACAGAAACATAGACTCACAAAATCATTTTATACAGTTTACAAGGTGGGAAATACGACAGACTTCATTGGTAGATTGTGATGATAGTACTAAAGACAATAAGGATAATAGTAGGAATAATGATAATAATGTACAGAAAGCTGCTTTATTCACTTACTTATTCCTGATACAGATAACGGAGTTCCCAGTTTCTGTTTTGTACGAGCAGCGTCTGTTCACGCAGTGATTACTGAATGAGTTCAGAAGGATGCGGAAGGTAGCGGTCGTGTCCTAATCTAAAATATTGGTCCTGCATTCAGGCTTGCCGTTATCCCATCCGAGTTTTGAGACTTGGATCTCCTGAATATGAGGCATGATTTCGAAATATGGCTGCAGTGTTCCGTACGGGAAGTCAGTAGTATCCCAGTCTGCAGCTGGCAGCAAGATGTTGAGTGAAAGAATCTGCCTAGGTGTGGAGTCGCAATTGATTTTGGTATTAAATTCTTGTCCTCTCCAACCCCCTACCCCTTTTCCCACCCGAAATTCCATAATAACACGCGCGTTACGGTTTGAGGACTAAACAAACTCATGTATACATTTGTGCAGAATGAAACTCTTCGTGGGGAGGTTTAAACCTGGTATTCAACCTTGAGTTTCTGCTTTCGATGTGTTTGTGAATGTGTTTGATTGGGCTTGACTGTTGGAAAAAGCGTTCGACGTTGGTTTATTTGTCATTGCGATATAATGGGTTGCATGTCAGTCCTACGTCGACTGTGCCGACGAAAGAAACTGCCGAGAGCCTTTTAGTCTATTTAAAGCAGTAACTTCACTAGCCCGATAAACAGCCGTCAATTGCCTAAGGATTACTCTATTCCATGTGCTCAATTACTCAGTTCCTCTTCTGTAAATGGAATTAAAGAGACATGGCACGGCCAACACTTCCATAACGACAAAATTACAAGGCAGCCACAACAGCAGTATGTAGGAGGACGGGGTATGGCTTTTATTATGTGGCAGGCCTACAGCCTGCGTCCGACGTAATGTGGTCTACAGAAGGCGTGGTGGCATAATGGTACCGTAAGATTTGGGTGCGGAGGCTAGGGCAATAGTAGTCCGAGCACATGAGGAATAAACCTACATGTCAGCCGTACTGAGACAATATCTGATACCGTGACTCTTAAATAAAATACGTAGTCACCGTCTTGACTCACACGTTAGACCTGTATACATACGTATATGCATGCATAAAGCAGCATTTGTTATTATGTGTTATAGTGTATCGGCGAAAGTGTGTGTATTTAGTGTGTGAGAAATTTGTACTCATATTTTTTGACGGTGTTGAAAACACTGCCAAACAGACGTTTATTAAACACAGTGGAGTGTTATCATAATGCCCAGGACAGTAAATGTCCTTGGAACGTCCTCAAGTAGTGCGACTGTATCTAAGTTGTCTAGTGAGTAAATCACAACGCAAATAGCACGATATTTACAACACAAGTACTTGTATTATAACGCAAAAGAACAGAATGTTATTTGGAGTAGAATACCTTGCCACGGAGACTGCATGAAACACAGCTTAATGTAATGTGTGCATAAAGCTGCAGGAGATGGTGATAAATGTCTGTGGGGCGTTAGTTTTTTTTTTGGGGGGGGGGGCATGGCGCAACAGTCTTAGGGGGCCAAGGTCTCCTCACTGTCGAGGACTCATATGCACATTCAGTTAGACACACCACACTAGGTAGGACTCCTCTGGACGAGTGATCGGCCCGACGCAGAGTTCTGTATCTGACAACACACAGCACGCACAAGAGACAGACATGCATGCCCTCGGCGGGATTGAAATCCACAATCCCAGCAAACGAGGGGCCGCAGACCCTGGGGCGTAAGTTAAGACGTCAAAAAATTTGTTGTAGGGCAACTATACTCGTAGCTTTCATAGTTATAAAGAACACGGAACATGGCAAATTCCACATACTGTATACTCACCGTAGTTATAAATTTCTTTCCTTAGCAGTTATTTTCCTTTACTCAGACAGGCAAGTGACTTGTTTTTTGTAACACTTCCTATAATATTTCATATTCGTGGTCGTAAAAGAGCTGAAATTTAAGTCGTATAATTATAATTCGTACACATTAGCGTGTACGCCTTGTATATCTTATATACTACTCGTACTTGCAGATGAGGTTCTAGTGTCGACGTATACAACGCAATGTAACTAAGATTATGTTGGTTCACCGACCCTAGAAGGTCAGCATTTGTTTATGTTCCACTAGTCTCTTCGTCGCAGCTTCTTCTGCGTAATTGTGCGAGTACTTCTAGACTTCATCATCAGAAATAGTATGTAACAATTCCACCAAATAAATCGTAAACTGCAACCTTAGTATTTACGTTACAAATTCAATTTTTATTGAACATTATCTAGCTCCATATAATTCAGATCTAATGTTTGACTTCTAATAAACAGCGTGATTTAATATAGATCCACTAGTCGAAATAGCAGTCGTTGCAAGCAGTTAAGTTTTAAGGTCACCTTGGAACAGGCCACGAAGGCCCAGAGGGGGAGTAGAACTATAGAACTACTCTTTCTTTAATCTCTGCGCTAGATGGGGGTGGGAGGGCAACGCTACGCCCCGGCCTCTTTACCCCCGGGAAAGACCCCGTACCCATTGGTTAGGAGGCTGTTGCAAGCAGTGTTTGTTTTAAAAAGGCAAAAAATGGTAATACGCATCGAGACCGAAGAACCTCAACGCGTTACGTTGAGTGGTGTTCATTGCCAGGTCTCGTGTAACGTTGCCCCGAACAACATTGTTGCACCGTAACAGAAGTTAGTGATTTAGCGATTAGATTCGATCAACGTTGCTCGGACTGGAATGACGTTGTTTTTACTGGCAGCTGCCGGCTTCAACCACCAGGCTCCGGGGTATTTTACAGGAGTGCTGATAAGTCCTTAGCCCGACCAGGAAGGAAACAAGCTAATGTTTCTGTCAGAATTGCTTGAATTTTCTTCGGCGCGTTGCCTTGCAGGGGGAAAAAAACTTGGTGACAGCTCTGAAATCGCGCGTGTCCCTGACATGCTTCCGAGTTTGTTTCCTTCCTGGTCGGTAGCTAATTCTTATGGGAGGGGGGGGGGGGGGAAACATTTTTTTTTCTTTGTCGAACGAAACCCCCTTTTTAAAAGGGGGGTAATTTTTTTTTTTACATTTTAAAAATTTTTCAATTTAGATGCGTTTTTTGGATTTT
>Ga0123355_10022027_pt1 | contig 10210 bp, 13 predicted proteins | sample TergutEmb28metaG_3_FD_89872 | JGI IMG/M metagenome (GOLD analysis project Ga0123355, IMG submission 89872) | Embiratermes neotenicus P1 segment gut microbial communities from Petit-Saut dam, French Guiana - Emb289 P1 | ecosystem: Host-associated > Arthropoda: Insects > Digestive system > Gut ... | reverse complement strand
TGGGGTTAATTATATGGAGGGGTTGATAAAAAAAAAACAAGGCAAAATATAACTCTAATTAAACAAGTCAAAAAAAAAAAAAAACCACCAGAGAATTGTGGGGGGGGGGGGGGGGGGGGCGGAAGCAGGAATTGTGACGTAATATCCCGAGCAGGAGTCTGTGAGATGAAAATGGAAGTACGTAAATGCAAGCTGCGTGGTGTTACTAAGCGGTCGCCCATCGAAATACTACCCATGCGCAACGGTGCTGCACTGCAGGGCTGCTTCGAATTTCTCGTAGATTATCTCTGTCTTTAGAAGTGTGGATCCAACAGTGTACCTTGTGAAATGTATTCACTATTCTCCCTAACATTAAACTGTTTTCGTAAGTTATTGATCAGTAACCGCTTGTGTCTCGTCTGGAGGATACATGACGTCATATGTGCAGCAGTGTGAAGTGTACTGCACGCCGGTAAAAGCAGCTCTCCTTCCTCTCTCTGCTCCATAAACTACTCATTTAACTAAGCCAAGCAACTTACTGCAGTGTCAAACGACGGGAGCCTCGCGCCAACGCTCACCCGCTCGAATCTGCTCAATCGCACTTTGTGCTAGGGTGCAAGACCGTCATTTAATGACGATGATAATGATGGGTGAATTGACAAATTCATGAAGCCTATGAAGCGTTTAGTTTATTTTGCTGCACCCAGTAGACCCGCCATTATGTGCACGACAGTGCTGACGAGAGCAGTTTTTAGTGTTTCTTGGCACTGTTCTGTCCGTGACGAACCTTCAGTAAAATGTGAACTCTGCAGGTCATAATGAAGACTTGCTGGGCAGCCATACTAGTGTTCTCCTATGAACACGAGTTCGCTTAGTACTGGAGGGTTCGTTCGCCAACGCTGCGTGCTTCTGGCTAAAGTTTAGGCTCTCCCGTAATAAACTCTTGCTTTCAATATAGACAGGTAAAATCAGTAAGTCACAACACATCCACATAGACAAAAGGTCTGTATAATTAGTTATGCGACATGTTTCGACTGAATAGTAGGCTATATAAATGAAAAACATGGAATATACAATAAATTATAAGTACATTGATCTCTAAAATTTTAAAAGAATGGAATATGGAAGTGTCAATAGAACAATACGATAGAATAAGACCAGAGAAACTACATTAATTGTATCAAATAAGACAATGTAATGGAATATAAGATATATGAAGTATATATTGGGTCTACACAAGCGCATTCCATTTCTTGTGTAGCCCAAACTTGGTTGAGGATCAGCCCAAGCGTTTCCCCCAGCTCCTAAATTATTGTAGAATTACGAAGTCAGAAAACTTTCTGGTATGTAGTTTATACTAACGTTTACTAGCATTCAGCTGGGATTTACGATAGTACCCCGGATGTGTCGCCCCATACATAGTGCTTCTTGGTTTGATTATTGTGGCACAATTTTTTATTTTCCCAACCCCCCATTCCCCTTCCTTAAAGAGTCAGTGTTTACATAGGTAGGGCCTAAAAGGACCCCATACACTCTACGTTAAACTGTGTATTTTAACAGTGTAAAAACTGCACGAAAAACTGAACTGAATGTTCACTGACACAGCACAGATTTTCCATCAGGTTTGTCAGTTCTGTGTGTCTTCTTGTGCGTGCGACTGTGGTGGATAAAAACAAGGCTGTCGTTTGCTGTTTGCTAGCCACATCGGCCATAATGTTATCCGAAAAGAAGAAAAGAAAGCGTAAAACGTGCAGTAAGAAGTGGTATTTGAAAAGGAACATATCATGCGATGTTCATCTGCTGAATGAATTGCTAGGAACGGATGCTGAAGATTATATAAACTGTGTGAGAACGAATGAACATACATTTAATATGTTCTTATAATAAAACCAACTAGATCCACTAATTTCTCAAATTTATTTTTGGAATAAAACTCTACATGTTTCGGAAAGTTCCTTTGTCCATCATGAGAAGATTTTCATTGTACACACAGCAATGGTGTATGTCATACAGGTTTGGTGTGTGTACAGTGAAAAGCTCCTGATGATGGACAGAAGAACTGTCTGAAACATGTAGAGTTTTATTCCAAAAATAAATTTAAGGAATTAGTGCATCTAGTTGGTTTTATTATAAGAATTTATCACGATGCACGGTCAGCTGAACGTCAAATTTAATACGTTGTTGACTAAACTGTTGCGTTACATTAAAAAAAAAAAGAAGAATACATGCTTGAGGAAGGCAGTCTTACCGAAACGGAGACTTATCGCCGCGCTCAGATACTTAGCTACAGGCAGAAGCTTCGAGGATATGAAGTTTTAAATGACAATATTTCTCCAATCATTAGGGAAAATCATAATGGAAACTCGAGCTGCGATAATAAAGGGGTTGAATAACTATACTCATGTAAGTATATGTTTATTATAAAACTGGTTTCATACATCAGAGTATTTCAAATGAGAATAACATTAAGAATGTTGGATTCTGGCGAAGTATTGTCAAGCTTTATAAACGTTAATTATTGATACTTGTATCATCACGCTCGTCATAGGAAAAGGTGGAGAGAGAAGTCCACCTGGTCAACTTACCCATTTGTGCTTCCACCAATGTTTCTGTTATCACTCGATCAGCAAAAATAAGTTGGTCTGGTGTCAATTTTCTCATTTTTGCAGCGTAACCTTTAGCCATAATCAAAAATTCATCATCTTCTTTCTGCAAATATGATGCTGCTACAGAAATAATGTGTTCTGCTGAAACAGAAGCAGACGGTTTCTTCGTCTTCTTGCAAGGAGGCTGAGCAAAAGTCGATCCTACCTGAAAGGGGGGGAAAAAACATACATTTTTACAAATAACGTCTTTCATTGATTATTCGTTGTACGCATATGTTTCAATTATTTCATTCACTTGATTAGTTTTTAATTAAACATTTTAATAGTGTCATTCACTTAACAATTTTCATTAAGTTTCATTAGAAACTGATGCACTTCCGTCACAATTCAGTCAATTCCCCTACTGCCTTCAACCATTAAGACATGTGCTAATTCTCTTGGAAGATTAAAAAAACGAACTCAATTCCAACTGACTCATGCCTTCTGAATTTCCCGCTATAACAACTGCCAGTAAAAATGTTATCAAACACATTTTAAATGGGGTTTTTTAAATTTTTTGTTGACCGTGCATCTCGATATAATCGTGTAAAAAAAAAAACAAATTGATGCACATCTTAGTATATTTCGTCAACCTTTATATGTTTCAGACATATGTAGAGCCACCATCAGGAGGTAAACCCGTATGTATACAACAATTGGTACTTATTTTTCTTTTTAGAATCAGTACCAATTCTCGTATACATACGGTACCTCCTGATGATGGGCCTAGATACGTCCGAAACATGTAGAGGTTGACGAAATATACTAAGTTGTGCATCGAGTTGGTTTTTCGTACACGACATTTTAAATGGTTAAATTACTTTCAGATTCCATGTGATGAAGAAAACCGAAAAGAGATAGCTGAGGAGTTTAACAGAAAGTGCCAATTTCCGCACTGCTTAGGTTCAGTATAGTCTTACTGGCAATAGTCGAGGCGAATTATGAAACTCTACTTGCTGGTGTCGGAGCAAACGGAAGAATTTCTGATGGCGGTGTAATTAGAAACACTAAATTTTACGAACTTCTAAACAAAAATGTGCTCTAGACACCCCTTCCCTCCTCACAGCTTCCGAATAACGATAAGACGGCGCCCTACGTTTTTATCGGAGAGGAAGCGTTCCAGTTGCAAGAACATTTCATGAAGCCCTACTCACTGGCTGCACTGAATACAGAACGACGCATTTACAGTTACCGACATTCGAGGGCAAGGAGGGTTGTGGATCATTTTTTTCTCGGAATTTTGACATTACGTTTTGGAATCTTTCAAAAACCAATCACCACGTCACCAGAAAAGGCTAATGTTATCGTTTTGGCGTGTTGCTATTTGCATAATTTTTTAAAGAACATTTCAAATGGTTACCCTAACTCAGGAGTAATTCATACACAACAGACAACATCGGATACTGTACAATTTGATACCTCGGGAGAAGCGAACAATGACTTCATTTTATCATTAAAGACCAACAACGCTATACAGATACGAGACACTTATTGCTGTTATTTCAACAGTGAAGGAAAAGTAGAGTGACGGGACAATTCTTCTTAATAACTATCATTATGCCGTCTATTTTGTGTGCTCTTTATGAACGTTAATTAATAAAATTACGGTTAATTGGTAAATAAAGTTAAATGATTAACACTCACTGTGCATTGATTGTTTTCGTCCTCATCCTCTTCGACTGGTTGTCCACCTAGAGTTGACAAACTTTTGTCAGGCGTTTCCTGGTCGACAAGAAACAGCAGTTCATTGTAGTACCACAGTGACGGGACGTATAGATCTTCGGCTGAAGTGCCTGATCGTTTGGAGTCGTTCACTTTTTTCAGTTCCTTCCGAAAAGTTGAACGTAAATTATTAATTTTTTTCACAACACTTTCTCGGGAAGCATCGGGCTCCAACACTTTCAGTTTCTCAATAAGGGTGTCATATGCTGCTGCCTTTCTGACTCTGTTGCTATAATGCCTATTTTCTGTGTCCCACAGTTCAGGCAACGATCTGTACGTTTCAATGAAAGCAAGGGTCGCCTCTCTTTTGTTCATTTTGATAGGTTGAGGGCCTTGAGATGATGCCATCGTGGTGTCGCCAGGTAAACTGAGGACACTGTGGGATTCTCTGAGTGAACTGCACAGTTCTCTGTGTGAAAGGCGACTGGAAAGGACAGTTCTGAGTCCTGCGCAATTGCCTGCCAAAACTGCGCAGTTTAACTAGTTTTTCCGTCAGGTATGACGTCACACGGTAAAATCGCCCAGTTTAACTGTGAGTGTATAGCGCCATGGCCGTCCGGTCCTGTGATTGGTCACTGAAAAGCCTGCAGTCGTTGGATGCTTTTTTTTGGGGGGGGGGAGTTTACTGTGTTCTGTGTACGGTATAGCATTTGGGCGTATATTCCTGTTTGCATTTTATGTTACACGTGAACTTGTATTCAGGAGGAAGCGAAAGTGAAAAAGATGATAAACCGAAGGCGCCTTCGCGTAATTATGGCAAGTTTCAGAATAATTGCAACACTTAAAAAAAGGTTTACATAATCAACGATATCGTAACAAATAACAAATGAACGAGAATTTTCTCGAACAGATTCGACGAAAACTCCTATGTTTAGTATGTGGCCCTGAAGAGGGCCGATTTTTTTTGTTCTGATTTTTCCATTGGAGGACTTTATTTCTTCTTCGGGGTTGCTTTCTTTGGCTTCACTGCGGTTTTTGGTCGTGGTGCCTTCGGCTTTTTGGTGGGAACTTTAGCAGCTTTCTTGGCCTTAGATGGAGATTTCTTGGGCTTAGCTGGAGATGCCCGCTTCTCAGATGTCTTGTTTACAGCAGCCTTTTTCGGAAACTTCGCTTTCCCTTTGGCTACGCGCTGCTTCTTTCTTTCGCGCCCGCTGAAACACCACCCCGGCTTCGACGTGGGGCAGGGGACACTGCAGGTTTCTCAGTCTTGGCAGCAGCTAGTTTGAAGGATCCCGACGCTCCTTTGCGCTTCGTTTGCACCAGTTCTCCCGAATTTACTGCTGTCTTCAGATACTTCTTGATGAAAAGTGACAGCTTTTCAGCATCAACTTTGTAGTTAGCTGTTATGTATTTCTTTATAGCTTGCAGGGAAGAACCGCCTCGTTGTTTCAAACTAGATATTGCGTTAGCGACCATTTCTGACGTAGGAGGATGGACTTGTTTCACTCGTTTCTTCCCTGAAGATTTTGCTTTCTTCCGAGGCACTTCATCCATATTTGCTGCTGCAGGAGCAACTTCCACACTATCCGCCATGACAGAACACTAATACCGTCAAAAGTTAAACGGCGACGAATACTACAGCTTCGGCCGGGAAGACACGCCTCGAGACAAGCACACTCTTACCGCGCAGAGATGTGGTGTACAGTTTAGAAGCCAGCGAGACACGGACGTGCTTTCTAACGCAATTTGAGATGATTTTTCAATGCTTAAATTTTCTGTTAACGTCGACATTTAGTTCCATACAATGGAGTAAGGCCTGAGGAACGTTCCTTAACCTCTCAATTCAAATTCAAGTGCTTCTTGCCTGCTACAGAACCCTGTAACTGGAACCACACATTCCCAGTTGGGCTATGACACCTCCCAATTTGCACCCTTCCAAAGAAAAATGGGCTCTCTATACACGCATGCCTGTCCGGAGACAATTAGCTACATTCTTCACCGACATTTACACAAACTATTCGTTTCCTTTAATAAATCGGGGAACCTTGTATGGGGCATGAATATTGGGCTGCACGGAACAGATTTCGGTAAAACCTGGAGTAGTGGATTCCTTTTTCATTTCTTAAAGAATGCCCACTTAATATACATTTACGCCCGTCAGGGCAAAATAATTTGCCAGCATTACTCTCCAGTGACACTCTAACTTCTTATTCTTGTAATTTAGACAATATTCCATTTATCCTTCAGTCAATATTACTGTCTCAACAGGAACACACAATCCCAAAAAGGTAAATCTAAAGTTGCCATTTTTTTATGTTTTGCTGACCGTGCATCTCAGTATATTTATCTCAGTAATTAACCAACTTGATGCACAAAACTTTTGTTTTACAATAAGTTTATTTCATACCTCTACATGTTTCGAGCACAACATCAGGAGGTCAAAATTTTATTACACAACCTCTGGTATCATCACACTGAAAAAAGTGAGTAATCTAAAATTTCTAAAATACTGTTCTATAAATATGAGCAAATAGTAGTAAAATTTATGTGTGAATTTTTCGGGTGTGATTACTGTTTATTACTTACTATAAACATGCTATGTCATGTAGAGGTTTTTAGAACTTGTTAGAAAGGTACTATGTCTATTTACCTTTCTAGTAAGTGAAAGCTTAAAATTTAGCTTATGGTGGAATGGCAAACCAAACAAGACCGTTCCCAGTTAAAGTTCAAGGTGTCTGTTACTGAGCCTACCAATGCGGTCAACACAGGAATGGCTAACAGGAGGGAGGACGTCGACTTGTGATCCTGTCGCCCTAAGCACTTTATGGTTGATCGGTTGGTTGAAACAAGACAACCCCCACTCCAGACACATTATTCGTTTCTGGTGTTTTTACTCCGTTCGTGTGAACTTGTACAGATGCGAGTAAAAAATTGTGACAATCCTGAAACCGGGGCCAAATAAAAGAAACACGCATTTGATTGCAAAATGCAATTAAACATTTTAAAATGGCGCACTTCATATCGCAATTCGTTTCACGTTGCGGGTCTTTTTTGGCTGAATGTCCAAGCTTGTTCGATATGTCATCATTTCGGATTACATAAACTCCACCCATTTTGTATCGTCAAATACTTGTCCGGGCAACCAGAGTACTTGTGTGCTAAATGAAATCATATAGAATAATGCAGTAGAATGAAGTAAAAATCCTTGCGATAAGACACGATCGCTTTTGGGGGAAAATTTACAAGGAATTTATCCTACACTCGGGTGTTTATTAGTAAAGGTTTCTATGCCAAACCCACAATTCAATGGAGACAAACACGTGCCCGTTTGACCGAATCACTGCTCAATAACATGCCTTAAACCGTGACAGGTTTGTGCTTCTGAGGATTTCCATCAATTAACTCAACGTGTAAAAATTCATTACCCCTTCAAGAGTCACGTGGGCCCTGAAAGGGGCGGTGAATTTGGTATGAAAAGCTTATGCTCTCTTGCCCCGAATTTGCCTTACCAATTGATTATTTTAGTGCATGAGAGTAACTCGCTTGGCGTGGTTGGCACACACATTTGTATCATCAAAGAGACCCACCAAGTAAGCCTCATTAGCCTCTTGCAAAGCCATTACTGCTGAACTCTGAGAACGAAGGTCGGTTTTGAAGTCCTGAGCAATTTCCCGGACAAGACGCTGGAAAGGCAATTTCTTTATTAGCATTTCAGTACTGTTTTGGTTGCGACGAATCTCACGCAGAGCTACAGTAGCAGGTCTGTAGCGATGAAGCTTTTCACACCACCCGTTTCGGGAGCACTTTTGCGAGCCGCCTTAGGCTGTGGTCACACTGCATCCGTATTTGGACGATATTTTACACTGACATACACGGCCGACAACGGCAGAGCAAACAAATGCGTTTAAGTGAAGGCGGTCTCAGTGGCGCCGTGCTGCTCTGACGTGCACGGACATGTTTCGCCGACTGACGGTCTAAACCAAATCATTTTGTTTTTTCCGGCCGTGTATGCTAGTGTGTCGTGTAGTTTCGTGCTAAGCACGTAGGTGCCTTGTTGTCGTTTCTTTATATTAGAAGATAATGGTTGATACTGAGAAATTCATTTCTTTGGTTATGAACGTAAACCACTGTGGGATGTACAGAGTAAGAACTACCACAACAGGGACGTAGCAAGAAAATTTTGGTTGGAAATAGCTGAAGAATTGAAAAGCGCACGTAAGTAAAATTTTTACATAGTAGTACTGTATTTCACATTAGTAATTACGGGTGTTAAGTATTATGTAAGCACCACGGTGCAAAATTTTGATTAGAACTAAGGACAACCTATGTGATAAATCATTCAGTGTATTTCATTCGACATAGGTGTCTGTTTGATTCTATTGGAAATCAACGGCTCCTTCTCCGTTAAAATAAATTTTGAATCGTTCACGAATTTTGTAAGCTTCTCGCGTCGCTCTATTGTAGCGTCTTGGTCCTCTGACTGCTGATGCTCCAACTTCTGCTGTATCTGAAGATTTTATTTTCTGCAATGTAGATTCATCAATAACCTCTTTGTCTATGATAAGGTTGTGCAATAAGCAAGCAGCTGAGACTAATTTGTCAACGTGTTCAGGTGAAACTTGTAGCTCGGTCTTTAAGCATCTCCATTTTGAAACAAGTATGCCAAATGCACATTCTACCGTTCGTCTGGCTCGAGAATGCCGATAGTTACACACTTCAGTTTCACAACAAACTGCTGCATTATCTGCACTATAAGGGCGCGTTAAATAATCTTTCAGAGGATATCCTTGATCACCAAGTATGACATAAGGAAGCTTAGTAGTGGTCCCAGGTATCTGTTTCGGATGTGGAAAAGAGAAAGATCCTGATTCCAGATGTTGGTACAAATTAGATTGTGAAAAAACTCCACTGTCACTTTGCCTGCCATAAGCACCAACATCCACACTTAAAAATTTATATCTTGCATCAACCAATCCTTGAAGGATCACAGGGAAGAAGCCTTTGTAATTGAAGTACCTCGAGCTAGAAAATTTAGGGCATTTGATGCGCACGTGCTTGCCATCGATACTAGCAACACAATTTGGGAAGTTCCATAAATGCTCATAGTCCTTTGCACTCTTTTCAAGCAATTCTGCTGTAGGAAATGGCATGTGTTTCTCAACTAAACACTCCCAAATGGCATCGCAGGTGTCATAAATTATCCCTGCAATAGTATTGTGTGAAATCCGATATGAAAAAGCCAGAGATCTGAATGCCATTCCCGTAGACAGGAATCTAGAAAGACAAAATCAGGTAGTGAAATAAATGCAAAGCATAAGAAGTTATGCAGAGTACTTTCAAGTAGTTCCATAACAGATTTCAGTTTTGTGTGAGTTTCTAAGCATTTTTTTTTTACTTCAGGTCAACTTGTCAAAGGGAAATGGCAAAACCTGAGGGACAACTTTCGCAGAGAACGCGTGAAAATTTCAAACAGAACTACAGGTAGTGAAGCTCCTGACGATTCCCCACTATCTGCTTGGAAACACTACAAACAGCCTTTGTTCCTGGTTGACGTGTTTTCTTCAAGAAAACTGCAAACCAGTATCCCTTCTGTGCCAAGCCACGCTCCTGAGCCAGTTGACGACAATTATCAAGATGAAGAATACGGAATGACGGATGACAGCCAAGCCAAAGTGTTAACTGGGGGCGGAGACTTGCGCGAAGCGCAAGTCGACGTCCCCCTGTCTGTTAGCCATTCCTGCGTATTATCGCATTGCTAGGCTCAGTAACAGATTCCTAAACTCTAACAGGGTAATTTGCTAACGCTAACGATTTTGAAGCCAGGCTGAGGGCCTTGGCTGATAATACGAAAGACTAGGGCCTAGGTGGCCCTGGACTAATTTAGGGAGGGAAAAACTTTGGCTGGTTGGCCGTCTGGGTTCCGA
>Ga0123355_10022025_pt1 | contig 10211 bp, 7 predicted proteins | sample TergutEmb28metaG_3_FD_89872 | JGI IMG/M metagenome (GOLD analysis project Ga0123355, IMG submission 89872) | Embiratermes neotenicus P1 segment gut microbial communities from Petit-Saut dam, French Guiana - Emb289 P1 | ecosystem: Host-associated > Arthropoda: Insects > Digestive system > Gut ... | reverse complement strand
GATTTATGAAACAAACTGCATTTTGAAGAGGAAAAAACGGAGAGTATATACCATGTTTAAAATTTTCAGTACCTATATTTGTTGAATAAATATATAAAATGCAACATTTAGAGGTTAGTGGTGTGGTATGACCAATATAGTCGACGTTAGGCATCAAAAGGTTAATGGTACATATTATGTGAAGTTATATAATAAGGTGCCACTTGTAACAATGGTAACTGCCAGAGTATGGCACATTAGTCCTCCAGCACAATGCAGCACCCCCAATTCCATCATGTGTATGGCATGCTGCAGGTTTAAGGCCAGGAAATGCTAGGAATTGTTCCTTAGATTTGCCATAATCAAATCAAACTTTCAATGCTCAGGTAAAACAGGCAGTTTAGGGGCTGCCAATCCATACCTGTAGAAGCCATCAACAGGGCTGCCTCAGCATCATTATGCTAATTGCATCCTCACTTATGATAGATGTTTGTCAGCCTTGGTGGTGATTACAATAAATATGAAACACATGGAAGGATGCTGAAGCATATTTCTTGTAATTCATTTTATGCATAAAGCCAACCTGAGATAATGAAAGCTGATCTTCCAAAACTGATTTCCTGTTACTGAGAGTATCTAGTTCCTGTTGCAATGTCTCCATCTGCTGCTGCAATTGACTATTAGTTCTCTGTAATTCTTCATGACGTTCCTTCAGCAGAGGACTCAGGCCCGCAATTAAGTTATCTGTCATATTTTGCTCCTAAAATGGGATAAAGAATTAAAGCAAGCAAATATGTGTGCCTTTGGATAGCTCCATACTGCTATATTGTATACATATACACATTACAACATATACACCTAGAACTGTAATTTAGTCTAGAGACAGTTGACTTCATCACCTCAGCTATGATGAATTACCAAAACTTATAATGTAGCCTATGTAATACAATTGAATTTTGTCACTAACTATACTGATGCCAATGTGGTTTTCCCCACAGCCAAACTGTGTCACTCTGGCACCAGGAGCACCGTGCAGTTAACCTTACTGGTGAGAAGGGTAATATAGCCAAGTAACACCTTCATGGCACAATACTTAGGATATGAAAGCATACAATATAAAGAAATAAATGTGAAGGTCACTCCAGCAAATCATATCTTACCCGTTCTGAAACACAAGGCACAAAGAATGAAATACCTGTTCGATTTCAATCTCCAATTGACGTATCTGTGCTTCTTTTTGTTGTCGTTGGGAAAGTAATTGCTCAAGCTCAACCATTGCCTGATCATTTTGTTCTTTCAGTTCCTTACATTCTGCATCCACTTCATCTTTCTCAGTTTCAGTGTTTACTTTATCCACAACCAAGTTATAATCTGCCAACTGGCCCTGCAACTCTATTATAGAAACACAAAAATAAACAGGCAAATATCAGCACAGTCATACCATTTTATTAAATGATTAACTTAGAATAGAGCAGTTCTACTCTTCACTTCCTTGATGTTATAAACAAAAAATGTAATGATTAAGATTTCTCTTACTCTTTATTGCACTTTTTATGTAAATACTATGGTATCATTTTTATTCAGTACAATTCATGTCACAGCTTGAAAAGTAACTTGGGTCTGAAGTGTGACACCAATGTAAAACTCATAAATACAAAGTACTATTCTTCTGATGAGTCTAATGACATCACTTTTTGGTACAACAGTACAATTTCTTAAATTACTACAATCTTTTTATTCACAGATTAACAGAAACAGAAATGCTGTACTTAAAGTAGTGAATACAGAACCACAGGTGTTTGATGAAACTTCAAAAGCTGGGCACTAACACAAATTAGAACAAGAAGCCCATACTGCACTTAATTTATGGAAATTTGCATACCACTATTTCAAAATTTTGTGGCAACTAGTCAAACTCCAGATTTCACTCATCTACAATCCTCTATCAAAAAATGAAACAAAATTAAAATGCATTACACCAAACTGCTTAATATAATGCAAATCATAGAAGACTAAAATGAACACCAAGTCCATGTTTACTGTCCAAATTATTATTTATGTGTTTATTTACATGTCAGCCCTACACTATAATGAAAGAACCTGAAATACAAGAGGAGGGGGAAGATGAAGGGACTCCTATGCTGCCACAGCACCTTTGTTGAGAGGAAGGTCAAACTGCAAACATTCTTGAGTTTATTACTGAATGTAGTTGAGTGGGCACTGTCATGCTGCCTTACACTTGAACAATCCTTCTTCATTAAGTTGTAAAATATTTCTCCCTTTTTACCAATATGAAGTCATAAAATCAGTATGCATAAATTAGTTTCCATATGTTAAATACCCTACATATTTACTGCCTCACCTGTAAGTTCAGCAGCCATTTCCTTTACACGCTTATCATAGACTAGAAAAGTTGCTTGCTCCTGTGACTGACTGTCAATTACTCTTGAGAGGCGTGCTATCTCTTGTGACAGTTCTCGAATTTTCATTTGTAGGAGACCTACAAAGTACCTCTTATCTTGTACCTGTCTCATGTGTGGCCCCCTTGTGCCAGTTCGAAGCCCACTAAGTCCTTGCTGAGTGATGGGGCGATCCACAATATTCACCTGCATGATAAAGTAAAACAGTTAAGATCTTAGCAAATGTCAAACACTAGGCTGAACCTGCATCGTTGTTGGGTATGTTCAGACATTTGCCAGTGGAAGAACTGCAGAATGTGAAAGTTCATCATCACCACCACCACCACCATCATCATCAACAACAACAACACAATTTTCTTATTCTTCTTCTTAGATGGCACAACACTACACTCCAATGCAAACATTTGCCTCCTTAATGGACTTTTCCCAGTCAGCTCTGTTTTTTGACTTCTCTTTCCAGTGCAGGTGCATAGCAACCATTTAATAAATGTCACCAATGCTGACGGGCAAAGTAGGAAGTCTGAATGTCAAGAATACAGTTCAAATAGGCAATGGTTTCCAATTCCTCTTCCCAGTCAGCCTGGATGCTCTTGACATAGCCTACTTGGCAAAGGCAGACTGCTCATCCCATCAAGGCAGTCAGTGCTAACAACTTCCCCAACAGAGATGAGAGACATGTCACTCAACTGGGTACCATGAAAGGAACTGGGTTGAATTTGCCAGCAATTACATCCCAAGCCTTCTTTATGTAAAATGGATTGGTGGATCTTAGAGTTTTCTCAGTGCTTTCTGGTTTACCTATACATATATATGAGAGGTGGTGATGACATTTAATTGTAGCAGGTTTACATGGCACAGTGATACTCCGTCTTGAATGAAATTCAGGTGATAACGCTCGAGGTCATGTAGAAGTCATTTTGAAACACTATCATTCTGATACCATCAGAATTAGTCTGCCATTGGATGGGGGTTGGGGGAAAGATGATAAAAAAATTAAAAATTACTGTCTTTTGGTCTGTGCAGGCATGGAGACCTCCACAATCACCAGATCTCAGAAAATGCTTTACAGGAGTTACCCTTTGAGAACAATATTGAAACTAACAACCAAATGGAAAGTTCTATATCACTGTCAAGCTGCAACTTTAGGCCCATACCATGGGAATAACGCTCAAGGATCTCTACTCTACGTCACATGAACACATACAGGGCTACATACCTTCTTTGGCTTTCTGACTGCTTATATTACAGCCCCAGTCAGCAGTAATGGGGGAAAAGCACAGCCAGACCAATATGACTTGACCATCAGAGAGTCTGCACTGTTGGGACTCACATGAAGTGTTACAAGAGTGAATTGACTTATGGCCCAGATTCTGCACTTAGGCTTGCACAAAGAAGCAGTGAAAGGGCTTCACTGGACCTTAATATTTGGATTCTATACAGAGAAACACATGATGGAAGTCAGGCTGAAAATATGGACAGTGCAAGGCAGAAAGGAGCCCTACGTATGAGTTACAAGATTAAAAAAGGTAATGGAGGTTCAGACCTCAGAAATATACGAACCTAGAAGAACTGCTGTGACATATTACAAAGACATGACTAATCCTCTAATATGGGTGATGTGGTCAGTGATCATCATGCACACAGACCAGTAAAGAATATGGAATGATATAGATGACACACACAATCGGTGGATGGTAAAAAGATCAAAAAGGAAATTTGAGGGACCCTTTGCATTCACCCATCAGAATGTGGTCCAGTCTATCTCGACAGGTTTCTATTGAATTTCATACTTTTAGCTCCAATGAATCATTAGATGTTTTTATCAAACCAAAAGTGAAAGAAACATTTTTATGTTTGTCATGTTGCTACTTTCCGTGCTACATAATATAACCCTAAAAAAGGAACATACTTCATAGAGCTATTAATATACATAATTTGAGGATGGTAAATATGGTGATAGTAATGTTTTCACCAATTCACAAGTTTGTGCATGTCACTGTCATTATTACTGATTGTAAGACTTTCAAAGGTATTATAGGGTGTCCTCCAATTGCATAAAAATCATACCAGATTCATAAAAACTGGTCCATTGATTCAAACATTGAAAGATGGTAACAGACATATGTTCCTCTCCTTAGGAAAGGGAAGTACACTAAAAATATTACTACATGATGATCATTATGTGATTCCATTCTGTTAAACTATTAGTGCATTGGTATTTTACCTTTATAACATTTATAGTATAAAACACACTCCACCAGCTTCATTTCCTCATCACGAGTAAACACCACCGTATATGCAATGAAAATCAAACACACTGAACAAAAGAATATATATTATTAGCAGAACAAGAGAAAACATAGGGCGATCCACTCTGCTGCTGAATTGAAGGATAATTTTCAGACATAAATTGTTAATATTTCAAGACAAGAGCCTTGCCATGTGTGAAATAATATTTTCAGATCATGCACAGCCTGCTTAGTAGATGGTGGTCACCACTTCAAGAATCTTCAATAAAATATGGTAAAGTGAACTGCTGGAAAAAGATAGAATCCAAATTCCTATAACATGCAGGCTTCATATGACAATGCTTGTGACAGCAGCCATGTTTGAGTTTATGATAAAAATACTTCATGCAACACTAAATACACACACTCACCTTCAGAATTATGATCTCTGTGCACTATACTAAAATTTAAATTTCAAACAGCTACTGTTCATCACATACTAATATGTCACCATGTACACTGCTTACATTTTTGTTTGGGATTGAAAACTGACTACCAGTTATTTTTAACTGAAAATCAATCAGAACACAAGGTCTTTTCCATACTTATGACGAAGGGTATCATAGGAGCATATAAACTTCTCTGTGACAGCATTAAATGCAATTCAAGAATTACCAGTATTAGCAAGATGGCTATGACCATCACATTTCCTGTTGGGCACAAAATATATGAACCAAATGGCGTTATACTGACCTACATTTTGAAACAGTACTAAAAAAATGTGGTGTTACTTCCCTATTATTGATCCTTCTGTTAATGACAACAGCAAAGACATAAGCACAAGGTACTTTTAAGTACTGGTATAGTCAGACAACATTGTATGAACAGATTCTATCAGCTAGGATATAGTGTCACTTAATACAATAAGCAAGAGATACCATACCTGTGCTCCTGCTAAGGTCACTGCAGTACCTGTTCGGTTTACTGGTTGCTGCATCATTGTTGTAGCTGGACGGGATGGGGTTCCTGGCATCACTGCATTACGGACAGCAAATGTTGCAGATGGAGGCCGCATTGTCACATTTCTGCTTACAGTCATGGGTCTTTGAGCATTTTGCTGAGTATATGGTCTCTCATCCATGACAGGACTCTTAAATGGAAGTCATAAAACAATGGTTCATTTTTATTCCAAGAAAAATACATTTAAAAATTCACACCGTACAAATTCTTTATAGTTTATTCTTGCTATCTCATACCGTAATCATGTAAAACTACCTTAAGCCTAACTATTACATCAATCATAAAAGCTTTCCTTTATTCTCAGAAGATGCATTAAATGCTACAGTTTAAAATTATGTACTGTGATTAGCTACAGTAGGGAAGGTTCAATGTATAATGAAGATTTTGAACTAACCAGGACTTATGAAGCTATTACTATATATATTTCAATCACGTGCAAGAACTAGTATGAACATTTTTCCACTTCTTCATACTCACAACATGGTTTGGTAGTACAGGACCACCATCTGGTTAAATATCTATCACTTTATCACATACTAATCTAACACAATGTACTGTTGTCACTTCTCAACCAAGGATTAAAATAATTTTAAATACTAAAATAAGCATATACTCCATACATTAATAAACTGTTCATACCTCCTATTTTAATATTTTATAAGATTATTCTGAACCTAAAGTTAATAGTGGCTACAGCACACTGAATTTATAATAATTTGTGACAAGATGACGGTAAACCTGTATCGAAATATGTAGTAGATATCAATAAATTAGGGGCTTCTCACAGTAAACGTTGTGTAACCGCAACATACGGTAAAAAGAGCGAATACTTCTCAAAATTATGCTTTATGATGCGTTATTTTTTACGTGTATTCTCAGGCACTGAAAATTAGGCCTTTTTTCACCTGTTTCGACAACATGCCACGCCGTGAAACGGGTCTTTCTTCACTCCTCTGTCCCCGTTGTAGAGTGTAGTCAGTAGGATTACTAGGTGCCATTGTAGAATCCCTTGTCATAGGCCTGTCTTCCCGTCTCCATCTAGTTGTTGGTCGTTCTGTTTGACCTCTTGTTGTTGGCCTCTCGATTTCCATTCAGTTAATTTCATAAGCAAGCGGAAAGTAAAATAAAACAAGAAATTTTAACCAACCACCATAACACACCACCTTTACTTTCAAAGCAGGCACTCATCTTCACTAATCGATATATCGATTTCGAAATTGTTGCACGATTTGTGCTTTTCCTACATTATGCGCCTACACTTAGATACGAAGTGGTACAACTGCGTTCCCTCACACACGCCTGTTCAACCAACCCACACATTAAGGATCCAGCGCTGAGGTAGTTTAGGAGGCAGTGGACACTGAACACAAACAGGAGGAGTACGGTGGCGATGAAGCTGTTACTCGTAACGTTATCTATGTCTGCAACTGGAACCGTGCGCGTTTGAGTGGTATATGCTATGCGAAATTCAGATTGTAAATACTAAGCGAACACACGGGTTTATGTGATACGCAATACAAGTCTGCGACATTTAATTTCATTTTTTTTCTGACTCAGGCGGTAAAGAGTTGTCATATTATACTCTGAAAATCTCTCGGGTTCATGTTGTCCTGGTGAAATTACATTAGAAAATACCTTCTTGTGTTTCTGTCAAAGGAAAATAAATTTAGTTTGAAATAAATTGCCCTATAAGCTAGTTATGCCAATAAAATAAGTCCGAACGAAAAAATAATATATATACATGAAACCTACTCGTAGTCTATGTTCCGTACCTCAGCAATTCTTATACTGGAGTGTGCGTATGACATATTTAATTAAATTCCTTGTACAGTCTTTTCGGACTCCCTGGAAGTAGCAAACAACCGTTTTAGGAAGGGTGCTTTAGCCTTAGCAAGTTAAAGAAAATAAGGGTTTTAACTCGGATGATGTCATTTTATTAAATGAGAGTGTTAAGCACGAAGCTAAGGACTTAATTAACAGAATTCCAAAGAATGCATGACGTAAAAATTCCAATAAGTGCCTTGAATAATACCAAATTTGTATGGAAAGGAAACTAGCAATAAAATTGTATTGAGCAAGGAAAATGAAGAAATTCAGAGCCATATAGAGTGAAAGCAGTAGACCTATTATTGAAGAAACTCACATCGGTCTTTATAATAAAATAAAAAATAAATAAAAATACATGAGAAGTAGACGTACTATAATCTTAGATTGAGTATTCTGTCGCAGCAAGACTGGCACCAAGGCATTTTTCTACCTGCCATCGGCGATTTAACAAATATTCGTGACAAGTATGACAAGTAAAATACTCATGTCAAATATATACCTGCTGAGAAAAAGGATGAAAGTGAATTTTAATCGGTGGGCCATTGGTTTAAATTACTTTTATAGAGCTCTGGTAGAGTAACTTACTCTAAGGGAAAATCGTGAATTGAACTACGTAGGCCAATTTGAAGTCAAAGTGCCAATGGCAATACGAAGATTAGAAAAATAACTGGATAATTAAAATAATTTTATAATACGATCTTCCTAGTTTATATTCTTCTTCTGCTAATCCCGTGTTAATGAAATCAAAGAGTCAAGACGAACTGGGTGATGAATAGAAAAAGAAGTGAGTTAGATAAATTTTGGAAGGAAGAATGGTGAAAAATAGACATTTTTTTCAGGACCATATTGGAAAACGGGAACTCCCGATTATCAGGAGCGCTAACCATTACAATACGACGCTTGGTGTTTCAAATATCACGGAAACGTGTCGGTACTAATGTGCTGTTGCAAATGTACTTGAATAATATTTACTTACCTTCATAACAACAGCCTTGTACAGAGATTACAGTGTAAGGTGGAGATAGTTTAAATACCAAACAAACTAAAGGTACTGACGCTTCAATACAAATTTTGATTAAAATTATCTTTCGTGACGGCCTGACGTGTGAATTACCATGGAGTGTCGAAGGAGACAGACTTTTCTGATTAATTACAAGTACAAACGTTTCCAAAGTTACAGGCCACAGCAAGGTAGACGAATGTGCCTCAGCAATATCCGTCCTTCAGGTAGGTACACAATAAACACATGGAAGTGAATGGGTGTGGGAATCTATGCTGCACTTCACACATCACGGCGCATAAAAAGGAAACGGCATTTAAGCAGTTACAGTACGAAAGGGTGGGTCTAAATTGGCTACCAGACAAAACTGTCGCTTTTTATTACATTTTTTTTTCTGAATCAGAAGCATCAGTCTGATTTAGCTTTGAAATAAAAATAACAGTGCACTTGCATCATTTCAGGCTTCCGTGGCCGAGTAAATGAGATCTTCGCACTCCGGGTTGTTACGAAGCACAGATTGGCAGTTAGTTTACCGACGTTTCGGGAAACCTATCCGTGTCATCTACAAGGGTCAAGGGCTTGACCCTTGAAGATGGGACCGAAAGGTTGTCTCTAAACGCCGGTAGCTAACTACCGATCTACGCTGCGTAACATCCCAGATGATCGAAGATCTCTCACAGCGGCCGAAGCCTGAAATTACGCAACTGGAAAGCTGTTGCAGCTGTGGCCACGTCCGAGGCTGAGCTGCTTGGTTTAAATGTATTACCGGAACCTTCCCTACTTTATGCGTGTCAGCAGATTACCCTTTTATTTCTTATACACGCACGTTACAACTTGGTCGACAAATGACACAACTGTACCTCGGTGAACGTAGCTGTAATAATTGACTGCAGCTGAGACTTTAAATGTTAAATAATTAGTTTCTTGTAAAATTGATTTTATTGTTGACATGAAATATTACTTATACAGTTTCGACATGGGAGTGGTGTAATTGAAAGATAGCATTCCAAATACTGTAGATAAAGATTTTAAAAATATATTCTCTTCCGTTAATGAAACAGATTTGATAAGCTTCGGTTTAATGCACTTCCCTTCCTATCTCGAGGTAATGTTCATATACGGAGAACATAGCATTCATTTATATTGTGTAACAAACAAACAAATGTACATCAATGCAATACATTTGATTTTATCATATATTACTATTCACCGACAGGTTACGTTCGCTTCTACGACCATCATCAGGGTGTCATAAAAGAAAACAAACAATATACAGACAAATGTACACAAAGTACAATTAAAACCACCTGACGTTACAGTTAATAGCTCAAGCGCTCCTTTTGATCACAAAATGTCAAAATATGTTGTCGTTAAAAACAGATAAAATTGGGTGTGCTTATGTTGCATGTTTGTATATAGCTGCTACACATCCTGTAATAAAAACAGTGGAGCTGTAGGTATAACTCTATCAATATATATATATATATATAATCTGTCAATATGTATATAATATCAGCTATGTACAACTAACAAGCAACATAAACACACCCAATTTTATCTGCTTTTAACGACAAAATATTTGCTAATTTGCGACAAGAGTGTCACAAATCAAAATTTAGTGTGGATAAAGAGACCAACTAGATGTCACTTTTAGTATTATGTTTATTTCTCCTTTATAGGTTGCTCAACATGTTTCGGGCCACCTTGTGCCCATCTTCAGGAGCTGACGACTTGTAG
>Ga0123355_10022024_pt1 | contig 10211 bp, 9 predicted proteins | sample TergutEmb28metaG_3_FD_89872 | JGI IMG/M metagenome (GOLD analysis project Ga0123355, IMG submission 89872) | Embiratermes neotenicus P1 segment gut microbial communities from Petit-Saut dam, French Guiana - Emb289 P1 | ecosystem: Host-associated > Arthropoda: Insects > Digestive system > Gut ... | reverse complement strand
GTGAGACACAGAATGTCATAAGGTGCTTGTAGTGAGGCACAGGATGTCATAAGGTGCTTGTGGTGAGACACAGAATGTCATAAGGTGCTTGTAGTGAGGCACAGGATGTCATAAGGTGCTTGTGGTGAGACACAGAATGTCAGAAACTGGCTGTGTTGAGACAGGATTTCAGAAAGTGGTTGTGGTGAGACACAGGTTGTCAGAAAGTGGGTGTAATAAGACAGGATGTCAGAAGTTGGTTATGGGGAGACGCGGGATAGAGGGTGGTTATGGTGAGACTGGAGGTCAGTAGGTGCTTATGGGGAGATTGTATAGAAGAAGGTGGTCATGGTGAGACAGTGGGTGTCAGAAGGTAGTAGTGGTGATACACTGGATAGCAGAAAGTGGTTGTTGTGAGAGTGGATGGAAGGAGGTGGTTATGGTGAGACGATGGATGTCAGAAGGTATATATAGTTAGGCGCGGTATGGAAGAAGGTGGTTATGGTGAGACCGGATATAAGGAAGTGGGTGTGGGAAGACGCTGAATAGCAGTAGGTGGAAATGGGGGGACAAGGGATATCAAAAGGTAGTTATGGTGGGACACATATCACGTGGCTATGTTGAGACACGATATCAGAAAGTTATGGTGTCAGAAAGTGGTTATGGGGAGACAGTGGGCTACAGAAGTTGGTTATGGGGGTGCAGTGGACATCAGAAAGTGATTTTGGTGAGACGCTGGATGTCAGAAAGTGGTTATGGGGAGGCTGGATGTGAGAAAGTGATTATGGTGAGACACTGATATCAGAAGGTGGTTGTGGTGAGAGTGGGTAGAAGAAGGTGGTTATGGGGAGATAGTGAATATCAGAATGTGGTTGTAATGAGACACTGGGTATCAGAAGGTAGTTACGGTATAGGCAGCAGGCTGCTTCCAAACGATGGTGAGATAGACGGCACACCTCATATTCACCTCAAGGACAGTCATAGTTATCTCTATGGAAGCCATTCTGTTGTGTTACTTTTAAACAAACTACATGTATTCAGTCAGTATTAGACTGAACAACTATGGTTTGTCACATTATAGTTAATTTTAGCTTATAAAATTTAAGTACCTGTGGTTAATTACCTGCAAGCTTTAGGATATCCGACTAAACCATAAAAAAAATCTGTTAATGGTACGAGAAATTCGTATGGAAGATTGAGGTCTCCGTACGATATGACACCGTCTCGTCGGGTAACATTTTGCCGACTTTAGGATGGCATTATATACTGCCGAAACGTCAGAAACTACCCTACTACACAGCATAATATCCTAGCGGACCTGTAGCACCAGAAACAACACTTTGGGAACTTCGGCTTTCGCAAAATTATAAGGAGTTTAAGTTCCGTGTAGTGAAGCAGCCGTTTGACCTGTCCAATGATGAAAAGTAGCCAACTGCTGATATTTAAGTTGTTTTTTGTAGCTCTGTGATGTAGGTGCAAGGTTTACAACTGTGGAGTCGTGTTTATGTTACATAACCACAAGCCTCTTGAAAGGGAGCAGTGGAGAGTGATACTGTTGGAAGTAAGGGGTTACTTTGGGCGGATTAGTGACGAGGACCAAGTGGGGATGGGGTGGGGTGGGGCGGCTGTAAATACCCTCGAAATCCTCATGTCAGCGTCTGTGCTTGAAGTTAAAGGCTACTGGCGAAGGTATCGACCTGCAATGTAAAGCAGCCTAATACGTGTTTAATACCATGGTCACTGCACTTGCCAGGGGGTTCTGTGATTTTGTTTATCCAGTTGCAGGGGGGGGGGGGGGAGGGGGGAGGCATATTTAGATCGCTGATACCAGTAGGCAGATTTGAAAACAATGACTGTTCCTACACGTTCAGACAAGCGAAACATTGTATAGTACTGCGAATGTATGGGCCCCGTTACTTTGACGCCGATGAGTTAGTGGTTTCGGAGGAACTTGGCGTCTCCATCTTCAAGGGCCATCGTCACATCCCAGAAGACCTGACTTCTCATCCGTGCAGGTGTTCGTTTTTCTCCGTCCATTTTCTGTTTATGAAAGATCTCTGCTAGCATCAGAGATATGTAAGGATGCGGATTTACGTTAAGCCGGGTTCTCACTGTTTGACAAAATTTGTTACTTGTGGATACTTGCCACGTCGTGGAAACGGTGCACTTGTACAGTTATTGGTTATTTGTCTTTTATGTTCTTTATGTTCATGGGAGCGTGCATCGCAATTCTGTGTCAGTAAATGTCCAACAAGATGCGACTATATAGGTAAAGCAATCCCGTTACAGGCCTGGAGTGGCCCAGAGGGTTCCAGGAAGTTAAAGTTCCCAGATTACATGACAACGGTACAGGATGGTGGTAAGGTTGTCAGACTTACGCACCGACCGCCGTTACCCCCAGGAAATGCTCCTGGTACTCATTTCTGTTAGAGGCTGAGTCGATCCCAAGGCCATAGTGCGATCGGGAGGATTTTATGGCAATGAAAAATTCCATTGACACCACCTGGAATGGAACCAGCGACCTTACGATTTGTAGCACAGCACAAGATGCGACTATACACAGTTTATGTTATCTGTAAACTGTTCTACATGTTTCGGGTGGTATCTCCACCCATCATCAGGAGCACAAATAACTATATCTACAGCATCTGGTACTAGTCAACTGTTGTTGCTACCGGTCGCGATAGCGACAGACAGCAACAACGGTTGACTAGTGCCAGATGCTGTAGATACAGTTATTTGTGCTCCTGATGATGGGTGGAGATGCCACCCGAAACATGTAAAACAGTTTACAGATGAAATAAACTGTGTACAGTTGCATCTTGTTGGCCATTTATTGACATAGCTATTTTTCTCTTTCCCACCGACTGTCAGCAAATGCGACAGACGTCAAAAGCAATCAAGGATGCTTGGTTACTTGTCAAGTGAGATTTGTCTTGCTTTCCCACGACTCCATTGTACTTGACAAGTAAACAAGCGACGCATGTGGATAATTAATTTCATTCGGTACGTACGTCAAATGGCAAAGTAAACGGTGTCTTTGGAACGCTGTTACAGTGACCAGACGAACATTTGCCACATGTACTTGATTAAAAATGTTTGCCGAATAAACCAATTATGGAAACAGTATGACAGTCGTTTGGCCCCTTTTCACAGCGTAAAATTGTTGTTCAAAATACACCGTTTCTGGGAACGCGTGCTTAGAATTCAGATATTTCCAGTAACCGTAATGTGTTACGCAGCTTTCTATAGAGAATGGTTTGGTTCAAAGGTCACAGCTTCGTCGAATTTTTACGACTTGTGTAATTTCGTGTTGACATAGGATTGCTGGAGTTCAGAGGGGAATAGCGCCGGCTGAGCGGCTATCGCTTCCACAGCAAAATTATTCATATATCTCCACGTGATTAGGTGGGCGCTTTCATGCCCTTAACGCGTTTTTTGATTATTCCGCAGGCGAACAAAGTGAAAACTTTAACTTCTTTACCGGCTGTTTTATGAAGGTAGCTTCGATACAGCTTTGCCGTTTTGCAGCATATTGCCTGATCACTTGCTGTGCCTACAGCTGGACACAGTACGGCCTCGAATTTTCGCACTGTTTAAAAATTTTACTTGACTTAACCCTGTCGAATGGCCGGGAAGAGCTCAGTCCGTATAGCGACTCGCTACGGACTGTACGTTCCGGGGATCGAATCCCGTTGGGGGCGAGATTTTCCGCACTTGTCCACATCGGCCCTGGGGCCCACCCAACCTCCTATACAATGTGTACCAGGTTTTTCCCGGGTGTAAAGCGGCCGGAGCGTGGCGTTGGCCACTAACCGCATCTAGCGCCAAGGTTAAAGAAAGAGTAGAGCTATACCTCTACTCCCCCTCTGGGCCTTTGTGGCCTGTTCTGGGGCGAGCTTTACCTTTACCTTTTTACATTAATGCTTGTCAACAACATTAGTATTCTAAATCAGTGTACGGATAAACTACAGATGTTACGCAGAGTAGATTGGTAATTTTACCGACGTTTCGGGACATCCTCTCTCTCCCACCTTCAAGGGTCAAGCAGTCCAAGAAGTATTCCAGGAGCTTCTTATAATAAAACCAATTAGATACATTAATTTCTCAAATTTATTTTTGGAATAAAACTCTACATGTTTCGGACAGTTCCTCTGTCCATTATCGGGAGTTTTTCACTGTACACACAGCAATGGTATATGTCATACAGGTTTGCTGACAGCTTGCGAGCAGGATCGGGACGGAACGTCCTGATCCTGCTCGCAAGTTGTATGACATATACCAATGCTCTGTGTACAGTGAAAAATTATTGGTTTTATTATAAGAATTTATCACGATGCACGGTCACCTGAACGTCAAATTCCAGGAGCACTTTCTGCCAAAATCTTAATGATGCGCTAATTGTTCAGAATCAGTCTAGGTTTTCGTATCAACTTATATGCATGCTTTGGATTGGCCAAGGTGTAGGCTATGGTCGTGCACATTTGCAGCTGGGCAATGAATTAACCTTTGCTTGCCATAATGCATGTTGTGAATCCATAATGATAGCTTCGTATTTAACGGCACTGTATGCCGTTTAGCACGTGTAGTCGTTTCGGCTCTGCAAGGTCTCCTCTAGAAGGACCCTTCCCAACACGGAAAGACTAAGAGGGAAGGGTAGAAGAATAAGAAGAAGAAAGTGAAGAGCAAGGGTTAGTGAGTCACTTCTCAGGCTAGTACTTTCACCATTACAGCGTCTTCTTCTTCTTCGTTCGTAACACTTGCGTTAGAAGGACGAGCGGACAAACCCTAGGAACTTTCAAACAGAGCAATGAAAGACTAAGATGTACCTGAATTTTTTTTTTTAAATTCAGTTCACACTGCCCAGTAAGCACTCTACATCTCGGTTAGTTAATGCTGTATAGGGAAATAATCGCCGTTTGTTCTGAGATCCACACAAAACACATAAATGCACTGTGTTGGCATAACGTAGAATTTTTAAATGTCAAACTTGTTGGTACATATAGTGACCACTGGGCTGTGAAGAGTTAATCATGATGTTGGACAGTGCGCGGTGTAAAGCGACAGTGTTATTTCCATAGTCCGGTAACCGATTAGCAGAGATGATCGATATGCCCATCGAGTCTGACCGTGTGTTCAGCCATGAGATTGTGCTCAGTCGCCGTCACTAGGACGTGTTTGTTGGGCGCCAAATGTCACAGAGTAAGACGCTTTCTAGCGTTCTTCGGGGTCTTGAGGAAGGAGGAACATCCAGGTTTGCGGCAGCAGATCGAGGGAGACGAAGACGAGGGCTGTGACCACAGCTGTTTGACGTTGCTGAACATCCTTACAGCAGCTTATGGAGGATGGCAGCTGCAGAAGACGCTGTCCTGTTGATTGATGGCAAGCAAGAAATTGCCTGGCTTATGCTCAAGACTTGCCAGTGACTTCTGCAGCCGTGTGCAGGGCCTGATTTGCCGATGATCCCATCATAAACTGCTGTTGTCATAATTCGTGGGCAGATACGTTAATTCGTACGGATTATTCCGTTGCGAAGACGGCAACGATTTGCTACATATGCAGGGGTGGCCAGAGTAGGCGGGACACGAGTATATCCATCCTCACGTTTTCCAGAATAGGATGACATGACAAGTTTATCTTGATTTTTTTTAACATTTTAAGGCCCAGTGGTTACTATATGTACCACCAGTTTAACATTTACAAATCTTACGTTCTGCCCACACAGTGTATTTATGTTTTGTGTGGATCTCAGAACAAACAGCGATTATTTCTCTTTACAGCATTAACTGGCTGGTTTTTATAACCGAGACGGTGTGTGTTTAGTGCGCGGTACGGACTGGGTCTTTTTATAAAATTCTACATTCTGCCCGCGCAGTGTATTTATGTGTTCTGTATGGATCTCAGAACAAACAGCGATTATTTTCGTATGCAGCATTAACTGGCTGATTTTTATAACTGAGACGGTGTGTTTACTGCGCGGTACGGACTGGGTATTTAAATGCAGTTCAAGTTATTTTTAGACTTTAAGGCCTTGCCATGACTCAGGCAATTAGTCGCCGGCCCCTTATGACGGAGGTCGCTTTCACTTCAAATTGAGTTCGTGTGGGATTTGTGGTGGACAAAGTGGCATTGACAAAGGTTTTTCTGTCAGTATTTTGGGTTTCTCGTGTCAGTATCATTCCACCAATATTCTAGGAGCCTCTTCGTACGTCGATGTTACCAGAAGGACGAACTGGCGAATCCTGGAAATCTTGGCAAAAGCAATGTTTTTTTTTTCTTTCGGAAATTAAAGTGCGTTGGATAGAAAGTACTTTGACTTAGTCCCTAGAGGATTAAATATTGACAGTCGTCAGATGATGGACGGTGTCCCACCAAAGATAGGGCACATGTCACTCCCACCCCTTGTACTGTATCTCACGTTACGGCTTCTCATTTCCGTCGCACGTTCTTCCTGTCATTTAAAATGGCGTCTGAAGTTGACACAACCTTAATAAATATTTTTTGAACCCATGTTACTTCGCCAAGATTCCTAAGTCGATATAGCGACTCTACAGGTTGGAAGATCTGGGGTTCGATTACCGGCAGCAGCAACGGATTTTCTTCTTTCCCTAACCTTCATGACCGGGTCTGGGAACCACCAAGCCTCCTACGTGAAGAAAATCGCCGGCCCCTTCCCCGGGACGAAATCGACAGTGTCGTGAATATGACGACGTAACCTCCGTCTGGTGGTGATTTTAAGAACGCTTCGAGCTGTACCTCTGTGTCGCCTGTAAGACTTTGTGGTGTGTGCGGAGGACAAATCTACTGGCAGCTTTACGGACTGTCGCGTCTCTCCGCGCGGTACAGGGACCGGCTGCCGGCGGTGTCAAGACGACGGTAAAGTGCCGGCTTGATTCCATGCCGGTGGTTTGTTCATTTGGCTTTCTTACAAGGACTCTTCTCCATGCAGGTCGAGTTCACGGCGTAGCTCAGCCAGTACACTGACTACGGTGTCATATGAATTTGTCTCTTCTCCAAAACGTCCAGACCGTCCATGGGGCATACTTAGCCTCCTATTCAGTGCGTGCTGAGGTTTTTTCCGGAGGCAAAACGGCTGGCGTGTGAAGCTGGCCACCGACCTCCGTCTAGTGCCGAAGTAATGAATATGTGGAGCTATACCTCTGCTCCCCCTGTGTACTTTCATGGCGTGCGGTGGGACAACGTAGCATTTACTCTCAATAAAAGGAGTACAACTTTATGGAACTGTCCTCTTAGCAGCCTTCCGACCAAATGAGGGGAGCCAGGAAGTAACTTGTATTGGGGTCAGAAGTGTGAGGGATTAGCGTTTAGCCTTCTCCAATTGTGTGGAATTGGCACCAAATCAAATTGGGTTTGCTAGGGAGTCACTTGGTGCCGCTTTTATTGGGTTATAAATGTTCAGAGAATGAAAGAGTGCGGCTACTGTCTTTGTGTGTGGGGGGAGGGGTGTGTGTGTAGGCCTGCCGTTTGTGCTGCCGCTCCAATATCTGTCAGTTGGCAGTACTGTTCGTGTGCTGTGCTAACATTGTTGTCCTATGGTGCTTAAGTGTTCGTATAATTTTTATAATTGTATGTATGTATACATACATACATAATTTTTATAATTGTATAAAATTACTCACGTGCAAGTCTTATGACTGGCCACCATTATATTCATCCGCTGCTCCACGGATCTTTTTCTTCCTAGTTTCTTTATTCTTAGAGTAAACCAAGGGTTACGAACTGCGCAGTTATGGGTTATTACGCAGCGAGTAGTGGTAGTTTCTTACCGGCGTTTCGGGTCAACCTATCGGGTCCCATATTCAAGAGTCAAGACTCCAGAATTCAAGGATTCTTGACCCTTGAATATGGGACTGATACGTTGACCTGAAACGTCGATAAAAATTACCACTACTATTTGCGTAACAGCGTAGAAGAGTGCAGTTCTCATCTACTTAGCGGCGGAAGCCTGAAATCACGAACCAAGCGTTAATTTCATATATCTAATCCCTGCCGTTTGGTTAAGCTATGTTGTGTCGAATGATCGATACTCAGCACTTCTTGAGCCCCAGAACGTACCTCACAGAGAACAGCCTTCACCTCTAACTACTGCAATCCTTGAATGGCCTCATAAGCAACCATTCGAAAGAGGATGTGACCCAGTCACTCAATTAAGCACTCGCACCGGCGGTATTATGTGTCATGTGAGCGCAATTGTCATGTATCTGCTGAGAGGGACGTTGCCTTTGTGCTGTTTTAAAATGGGAGTAGCTTTCCGCTTGTGCTGTGGGAGCTGCGTGCAGTATAATATTTTGTGTTTGTTCTGCATGTCAGTAAGAGCGGTGTTGATGTGTTGCGATGGTCACTGAACTTTTGTAACACAGATATGAAACAATGCAACGTGCTGGATATTGTGACGTGTGCTGACAGAAGTAGTGCTGTATTCTGTAGGAAGGCAGCAGGAATTTTGGTACATGCTGTATGCTGACAGTAGTAATGTTGGTACATGCTGTATGTTGACATTAATGGTGTTGGTAGATGCTGTATGCTGACATTAGTAATGTTGGTACATACTGTAAGCTGACATTAGTAATGTTGGTACATGCTATACGCTGACATTAGTAATGTTGGTACATGCTGTATGCTGACAGTAGCAATGTTGGTACATGCTGTATGCTGACAGTAGCAATGTAGGTACGCACGTACATGCTGTATGCTGACAGTAGCAATGTTGGTACATGCTGTATGCTGACAGTAGCAATGTTGGTACATGCTGTATGCTGACAGTAGCAATGTTGGTACATGCTCAGAGTTGCATTATTGTTTCCGGTCTGACTGTCCCGTCTCACCTCACACTCAGCATTACCCTGTGTTAACATCAGAGGACGACTTGCTGCAGTCCCTCGGTGCTTCTCGTTTCAAATGGCACATACGTCGAAAACGAGTTGTTCGAGCATTCGTTTTGAGACGGAAAGTAATGGGTCACGTGAAGATCATTCTCTTTTATTGTTGTGCGTCACACAGTGTCCTACAGTGCTGCTGTTATGCAATTTTCCTTTTATACCTTTATACAGCGTGTCCCACTCGCTACGGAACCCGGCATTTCTTTAATAATTGTAACACCAGTGAAGATATTGCAACGAAATTTGAACAGGAGTACGTTCGTTGTGTGAGAAATGAAGAGGAATGTGTCTGTAGTCCGCTTCAAATTTCGTTGCATTAACCGCATTAGTGGTAAAACCATTTATTAAAGAAATGCCGAGTTCGGTAGCGAGTGGGACACACTGTATTTCCCTTAACTTCCGCGTGCAGGAAGGTCTGTTGTCTCTTATCCATTGATTGAAGTGAGGTGAGCTGCATCTGTTCGTGGTAGAAACGTGAATATATGTGCAATTTTAACTCATTTCGAAAAATTGTATCACAGTAAAGAAGCGAACTGTGAGCAGTATAATGGCGTCTGATTCTGCAGACAGGATATGTGGGCTTCTGGTAAATATGCTGAGAATAAGAGAGGTAGGCTTACGTGACCTCGTGAACTGTGCCAAAATTTCACGGATCAGTCCACACTCGGCTGAGAGCACATCTGAATGCTTCGGTCTTTAAACATTAAGATTAACCTGAATTAAATTCAAATACCCAGTCCGTACCGCGCAGTAAACACTCTCCGTCTCGGTTATAAAAACGAGCCAGTTAATGCTGTATAGGGAAATAATCGCTGTTTGTTCTGAGATCCACACAATACACACACATACACTGTGTGGGCAGAACGTAGAATTTTTGAGCGGTAAATCTGATTGTAACCACTGGGCCTTAAAAGGTTTAAATAAACCAAATAAAATACGCTAACCCACTGATATTTACTCAGTTCCAAACCTCACATTTATTTGTTCTGATATACACCACTCTACCACTCATTTCTTCACATACCATTCACCTACCGTCTCTCTGATTTACTACCCCCTCCATTCGTGTACCCATACATCGATATGACCATAACCTATCACATTCTGCTGTCCGTGTGTCGCTCGCCCCAAGTGCCGCAACAAAAGAAGCACCAGAGAGAGAGGAATCAATAAGTAGGCCTACTTGGTCGTGTCTGCTCCTCTCTGCCACTCAGTTTGTTTACCTTTAGACTATGATAAGGAAGAATGGGGGGGGGGGGGGGGCAGGGAAAGGGAGGAAAAATGGGGGGCGTTTTTGCGGGTGGGGAAAAAACTGGAAGTCAAAAAAAAGTT
>Ga0123355_10022022_pt1 | contig 10212 bp, 9 predicted proteins | sample TergutEmb28metaG_3_FD_89872 | JGI IMG/M metagenome (GOLD analysis project Ga0123355, IMG submission 89872) | Embiratermes neotenicus P1 segment gut microbial communities from Petit-Saut dam, French Guiana - Emb289 P1 | ecosystem: Host-associated > Arthropoda: Insects > Digestive system > Gut ... | reverse complement strand
CAGTAGTGTGCTATATGTAGCGTACGGTGTGCAGTAGTGTGCTATATGTAGCGTACGGTGTGCAGTAGTGTGCTATATGTAGCGTACGGTGTGCAGTAGTGTGCTATATGTAGCGTACGGTGTTATTAATTATATAAATATTTTTCTGACGTACTTTTGGTTTCATTTTTATTACATTCGTTATAAAAATTACACTTAATAACAGTACACTGATATGGTTTGAACATACTGTACATAATATGTAACAAAGTAATAGATTGTATTAGTGCACTACATTGTTTTTCCTGACTGTACTGTACAAAGACAGGGCACACAGTGTTGGAGTGTGATTGTCTTCTGCTATCATGCTTTACTTTTCCTGTACATACCTGTATTAACAGGACGGAATAAATTTAGATTACAGTATTCTGTGTTATAACAGCGTCTTTGTTCACATTGATATGGATATTTCGGAGGAAGGTGCCTCTCCATTTAGATTTAAGTAAAGTTGGTCCTAGTTGAGGGTGAAGTTATTAATTATTTCAGCTTTTTGTTGGACCCGTTCCTTCAACCGTGAACATTGTGGCATCTTGTAAACAAATTTATAGACGTGCGTGTTACAAAGAACATTGTGAAATGCCTGTAGCATGTTTCTACACAATATCCGAAACGTCCATTACAAGGCGAAGAAAAGTGGCTGCTTTGAAGAACTAGACGTAATTGTTTGATAATATTAAATGTGAGTAGATTTATTGTGTACTTTAAGTGATAAGCGATATTTAACTGTGACATCTCGAAATAGTTTACAAACGACGTAATAGGAAGCTGAGATTTGCCCACTTCTGGAATATCACGAAACGTATAATGGTAATTCCTTACCGATATTTGTGGACCAGCTCTCGGTCCCACCTTCAAAGGTCAAGAAATCCAGGAAGAAAATCTTTTCAAAGGTGCAGACGAACACCGTGCTTAGGGTGAGACAATTCCAGCCGTTTCAGGCACCCCCAATAACAGAACTGTGTGGCTAAGGTTTAAGAAACTTTCGCGTGAATGCAGCTTGTCCATTTTTCACGTATCCACTAACGTGTCGGGTTTGTATTGTGTTTTCTGTGTAGAATATTTCGATTGCCACACCCATTTCCTGTTCAATATCTACTTCGAATAGAGCAGTGTTTCTCTGTTGGTTTGTACTTCATTGCCATGGAAATGAAATTAAAATTTCAAGTACTATGACAGACATAGAAGGAGTCAGAATGAGTGTTCGTTCCTGTTCCATTTTAAAACATATAACTTCGCAGCTCTGTTTACTGTATGAAGTTGCCTCAACACACTAGGCATGGAAACATTCCGTTGTATTATTGAAGTAATAATGTAAACCCCCTGCAATGTACACTATAAACCGATTAAGTTTATTAATTAAAAAGACCCAAAATTTTCCGCCTTGTTGTCGCCATCGTCATGTATCGATTAACATAAAGTGAAAGGGTTTGTACACCAAGAAGTCAATTACGTTAAAGATTAACAGTTAAATTTTAACGAGTGGAACAAGAGTTTTGTATCTATTGTTATTATCTCATCGACACCATCAATTAAACTGCCTTGCGACAGGTCCCTAACATCTTTCGTGAAGAGTTTTCCAGGCAGCGCGATCTAGAGCCTCCTCTTTCAGTTTCCAGGATCTTGTTTCCTTGCAGTCATCCAGTAGTTGCTCTCTTTTCTTCCACGCCTTCCCGTCCCTCCTCTCTTTCCTTCTATTTCCTGCTATAAAATGTCTCAGAAGGCCGTTTGTATACAAAATGTTACCAATGCAATTAGCCTTCCTTTGTTTTGTTGCGTGTCAGTTGTTTCTTTCCTCTTTTACTCAATGTTATACGTCTTAATCCTTTACACGATCAGTCCAACTAATCTTCTCCACCCTTCTGCAGACCACATATAAACATTTTGAAGGTATTACTAGTTTATTTGCCAGAAGTGACCAAAATTTCAACACAGTACCAAGCTGTATTCCAAATGTAGCTTTTCAATAGTTTTTACCTAAAAGTAAGTCCTGATTGCTGGTGGAAAGTCTTCTTCTTGCTTAATGCTACTTTATGTAATGTGTCTGGTGGGGAAGTAGTGTGATGTGAGAAACAAACATTAAGTGAATAATACATAGCAAATTTATTGTAAATTATATATAAGGATTAAATATTGGCAGTTTATTTGTCGGAACACACCCACTACATGAAAACAAGAATAAAAATTTCCATTTTGACATAAAATATCTTGCAAACAAAGATTTGGACAGTTATATGATATTGTAGTGTCAAACCCCCAGGTAACCTGTTCCCTGCTAGACTGTCCTCAGGAGGACACTACTTGTCATTAAGTTGATAGTTCACTTCTTAATTCCTAGGGTAGTGCTGCCACCATGTCAACAGTCTTATTCTATTATTGACAACTAATTCTTTCTAACTCCTCTGTATGATTTATCGGGAATTCAAGGATGTTGTAGAGCCGTTCAAATAATTCAATTTAATTCTAAAATGTATTTTATAAAATAATAATTCTAATAAATAAATATCCAAAATAGCAATTTAGTTAATATAGAAATATATTCAATACCTGAACAACATCTAAACAAATCAGTTTAAATAATTGTCTCACCTCGTATATATGTATCTACTCGCAAAGAAATATGGAATTTTAAACTCAATAAAATTAACTAACTAATAACCAAACTTGCTCGGATCAAAGTTTATAAAATTTATAAATCTAGTCAACACAACTCACCTTGCATAATCAGAAGGTAACTGAAGTATAACAACGTCTCGATCTCTGCGTTACACTGATTCCACGCAGTATACACAATATAAAAGTTTTCTTCAACGTAGAGGTACGTAGCAATCAGCAGCAATCAAATCAGCAAGTAATTTTAATAAGCAAGTTATTTCAATTGACCGAGGGCGAGTTTCCGTGCAGCAGATATATATATATATATATATATATATATATATATATATATATATGTGAACTGATGTATCATACATTCTTAAAAGTTTAACAAAATTTCTATACGTCACTATAGACTAACATATGGTTAAGGAGTAACGAACTGACAGAACGTCGAGCTCGGTCATTTTCCGGAGTACAGTGAACTGCCTTAACTGCGCTGACTTCGCAAGAGTGCAGCTAGCGGCAAAGTTTCCGGGTGGCTTTTATAAAACTAATTTCAACATTTGTAGTCAATGAATCTCAAATTTGATTTTAAGCTCGTGGTTCCGTGCATCGTAATACAATGTGAATAAAAATCCAACAGATGCAACAGTATGAAGATATTTATTCACTGCAAAACTACTCTACATGTTTCGGCTGTCACAGCACCCATCATGAGGAGTATTAAAAACTGTACCCGCAGCCTCCGGTACAAGTAGTATGACCTATACCGGAGGTTGCGGGTACAGTTTTTGATACTCCTGATGATGGGTGCTGTGACACCCGAAACATGTAGAGTAGTTTTGCAGTGAATAAATATCTGCATACTGTTGCATCTGTTGGATTTTTATTCACACTCAAATTTGATATTCACTACGATATGTTGCTGGTAACTCGAAACCGAAAAGACAGAATTACAGATCAAGCGAAACACCGCACAATAACCTCAAGAATTAAGGTGCAAAATAATTTAGAATTACAAGTTCGATTTATAATAAGTAACAAGCTATGATATCAAGCGTTTCACCTGGAGTGATTACTAAGGTAATCGCAGATAATACGGAGGAGTTTAACTTAGGGATGTGGAAAATAATCAAACGTGGAAAAGAGCGTCAAACTTAAGATGGACGTAAGTAAGATTTTCCATAACACAACACGTAACAATACCTCTGCTTTTAAACTTTACACGTACACGTGGAAAAGTGTGTTTCTGAACACTTGATAAGTACAGCACCATTTTCCATCCACAGTAAAGTCGCTGTGGTTCCTCAGACCAACCAGATCTTGTGTAGCTTCGAAATCCACTTGACAGATACTTCTGCAAGAAACACGACTGCACTTAACAGCCAGCCAGATGCTAAAACAGTGAAAGCAGGGCTCAAGTTCGATAATGAAAATACAAAATACAAATCATTTTCTTCGTCAAGAGATCTAACTTTGCTTTGTAAATTCTTTATCCATAAGAGTTGTTGCCAATATCGATTCATAAGTCCTCCTTCCAGAGAGAGCCTTGTCAGTGTGTTGAGCCTGTTCAAGAACGGATTTCAGTTGTTTAAAAAGGAAGTGAGACCAGCTGTCATCAAATTCTCGTGTAGGCTACACAGATACTTTCTGCTGTCTCGAATACCCATTTCACAAGCGAGGTGCTGACTAAACGGTTCTGCACTTGGTGCACACAATTGAGAGTAATTCGCAATCCGTTTTATGCTTTCCGTCATAACATTGCAGTCCTGACGCCTCGAGTCAGGAAATCTCTCGTGTTCCTTGTAGGACGTGCTTGCCAGAGCCATTTCGGCAGCATCATTATATCCATAAGCCACGCTGGAATTTAACAGTTCGTCAAAAGTCTCAAATTTCTTTCCATATCCCGGTTCAACGAGATAAGAACTGAAGAATGCCTGGAACACAGTGCTTATAGCGAAACAATACCATACGTAAACGAGGAAAAGAAACCTGAACTTCCAGATGTTTGGTATATTCGTAGCAGAGACGCCCATAGCAACAGCCCAGGCTTTGTATAAACAGTGAGACAGGGTTTGGAATATCCGTGAATCCTTCAACGAACTGTGCCTCCAGTTAGCTAAACCCCACCTTAATATAGCTGTCAGAAGGAAGACAGTGGCCATTGTTAACCGTACGGGTAGTTGGTAAGTGTGCATGACCTTTTCCATTCTTTCGACAGGTTGCGGACAAGGAACGAACCATTTAGCGGCATGAATCTCATATGGAATTGTTGCTTGAAACGTTGATGATACAGTTACTGCTACTAGTGGCAGTGGACCTATCAAAGTATCAAACATCCCGTCCGCTAACTTTGCAACTTCACGTGAACCGTTTTCCATTTGAAAACCTAGAATTGGCTTACGAAACACGACTGTGACATTCTTTTTGTTGACGGCGAGAAGCACATTCTGTACAGCTAAACCACCTAACTTGTACACGACATTTCCATCGATGTCTGTGCTCTTTCCTGCTAAGATGATATACGGTGGCATGCCTCCACTACCGACTCTACATAGGCAGCCGTGAAAGTTGTCTGTAGTTTTTAGAGGGAATAGGTTTGCGTTGTGAATAAACGTTCCGTTAGGCAGACGCCATTGATCGAGTAGAGTGACGTGTGTAACATTTCCACATCTTCCACGTTCGTATGGAAATCCTGTGTACAGGTTCAAAATGCCCTTTCTCAATTCGTCAGTGTCATTATTACCATTTACCTTTATATAATTATTACGAGTAGCGATCATTATTGTGTTATCAATAATAGTGTTCCTTCCACAGTTCTACATATATCTTCATGCCCAATTCCCCGGGAGAAACACTGTCGCTGTCAGCTGCAACGACGAGGAACTTCCCTAGCGGATTCCAAAACGCACCCTCAGCCTCTTTCAGCGTCTCCGCTTGGTCCCTAAGTCTCCATGACGATAGCATCTTCATGTTGTGGCCATATGAAAATTATGTAGCTGTGAGTTGTCTCAACTCCTGCATCCAATGTTATGTCTGGTGGAGATAAACGAAGTGGCCAGTTTACATTTTCATGTAACTTTGTTAACGTGAAACTTACCAGTGCACGATTATTATCGTAGGGTGGGGCAGAAAGAGACCTTCCAGTAGGCTGTTTATCACTGGGCATAGAAACAAGAATAGTACGCCCCCCTGTGAAATACTGGTGTATAATTGTCTGTATACACAGCGCTATTTGTTGATGTTTTCTGTTAGGAATGAAGTTGTTGTTGTTGTTGTTGTTATCTGTAGTCGCAGTTTTATCAAATCGCTGTTGAGATGAGGAATGTGCACTGCGTCTTGAGGCTAGTTTGTAACGCCGCCATCTTTAAGAAATGGATAAAAATGAGATGTAAATTGCGTATTAATAAAGGAGGGGTGTTATTTGTGAGATGAAAGCAATTGACTTCTGTCTCGCTTGAAAGTGCGTTTTACAGTTGTGTGGTCTGCATATTGCTTGTTTGCAGGTTATTAAATTTGAAACCTGAATTCATTAAGTATGTAGAAAATTTTATAGAGGTATTTATTCTAGTTTATGTTTTCAGTATAATGCGGCTGTTATTCGAATTACATTCACAGTAAGAGTGTATTTCTTTGTGAATATGATCTGGGTCTTATTACTGTAGTGATATCTGACTTCGTGTTTTAGGGTATGGTTTCGGTATATGTGTGTATGGGCTGCCCATAAACCCAAGCACCAAATGGCGGGGGGAACTTAATTTGTAATGGTATTGCCTAATATTTGTCTTCGGAGTGGCTGTTGTTTCGATCCATCTTTCTGACGCTAGAGTTTTGAAAGTGCTCCTATTTTTTGGACAACTGTGGACCCTCACGTAAAGACATGTAATTCTACCTTGTATTTTTCTCAGTATTCTTCGTGTAGAACAGCAAAGTGTGCTGCATGTAAAATAAACACTTTTGAAGTTTCTTTCAAATAAGAGATTTGTATTTTTTTGTTCTTTTAACATTTTCTGTTGCGTTTAATGCAGGATTTGTTAATTACGATTACTGTAGCCAGGAGAAATATTAATAGTACTGTTTTTCTCCTCAGTTTAACAGTTTTCTTTTTGTTGTTGGTTTGACCGTGTTTTGAATTTTTGCAGCGGGTTTCGTCCACCATGTATAGTTTGTTTTGAGTAGGATGTGTTGCTATTGTTGGTGTTTGAGAATAAATGTGCTGTCCTGGCTACACGCTGTCATGGCTCTGTGTCACTCGAATTGTGATAGTGATTAATCGATCTTATAAATGCTAAACCACCGACTTTCTCGGGCACGTGTTTAATAAATTTCTTTATTGTATTCCGTGGTTCAGAGTATAAATTGCCTTCGCTATACTGCGTTTTTTTTACCGACTTTTATAGTTGTTTTGAGTCTGTCATTCACTTTTAGCAATCCTGCTTTTTATCAGACCAGATACCTTGCCCAGCATTATTTTCCAGTTCATGTGTCTGTAGTATTTCTATCTTTCTGTAGACGAAAAAAGCTAAGCAACTGAAATTGTCTTTGTTTGAGTCCCTGTGTATGGCACTGGAAAGGCTAAGGAGGGTAGTCGCCGGCCTGTTTGCGCTGAGGTCTTGGATAGAAAAGGTTGAAGTTTATTTAGTTTTTGTTGTACACGGTGGCACTGTGATACGACTTTCTTATTGTCCACGGCCTTTACATATCACTTTCTATCAAAGAATTCTTTATACTTGTATGAAGTTCTTCCACCTCCGACCGTGTATAAACTGAGGAATTGAGAGCGTTGGTAAATAAAAGAACAAAAATTCCGTAGATGGGTAAGTACGGATATGTGTGAAAATTGTATTGTTTGTCGTTTATATGCAGGGCTTACCTGAATATGCCTGAAATGTTCACAGACCGAGCGACCGACAGGAACTACACAAAATAGTGTCACTGGCATGCGTGTTTCTTACTGTTTACGATGTTTCCATATTAGTGTCTTTTAAAGAATGTTTGTTGCTTGCACGAAGTTCGTCACCTCAATGCTCTTTCATTCTGCTGTCACCGACGCAATTTAATCTTGGCTGGTGTCAGTGTCATTGACACACCTAAAACTATTAAAATATATTGTGTCATTTCTCTCACTTCTTTACTTTTGTTTCTTTCTTTGCTTTTGGCACATCTTTGCTCTGTTCTGCTGCACGTTCAGTAACATCAAGCCGCCGACCACCCTTCAGTGTGCGGGGGTAAAATAAATGTTGCACTGTCATCTTAATTGAAACCTTTTGAAAACCGGTGTTACTGAACATCACCAGTATTGACGTTTGCCCCAACTGACATGGTTATGACGGATTTTCAAAATCTTCCTTCCTTACTCCTTGTTTTCAGAATTTCGTGTTTACACTTTTCTTCCCATCATTATCTAAAAAGCTAACGGTTGTGCGGAAGGACGTTTTGTGTCCTTGACAGGCGCAAGAACTCACTGAACACAAATCCCGGTAGTTGTAAGCGTCTTGAAAGCGACGATTGAAACAGATTAGAGTTGATACACTATCGTCCTTTAAAGTGGTGCCTGTGACCCTCTGTTTTAGGTTTAAACTAATATACTTCACTGTATTTCCTCTAATACCAAAGCACGATACGGCACTCCAACTTTTGCCCCGGGGACCAAGTGAAGGGAATAGAAATTATTTGCGAACCACGAAACAGATAATTCACCTCATTTCTGAATAGTAATATTGTATGAATGCAGATAATACAATTATTCGTAAAAATTATAAGTACATTTTGTGTCCAATATTTGAAATTAGATTGGTTTTCGGGTAGCAAGTTTACAAGGACCATATTTTGCACATCAGTGACAAACGATTTGTGTATTGCAGCGCGTAATGATAAAATGTATTATTCTAAAAATGGAATAATTCGTGTGTGGTTAATTGTACTCAGCGCAATGAAGGGAAGAGTTGAGGGAGTTCGTAACTCAATATGTTGTCAGTCTGTGCACCTGATGGAGTTAAGTGGTCTGCTTTACCTCAGGCATGTTTGGCGCTTGGCAGTGCCCATCGGCACACACTGAATAAGAGGAGGGCTTGATGCCAGTTCAGTACTGGACTGCTTTACGTGAAGTTTCCCAGTGTGTGCAGTATTGTACTATATGAAGCCTATATTGTATTTGTTTATATAATATATTTTTCCTGTACTTCTTTTATATGACACTGGGTACCAGAATTATACTTAATAACAGTATACTAATATGGTTTGAACATATTGTACATAATATGTAGCAACCTAATGGATTTGTATTAGTGCACTGCAATGTTCTTTCTGACTGTACTGTACAAATGCTGCATTGTGATTGTCTTCTACTCTCGTGGTTTATCTTTTTTTGTATGTATGTATGTATATATATTAACAATTCAGATTGCACTCTTCTGTGTTAAATAGCGTTTTGGTTCGCATTGATATGGACTTTCGGAGAAGCATGCCTACCCGTTTAGAAATGAGGTAAATGGGTCCTCTTTGAGGGTGCAGTAAGTACTTATTTCAGCTTTACCTTGGACCTGTTCCTTCAGCTGTGAACATAGAGTTTTCTTATATACAGTAATTTGATAGACACGCGTGTTAAAACCACATTGTGAAATGGCGGCAGCATGTTGCTACACGGTACGTACGGAACGTATATTGGTAAATCCTAACAGATCGGTCCCATCTTCAAAGATCAAGAAATCTAAGAAGAAATCTATTTAAAGTTGCAGACGAACACCTTGCTTAGGGTTAGACAATTCCAGCCGCTCACGCACCCCCAGTAACAGAACTGCATGGCGAAAGTTTAAGAATCTTTCGCTTGAAAGCAGCGTGTTTATTTGTCACGTATCCATTAACGTGTCGTGTTTGATCTGTGTTTTCTCTGCAGAATGTTTTAGATTGCCACACACTCATTCCTGTTCGATACTCATAGTTAATTAGCTAGTTCGAATAGGGTATTGTTTGTATGTTGGTTTGCATTTCATTGCCATGGAAATGAAATTAAAATTTCATGTATGATGGCAGATATAGAACGAGTCAGAACGATTGTTCGTTCCTGTTCCAGTTTAACATCAGATACTGTAGCAGCGCTGTTTACTGTATGAAGGTGCCTCAACACACTTGGCATGGAAGCATGCCGTTGTATTATTGAGTAAATAATGTAAAAACACCAACAATGTACACTGCAAAAGAACATGTGCATTGATTAAAGACCCAAAATATTCCGCCTTGTTGTCGCTATCGAGATGGGTCGTATATCATCGTGATATTGTTTGGAGACCACGAAGTGAATTACGTTAAATGTTAAAATATAAAATGTTAAAATATATGAAGCTGTAAAATAATGTCAGTTGTTTACAGAGTTTATATTAAGTTGTTAATTTTTTACGATTTGAGCAGGTATTTTTTATCCATTGTAAATATCTCCTTGTCAACATCAATTAATTTTTGTTTTTAAGCTTTCGCCGTGTTCTAAATGTAATTTATTCCTTTTTGGGCAATTCCCCGGCGTCTGAGTTCTAATTGCCGACGTTTCGGAACTCACTATCGGTTCCATCTTCATAGGCAGGT
>Ga0123355_10022021_pt1 | contig 10212 bp, 7 predicted proteins | sample TergutEmb28metaG_3_FD_89872 | JGI IMG/M metagenome (GOLD analysis project Ga0123355, IMG submission 89872) | Embiratermes neotenicus P1 segment gut microbial communities from Petit-Saut dam, French Guiana - Emb289 P1 | ecosystem: Host-associated > Arthropoda: Insects > Digestive system > Gut ... | reverse complement strand
CATATAATTGTTATACTTAAGTTATATTGAAACACAAATTAAATTGACAAAACTACATATTTGTTGAAACTTCAGAGTTGTTTGACCGTGCATCTTCCACGGCACCATCCACACCGTAAACACCACCTACGCAGCAGCTCTCAAGACCACCACCCATCCAAAAACTCGGTGCAGAAAACCATATGCTGCAACTCAACATATAATGCTCCTGATGATGGACGTATTTACCCGAAACATGTCGAGCTAAGAATACATCAATAAAATTACCTAGTTTCATCAAGTTGGCATTTCATTTTATTTCACGAGGAAGATGCACGGTCAAACAACCCTCAAACATCTGATCTACTTTTAGAAATGCCCAGGCTTCAGTACCATAAAGAGATATGCTACAAATGGAACGTGTCACTGGTTTTCTCTACGAGGCTCTCCATTCTTCCCTGGCACTTTTCATCAGATCTGTACATTTGAATGGCGGACAGCATTGTACATGCGATCTACAGATGGAAAGAGAAACTTTCCCCACAAGTTTATTGTTGCGCACTTCGTGACTTTTCTACGTGTCCGCCTTTTGTGACGCGACAGACGTAAAGCCGATAATCCATTTCCGCCCATACCCGCTGCAGCATGTCCCATTCGATTTGTGAGAAGGCAGCGATTATTCTTCTTTGCAGCCCAGGCAGATCATGTGGTATGAGGAGTAGAAAGACATCCTAACATATTCCCATAAGGAAACATCGCATAGCTTTAGGTCAGGCGATCATGGTGGCCAGCGAAGCAGAGCCTGATGTTCTGCGGTCTTGCGTCCGATCCAGCGTTGCGGCAAATGCTGAGGTCCCCGTAGCCACCGACGGAACTAATGGCCCACGGCACGTGCAGATAAACTTTGAGAGTTTCTCTTTCTATCTGTGGTTGGCATGTTTTAATCTTTCCGCCATTAAAAGGTGCTGATTTTGTGAAACGTGTCAGGGAATTATGAATATCCCTGTGTTATGGGGAGGTTCGTTATTTGTTAAACTGATATACCTAAGACTTGCAGGAAGTGTAATATTACTGTAGTACATTGTACATGTAACCATAAAGAGCCAATGTTTCTACATGCACGGCTTAGACCTATATAGGAGATACGTAGAGTACCGACGGTCTTAAAGTTATTCATAAGATTCAATTTAACGTTTCATTCCCTTTGTCTGAAAAATAACATTTTACGAAAGAGATGCCGCTAATGGCTTCGTCTGAATCATTCATTAAATCTTAGTTTTTTTTATTCATAGTAAGCTAACTAGCGAACTAATCACTTCCTATGATGAGGGTCCATTAAAGGGAGGGCTTTTTTTTGCGCAACAGCCCCCAGTGGACCAGATCCTCCTAATTTACGAGGTTCACAACGACGCACCACAGTCGGTAGGACTTCTCTGGACGGGTGATCAGCCCGACGTAGAGACCTCTACCTGACAACACACAACACTCAAAACAGACATCCCTGCCCCCGGTGGGATTCGAACCCACAATCTCAGCAGGCGAGCGGCCGCAGACCCACGCCTTAGACCGCGCGGTCACTGAGACCGGAAAGGAGAGGGGTTAGTAACTGTATTTGTGATTGTATGAGCAGAATTGTAGGGTGTGTCCCGAAAGAGGTGTCCTGTAAATTTTCAAGTGTATCCGCTTTAACGAACACGTAAAAGGCTCGACAAGGCTTATTTCTAGCCACTAATTTGAATAATTGTGTCACTAATTATCGGATGTATTGCAGCCTCTGTCATCAGATACGAGGGTTCTAGTTAACACTGTCAGTTACAAATATACTTATGTAAGCAGTATTATTCCATTATTTATGATTACTGACCGTAAAGTTTAGCCTAATGCAGGACCGCACATACCGTAGCTCGCGGGAAGCATATGGCCCTCGTCACATTATCAAGTATCCCATCGTGACAATTGAAATAAGTTAGAGGATTAACTCTTTTCCCTGGCAAAGCCGAGGTGGAAAGTCGAAGGAGGTTTGAAAACTTGAGACCTACATAGTGTGATCCGTAAGTTTAAGGACTGATTTTTTAAAATAACAAAACTAGAGCGATCTATCGGCCAACCCACTAAGTAATATCAACCAACATCCGTTCACACACCGAGTTTCGTTTGTTTATTTCGACTGTGTTGGAGTTGTAAGTTTCTTGTAAAGACTGTTTTCTTTATACGTCATGGATGGCGGAAATGAACAGAGAGTTGCCATAAACTTTGTTTCAAATCCGGTCTATCTGCAACAGAAACACTATTATTGGTGCAAAAGGCTGATGGGAATGAATTTCAGAACCTATCAAACGTTTCAGGTGGTATTCTTGATTTCGAGACGGAAGAGAACTGGTAGATGATGAGAGACGAGGCCGTCCAACATTGAATCAAACTGAGGTAAACATTGCTGCTGTTGATGATTTGGTCAAAACTGACAGTTGAATCGCATCAATCATGATAGCAGAATCTTTGATCATAACCAAGACTGTAGTTCCTCGGATTCTGAAAAACGATTTCCGAAAGAGATAGTTGTGTGCACGTTTTGTTCCGCCCTCCTTGACACCTGAGCAAAGGGGAGGTCGAGTCACATCTTGCTAGGACATTATCGCGATGGCCGATGCAGACATAAATGTTTGTAACAAAACTATTACGGGAGATGAGACTTGGGGTTTTGGCTATGACACCGAAACAAAGCGACAGAATTCTGAATGGGTTGGTGAGAAATCCCCGCGGCCGAAGAAACTAAAATTTAAAAAGGCCCCACATCAAGGCCAAGTAGAGGGCCATATGCACTTTGGGACGGAAACGATGTCAAAGTCACGTGATATAAACAATAATGGCGGCGGGGTCAATCCTCGCTGGTCGGGAAGTGACAACACACGTAAACAAAGATGGCGGACGACCTTGCCTCCGGCGATCACGTGATGCACTCAAATATGGCGGATGACCTAATTGTGCCAGACAGTGTGGCGCCTAAACCTAACTTTAACCTCTGATATGTAAACAAATGACGTAGAATGTAAACAAATATCGCGGGTGACCCAATTATCGCAGACAGTATGGCGCCTTGTAGGACCAGACAGCTTGGCGTCTGCTGCTATTTTGAATGCGCGCTAACCTAAGTTTAAAGTCCGCCATTTTGAATAAGCGCCATTTTTAAAATTGTGCTAACTTAAATTTAAAATTTGAATTAGTGCATTCCGCCATTTTGAATATGCCGACAGCGCGCTAGTTTTAAGCTTTTAAATGTTGTTATTATTTTTGAATTACTACTTGCCGCCATTTTAAAATATGACTACCACTTAACTTTAAAGTCTACCATTTTAAATACGGCTGCCGACACGCTAGGTTTAAATTAACCCTAACTTAAAAGTCCACAATTTTGCAATATGCCGTCCAGCGCGCTAGTTTTAATTTAACATTATATGACTTTGTATATTTGAAGTGTTGGCTGAAGCGTTAAGATTCTAGATTCATAATTGAAGGATTGTGGGTTCGGATCCTGCTGCTTTAACCATCTATTTTTAAGGGATCCTATTCCAGGTATATTGTAATAGGCAAAATAAATACACACACACAAATTTCAATTTAAAACAAATATACAATGAAAGTCATCAATTTTTATTTTTGTTTGTACACTTACATTAATAAATCAGAAGGGCGTGGTATGGTAGCCGAAAGAAGGTTGCTTGCGGTGTGATTAAAAACGCGGAAATTTTGAAATACCTGTATTGCTTTTACACTTAGAGTTTCATTAGGTGGTGAGTAAACTTTATAACTTATTAACACATAGTGATTTCAAACTTGCGGGTTTGTCTTTTATACACAATTTACAACGACACTGAGCTTCTCCAAACAAACGATGAGATATCTTTGTGCAGTATAATATGTAGAAGGGGCAGGTCTTTTTACGATACATGGAAGAGTATCGCTTATAAAATGTGCATCCTGCCAGCTTTTTAGGTAAGTTCAAATCACAAGTGTAACTTTCAAACACACAGTCATGCCTTGACGTTATTACTTCATTAGTTATGCATGTAAAACTCTTATTGACACTTACTATTCCGTAAGCCAGAGAAGACAACTGTATTTTCTTCAACACACTTTCTACAAATACAAGTTCGGGTGGTAGTTTTGGAAAAGTCTTGCTTCAAACGATAATGCAATTGTCTCGCTACTAGATGACTGCTGGAAATAATCTCCTGTATGGGGATTATAAGAAACGCTACATTCTTTATCGGCAATACAGTTTTCAATATAACCTGCGTAAATTAATTTTCACTACACAAAACGTAGAAATGAATTTCCTCCACCGAGTTTAGGATACCGACAGCATAACTTGGGTACAGACAAAATGAACGAAAAAACATTTTATCGTTGTTCATGGCCATAACAATATCATTCACGAGCCATAACCACTTAGTTTTTTTGAACTTGAAATGTATCGAACCAAACAACTTGTCCGACAATATTATTAAAGTCTTCACATAAGTGTCCAATGCTTGAGTTCGAAAGGAACGAAACATCACGGAAGTTTAGGAAATCCATTGTGTGTAACTTTTACGACCGACCACAGTGAGGCTTGTTGGTAAACTGCGAGAGCGGACTAGACTACTACCACCGAAACTGAGGGTAGGTGTTTGCCTCAGGGTAAGCAGGTTAGAACATGCACACTGACACTTACCTGGTATAACTGTATACGAAATAGGAACGGCTGTACAAAACCACACTCGCTGTACATTACTCTCTCCGAAGAGCACAGTTTAATACGAATGCAGTGCCTTTTATATGTAGTTTGTAAACACATTTCGAATTCCATTTTGCATGCTCCCGCCAATCCGAATCAGTAATTCTCCAATCCATTAGGGCAACACCAAAATGGAAACAGATTGTATGGTCTTTTTTCCTGTAACGAAAGCAATTTTATATGAGTAGCCTCTTCGACAAAACATTTATTTTTACTAAACATACTTTTGTTAATAAAGTACATCGCCTGTATAAAAGAATTCACCAGCACTTCGATCGTCAGCGTTTCGATTGGAAAAAGTAGGCCAGGTGAAAAAAGACTGCATTAGGTCGGTGAGTCTTTCAAATTGAGCGTAGAGGGGGCCATCCCATTGGCTAGAATTGTGCTGTCTTATTACGTGTTTAAAAATTCTAGGACTTGTAGCTGTAAAAGAACATTGAAAATGAGTGTGGGGTTATAATAGACGCATACATAACAAAAGAAGAAATACAAATGATAGTACTTACTGCGTTCTGGCCGCGAATTGGGTCTTACCTCGAAATGAGGCCCGCACATGTCGCGGCTTCGGGTAGGCTGTTGAGGTGATTTCTTAGGCTGGTCGTTAGAAAGAATAGGAACATGGACTCCAACGCTGATGTTACTTCAAGGCATCATCTCCTTCCTCCGAGCGACCCACCTGTACTCCACAAAAGGCGCAACGAACCACATCACTCCAGTTTGTGAAGTAAAATCCCGCAGCTGCAAGTTCATTTGCATCCATGAAGGCATATCTTTCATGTTTTTTGACGATCAACCTCACTTTTGAAGTTCAAATGATGTAGGTTTACACTACTAGGCGATGGCGGGGTGGAGGTAGATATACAAAGTCACCAACAGTGTTACATGCCACGCACATGGTTCGAGAGCTAGTTACCAACTGATGCGGTCGTCGTCTTCATGTCCGTAGAAGAGTAAATTCCTGACTCAGTCTTACGCCCCAGGCTAAATCCATTAAGATTCCTTTATATCGATAAAATTGCAAACCTACTTAGAAACCTCTTCATGCCTCAGGCCAAATCCATTAGCGTTAATGGTCCAAATATTTGACTTGTTCCTTCCAACCCTCAGGTCAAATCCATTAGAATATTATTTGGTTGATAAAAATCACACATTATATACCAGGATTCTTAGATTTCAATACAGTAACACAGGATGGTGGTAAGGCTTTTAACCCTTTGCACCGGTCACCTTTACCTCGAAGGAAATACTTCTGGTACTTATTTCTGACTGAACCTTGGGCCATAGGGCGATCAGAAGGATTTTATAAAAATGAAAAATTCCGATTACACATCAGGAATTGAATTCTAACCTACCAGTATTAACTAATAATGCTACTACATTTTATTTTAAAGGCGTTCTGTAAAGGTAGCTATTTGGGTTATCGTGTAGCACGGAGCTAAGGCGGACGGTAAATGTAATGTACGAAGTCCATTCAGCAAGGCTGTAATGCAAAGAGTAATGACGAAGTATAAATTGTGCATGTAGAAAAGAGATTATGTGGAATGTAGGCTGTGAATGTAGAATGAAGTTAAGACGGAAGGTAAATGTAATATAGGAAGTCCATTCCGCAAGGCTGTACTGTAAAGTTATGATGAAGTATTGATTGTGCATGTACAGAGTGGGCAAGAAGCCACCGTACACCGATCAATACGCTACCATAATTTGATTTGAATCACTTACGTACGCCTTTGTTACATGTCCAGTGAATCCGTATGTGCACCTTGATGCTGGACACAGACAGATGCGCCTCCATGTTCTCTGTGACATACATCGGAGCATTTTTGGATTAATTGTGTGAAAGGCGTCTTCCACAGCTCTGCGCAAATCTTCATTGTTGTTGTAGCGGCGCGCAGCCACTCTTCTCTTGATAATACCCCACAACGAATTGTCTGGTGTGGTAAGGTCAGGACTACGTGGTGGCCATAGCAATGGTGCCGGAGATGTCGGTGAACCACGGCAAATCCAGCGGCCTGGAAAACGTTAGTTCAAAACATCGCGCACAGAAAGAGCGAAGTGTGCGGGTGCCCCATCGTGCTGTAGCCGTACGTCATCATGGAGTCCTCTGTCTCTCAGCTGAGCTATGAGCCACGTCTCCAACATTGCCGAATAAGATGCTGCATTCACCGGTCCATCGAAAAAGTAAGGTCCAATCAGATAATCTGATGTCATATCCGCCCATATCATCACATGCGGAGGATTATGTTCCAATTCCTACGTGAAATTGGGATTCTCCTTTGACCAGAACACCACATTTCTGTCGCGTGCACTGCGTTAGATGGCACATTCGTCACTTAAAAGAACCTTTGAGCGGGATACGGCATTTAAGAATTGTCCAGCAGAGCACGGCATAATTCATAGCGCCGATCCATGTCGCCATCCGATAGCTTATTCAAGAAAGTTGGGCGATACGGCCTCACATTCAAGTCTTTCTTCATGTGGTCTCGCATTTTTGACCGTGGCACACCAAGCTGTGACGATCATTTCCGTGTCGACTTCATTGGGGAACGTTCAATGGAAGCGGCAACCGCTGCACATGTTTCCAAGCGCATTGTTTTACTCCCACTCCGCGGCCTGTCTTTAACACTTCCAGGAGCGAAAGTTCGTTTTTCCCAATCCAGCAGTTCGCTCTTCGTTGTGGAGCCTTATTAAACCGTTCCCGGAACGCAGACTTCACTTGGGACATGGTTTGTCCCGGGTGCTGTCTCTCATGCACCCACACACTTGCCACCAAGCACTCCTTGATAGAGTAACTGCTTGTGTCAGCCATACGGAAAACACAACTAAATTCTGTGGCTGCGGCAAATCACGTGTGTACTATCTTGCACACTGTTGCCGAACTGCCATTTTACATCGTATTGCGTGCTGCGCTGTGCTGTGTAAACTTGTGTTGAGTCTGAGGTGCGTAATGTCTGGGTGTACGCTGACTTCTCGCCCACCCTGTAGAATAGAGATTGTGTCGAAAGCAGGTTGTGTATGGTAATTAGCCAACTCATCGCACAAATTAGTAGGTTGTGAATGTAGAATGAAGTTAAGGATGAGGGTAAATGTAATGCAAGAAATCCATTCAGCAAGGCAGCAATGCAAAGAGTTATGACGAAGTATACGCTGTGAATGTAGAAGAGAGATTATGTGGAAAGCAGGTAGTGTATGGTAATTAGCCAACTCAACACACAAATTAGAAGGTTGTGAATGTAGAATGAAGTTAAGGCGGAGGGTAAATGTAATTTAGGAATTACATTCAGCAAGGCTGCAAAGCAAAGAGTTATGACGAATTTTAGGTTGTGCATATAGAATAGAGATTCTGTGGAAAGCAGGTTGTGTATGGTAATTAGCCAACTTAATGCACAATTTAGAAGGTTATGTATATAGAACGTAGTTAAGACGGAGGGTAAATGTAATGTAGGAAATCCATTCAGCATACCAGGTGTCAGTGTGCATGTTCTAAGCTGCTTAACCTGAGGCAAACACCTACTCTCAGTTTCGGTGGTAATAGTCTAGTCCGCTCTCGCAATTTACCAACACGTCTCACTGTGGTGAGTTGTACATTTACACACAATGTATTTCCTGAATTTCCGTGATTAATTAATGTAAGTGTACAAACAAAAATAAGAATTATGACTTTCACTCTATATATATTTGTAAATTGAAAATTGTGTGTATTTATTTTTCCTATTACAATATTCCTGGGATAGGATCCCTAAAAATATATGGTTAAAACAGCAGGATTTTTTTAAAGTATCGGGTTTATTGACATTAGGCATTGATACATGTATATTGTGAATTGTAACATTGAGATAAAAATATTACATTCGTTTCTCGGTCGTTGACTTTTTGTGGTTAGACATTTTCTTCGTTTACATCTTGCCTTGTAGTAGGCAATCGGATTCGAACCTACAATCTTTCAGTTATGAGTCCAGAATCGAAACGCTTCAGCCAACTCTTCGAGTATACGTCATATAATGTTAAATTAAAACTAGCGCGCTGGACGCCATATTGCAAAACTGTGGACTTTAAAGTTGGGGTTAATTTAAAACTAGCGTGTCGGCAGCCATATTACAAAATGGTAGACTTTAAAGTTAAGTTTAATTTAGAACTAGCCCGCTGGTAGTCATATTGAAAAAAGGCGGCACGTAGTAATTAAAAAATAATAACAACATTTAAAATTTTAAAACTAGCGCGCTGTTGGCATATTCAAAATGGCGGAAAGCACTAATTCAAATTTTAAACTTAGGTTGGCACAAATTTAAAAATGACGCTCATTCAAAATGGCGGCCTTTAAACTTAGGTTAGCGCGCATTGAAAATAGCAGCAGGCGCCAAGCTGTCTGGTCCTACAAGGCGCCATACCGTCTAGCATAATTAGGACATCCGCCATATTTGTTTACATACTACGTCGTTTGTTTACATCACGTGACCACCGCCATATTTGTTTACATATTTGTTTAAGTTAAAGCTAGGTTAAGGCTGTCGAACTGGTCCTACACGGCGCCATACTGTCTGCGATAATTGGGTCATCGGCAATATTTGTTTACATACTACGTCATTTGTTTACATATCAGAGGTTAAAGTTAGGTTTAGGCGCCACACTGTCTAGCACAATTAGGTCATCCGCCTTATTTGTTTACATCACGTGATCGCCGGAGGCAAGGTCTTCCGCCATCTTTGTTTAATGTGACTTTACTTCCGTTCCAGTGATAATTGACCCCTCCGCCTTTGTTGTTTATATCACGTGACTGTGACGTCACCTCCGTCCTAAATTGCATGGCTCTCTACTAGGCCAGGTTGATAATTTTTTTTACTCTCAAGACGTAGTGCACAAAGAATTCTTACCGTAGGGAAACAGAGTAAATGCATAATTTTATGAAGGCGTAATGAATCGCCTCCTGAAACGCATTCACCGTGTTCGTCCAGCTGCGTTCTGCTGTCGAGACTTTTACTTGTTGCACGATAATGCGCTCGCCAACAAAGCTGCAAGTGTTTGCCAATTTTTTACCCAAAAAAATGTTACAGCCTTTTATCACTCCCCGTACTCTCCAGATGTATCTCCTCCAGTCTATTTTCTGTTCCCAAGTTGAAAGTGAAGTTAAAGGGACTCGACTTTGCGGGTGTTGCTGAGATCCAAGAAGCCGTAACTGATTAATTAAATAAGCCTCAACAAGAGGAATTTTCGGCAGCTTCTCAGAAACTCAACGACTGCGCAAAAGCCTGTATATATGCCAATGAAGGTTATTTTGAATAAAAAATGTATGTGTCTTCGTCACCAGCCTTCGATTTAAAAAAAATCTTGTGGACCGCACTGTGTATATATCTGTGACAACATACAGTTCATTACTAAGGCAGTTTGAAAAAAAAAAAAAAAAAAAAACCCAAAAAAAAAAACACATAATTTTTGTTTATAATATTTATTTTTTTTTTTTTTTT